>Ga0209550_10001879_pt1 | contig 20240 bp, 21 predicted proteins | sample LauGreSuBDMM15SN_2_FD_187567 | JGI IMG/M metagenome (GOLD analysis project Ga0209550, IMG submission 187567) | Freshwater lake microbial communities from Lake Michigan, USA - Su13.BD.MM15.SN (SPAdes) (version 5) | ecosystem: Environmental > Aquatic > Freshwater > Lake | place: Lake Michigan... | reverse complement strand
CAGCAGGTATTATCAGCGATTGCTGAATCTTTTTTCATTCCAAAAAACTTCGCTAAGAATTACGATGCGCTCTCGGATTGCCTGACCAATGTTTTTCATAAGGCGGGCGAGCAGCCAGGATTTTTAGTCGTCTTGGAACAGTTACCGAATACCCAAAAATTCGATAAAGAAGCGCGTGAAAATTTATTAGACGTGTTTCGTGATGCAGCGGATTTTTGGAGTGAGAAAAAAATTCCCTTCCGCGTTTTCTTTTCTTTTCAATAAAAAGTCCTACTCTGGACTTCTAGCTCATTAAGAGCTAGCGCGCCAAATTTCTCCCTATTCCTATGTAGAGCTTAGTGAGTGCACTGGTAAAATGCGCGCTATGAAACGCATTGTGATCTTAATCTCTGGTCGTGGCAGTAACATGCAGGCTATTTTAGAAGTGGCTAAAGCAGAGCAATGGCCTGTGACGATGGCGGCGGTCATTAGTAATCGTCCCAATGCAGGTGGCTTAAGCACTGCTGGAGAATCTGGGATTGCAACTGCAGTGGTAGATCATCAGCAGTATGCAGATCGAGCAGCATTTGATACTGAATTAATGCGCGTGATTGATAGTTATCGCCCTGATCTTGTGGTGTTGGCAGGATTCATGCGCATACTCACCGAAGAGTTCGTGTTGCACTATCAAGGACGTTTACTGAATATTCATCCTTCACTATTGCCTGCTTTCCCAGGTTTGGCAACGCATAAACGTGCTTTAGAAGCAGGAGTAAAAACACATGGCGCAACAGTGCATTTTGTGACGCCTGATTTAGATCACGGTCCTATTATTGAACAAGCCAGTGTGCCCGTCTTATCGGATGATACGGAAGATATATTAGCAGCGCGTGTACTACAGCAAGAGCATGTGATTTATCCGCGTGCAGTAAAAGATTTTATCGAAGGTCGTGTGCGATTTGTAAACGGCCAAGTGGTACGTGATGGTGTCTGACAAAGGATGGTTGGTGATGCATAAATTATTTGCAAGAGGTCAGGCGTGAGATTACCACCTGCAGTAACGAATAGTACGGAAGAAGTATTGCGTGAAGTGTTGCGATTAACAGGTCCAGCAGATGGCGTGTTGTCACGTTATTTCAAAGATCATGCTCGATTAGGTGCACGTGAACGTGGCGTGATTGCAGAAGCTGTTTATAACTTGTTGCGTAATAAATCGGTGTATACCAATTTTTCTGAAAGTGGTTCAGGCCCTTTAATGCGGCGCATGGCCTTACTCGGTTTAGCAGATTCAGTTGGAACAGATTCAATCGGTGGTTTGAGAGAACAAGAAGGAATTTGGTTGCAGCATGTGATGGCGATAGATCGCAATACATTGCCTTTAGCAATACGTGTGAATACACCAAGCTGGATAGTTGATCGATTGATTCGACAGCATGGCGAAGTTGAAGCGTTACATGTGATTGATGCTTTAAACACATCTGCATCACTTGACTTACGCGTCAACATGATGACGGCGAATCGTGAGCAAGTGATGCAAGATTTAATTATTGCAGGACTAGAACCTACGGTAACGCCTTACTCAACATGGGGTTTACGCTTATTAAAAAAACCTGCACTACAAAATATGCCTTTGTTTAAAGAAGGTGCGATTGAAGTGCAAGATGAAGGTAGTCAGCTACTTGCGCAAATCACGGGTGCAAAACGTGGTGAGATGGTAGTAGATTTTTGTGCTGGTGCGGGTGGTAAGACATTAGCATTAGGCGCAATGATGCGTAATACAGGCAGGCTATATGCCTTTGATATTTCAGAAAAGCGTCTGGCTAAACTTAAACCGCGTTTGGCACGTAGTCAGCTTTCGAATGTACATCCGGTTATGATTGCACATGAAAACGATGCTAAGGTAAAACGATTGGCAGGAAAAATTGATCGTGTTTTAGTTGATGCACCTTGTAGTGGTTTAGGTACCTTGCGTCGCAATCCAGATGTGAAATGGCGCCAGACTGAGCAAAGTTTAGCTGAGCTAAATGTAAAACAAATTTCTATCTTGCATAGCGCTGCAAGACTGGTGAAGTCAGGTGGTCGACTTGTGTATGCAACCTGTAGTTTATTAGATGAAGAAAATGACGCTATTGCAGAGCAATTTTTAGCATTGCATGAAGATTTTCATTTAGTGAATATGTCAGCAATTATGACGGAACAAAAAATTGATTTGCAAATGGATGCGTATTTAAAAATGCTGCCAAATGTGCATCACACAGATGGATTTTTTGCCGCTGTATTTGAAAGAAAAAAACTTGATGTAGGTGTTCCTAGTAAAGAACTAGCAATAGACACTCAACTAGACGACTAAACCAACCATGAATCTTCAATCTTCCCAACCTCTATGGACAGAGTTGCTAGCGGATTTAAGTAGTCCTGAATTAATTTGGCAATGCAGTGTGGTTGTGCTGTGTATCTTGATTGGATGGGTTTTAGCACGTTTCATCATGCCGGCATTTACTGAGCATGGCGCTGGTTTGATTTCTGAAGATGAGACCTCGGGTTATTTCATGCGTGCTCTGTCTACGTTGCTTACAACGATATGCATTGCATTGGCGATACCGCTATTGGCGCGATGGCAGCATACGTCGCTACTGCGACTTGTTTTACCTTTGTTTGTTTCTTTTCTAGTGATTCGTATTGTATTTTTTTTATTGCGGCGTGTATTTGCGCACAGCGGAAAAGTTGGAAAGAGGATATCGACTTTTGAAAATATATTTGCGGCAATCATTTGGATAGGTGTTGCACTTCACATCACAGATTTATTGCCAGAGCTTTTAGCTTATCTAGAAAACACAACGATTCCACTAGGTCATCATCATCCATCTTTGCTCGATATGTTACAGGCCATCGTCTCCTCAGCATTGACCTTGATCGTTGCCTTGTGGGGAGCCTCTTCTGTAGAGCAGCGCTTAATGCGGTTAGATTCTGTTCATCCTTCATTGCGTGCGGTATTAGCGCGCATAGCGCGAGCCTCATTAATATTGGTTGCAGTGCTGTTGAGTTTATCCTTGTTAGGATTGGACTTAACCGTGCTCTCAGTATTTGGTGGTGCCTTAGGCGTAGGTATAGGTTTAGGTTTACAAAGATTAGTCAGTAACTATGTTTCAGGATTTGTGATTTTATTAGAGCGTAGTTTTTCTATTGGTGATCTTGTCGTTATTGATAAATACACTGGACGGATTAAAGATATAAAAACACGCTATACCGTTTTAATCAATACTGAAAATGTAGAGTCGGTTATTCCGAATGAAATTTTGATTGCGGGTGCAGTACAAAATTTATCGCATACTGATTTAAACATACGTTTAACTACTAGCTTCACTGTTATACATTCAGTGGATGTAGACGCGCTATTTCCTCAATTAGAAAAAGTAGTAACAAGCTTAGATGGCGTATTGCCCTCACCAGCGCCCGAAGCGATGCTCGCCAAGATTGCAGAAAATGGCTTAGTGATTGATGTGAGTTTTACGATTGCAGCTAAGGATAAAAATAATAAGTCGTTGATCATATCGAATGCGAATCGTGCTATCTGGCGTCAGTTGGGTGAAACGGGTGTTGCATTGGCAAATTCATCACCTGACTCAGTCGGGTCGGTCTAGCAAGTTCAATCTTAAAAATGTTTTCAATTAGCTATTTTTAGCATCCCAAAGTCCATTCTTGATATCGATCTAGCTCGAAACAAAGTACAATTACATAGTTGTCCTTGCGACCGTTTTGAGACTCAAAACCCTAGGTTTGCAGGATGCTTTTGGAGAAAAAATTGAATTTCACCCAAATTTCCGACTTTGTTATTGATTTCCTTGCTCACGGCTTAGTAAGAGCCTCACCTTGGGAATTGGTTGCGATCACTTTGATCATGACTCACATTACGATTGCCGGCGTTACGATATTTTTACATCGCTGTCAGGCGCATAGAGCGTTAGAGTTGCATGCGATTCCTAGTCATTTTTTCCGTTTCTGGTTGTGGATGACCACCGGTATGGTGACCAAAGAATGGGCAGCCATACATCGCAAACATCATGCGAAATGCGAGACTGAAGAAGATCCGCATAGCCCTGTAACACGTGGCATCAAAAAAGTTTTTTTTGAAGGTGCAGAGTTATACAGAGCAGAATCACGCAATCGTGAAACCGTAGAAAAATATGGTCACGGAACACCGGATGATTGGATAGAACGTAACCTCTATACAAAATATTCAGCATTAGGCGTATCGCTAATGTTGGTATTAGACCTCGTTTTATTTGGAGTATTGGGTTTAACAGTGTGGGCTGTGCAAATGGCTTGGATTCCAGTCACAGCTGCTGGTGTTATCAATGGCATTGGTCACTTCTGGGGTTATCGTAATTTTGACTCTACCGATGCTTCAAGAAACATCTTCCCATTAGGGATACTGATTGGTGGCGAAGAGCTGCATAACAATCATCACACTTATGGTACTTCAGCCAAGTTGTCTAACAAATGGTATGAGTTCGACATAGGCTGGTTGTATATCTCCATCATGGCTTTCTTAGGTTTGGCGAAAGTAAAGAAAGTGCCGCCTGAGCCACGTTTTGATTTGCAAAAACAGGTTTGTGATTTAACTACCTTGCAATCTGTGGTTGCGAATCGTTATGACGTCATGGCGAAATATGCACGTTCCTTTAAGCGCACTTGGCGCGAAGAAGTAGGGCAGTTAAAACAGGGTGCGCGTTTGGAGCCTGAGTTTTTGAAATCAACAAAACAATTATTGCAACGTGCTCCCGATACTTTGCAATTGACGCAGAAGCAGCAGCTGTCCGAGCTCTTTCAACATAGTAAAGCCTTAAAGACTATGCATGAAATGCGAACGGAGTTGGCAGCACTGTGGGAACGTTCCCATCAAAGTAGCGATCAGTTGGTATTGCAACTACGTGATTGGTGCGCGCGTGCAGAAGCTTCTGGTATTCGTTCTTTAGAAGAGTTTTCTTATCGTTTACGTAGCTATGCCTAATCTTGATCAGTCACCTTAAACTGAAATGTTTTTGGTGACTGTAAGAAGTATTAGGCAAAACAAAAAGCCCCGCATGTAAATGTCGGGGCTTTTGTTTTATCCGGCTTGCAATGCACCGGAGAGATGTATAGCTTATTTGATCTTGGTTTCTTTGTAGATCACATGCTTACGTGCCTTGGGATCAAACTTCATGATCTCCATTTTATTAGGCATAGTGCGCTTGTTTTTATCAGTGGTGTAGAAGTGACCTGTACCTGCGGTCGATTCCAACTTAATTTTGTCGCGGCCTGATTTCGCCATGATGATTCCTTTACTGTTCTTTAATGTTTAGTCGACTGATCTGACTTAGACTTTTTCGCCGCGTGCACGCATGTCTACGAGCACAGCATCAATACCGATCTTGTCGATAATGCGCATACCAGCGTGGGAAATACGTAAAGAAATCCAGCGATTCTCAGATTCAACAAAAATACGGCGTTTTTGCAGATTAGGCAAAAAACGACGTTTGGTTTTGTTATTAGCGTGGGAGACATTATTGCCAGACATCGGCGCTTTCCCTGTTATTGGGCATTTACGTGCCACGGCATACTCCTTAAATAGTTCAAAATTGCGGAAAAAAAGAGTATATAGAAAAATGAATGAATATTCAATGACTTGCAGAAAACAATTGTGTCTTGATTGTTGTGAAATAATTTAACAATTGCTGAGAAGCTAGCTCAGGATTGGGTCTTTAGCATAGGCCGTGTTCAGAAAATGACCAGGTTTTCCCTGCTCCCACAATAATATGATCGAGTAAGGTGATGTCCATAGACTGCATAACTCGCTTTAAATCTGCGGTCATAGATTTATCGAGCCCACTGGGTTCTGCCACTCCTGAGGGATGATTATGCGCAAAAATCACGGCAGCAGCATTATGCGTTAAAGCCCGACGCAAGATCTCACGCGGATAGACATGGGTGCGAGTGAGCGTACCTTCAAACATTTTTTCGCTAGCGATCAGTCGATGTTGCACATCTAAAAACAAAACCAGAAAAATTTCTTGTTCTTGATTAGCAAATTGCAAATGCAGAAAATGTTTTACAGCGGGTGATGAGCGCAACACTGGCCCTACTTTTAATTCCTCAAAAATAGCGCGTCTGGCTAGTTCAATCACGGTCTGGAAGATCGCAAGCTTAGCAGGGCCTAATCCCTTGAGCTTGGCTAATTCATTTGAACTAGCAGCGAATAGGCGATTCAGTGATCCAAAATGGCTGAGTATCTCTCGCCCTAGCTCAATCGCATTTTTGCCTGCTATCCCAGTGCGTAACAAAATAGCGATTAACTCGGGATCAGAAAGAGATTCAGGTCCAGTCGCCAATAATCGTTCGCGCGGACGTTGATCTTTAGGCCATTCAGAAATTGCCATGTCACGACTCCCTATGTGTAAACCGACAAATATAGAAGGGGACATGCAGAGCGAGTGAAAGCCTGTTGCGGCGGCTAGCTTACAATAGCGCCATGACTTTATTTGACCTTATTTAATGACCAATAAACCACAAAACTGCATCTCTGAGACAGCGTTTCTCACTTTGCATTACCGTCTTTCCTCAGCTGCTGGTGAGGACATTATTTCTACCTTCCATGAAAATCCAGCCACACTACAAATGGGTAGCGGACAATTAGCGCCATTTTTAGAAGCTTGTTTGATTGGATTGCCAGAGGGTGCAACTGAGATATTTGATCTAGCTCCTGAGCAAGCATTTGGTCCTCGTAATCCTGAATTGCTACAACGCGTTGCACTTGATACGCTAGTGAGTAATTCACAAGAAGGTGAGGAGTATGCGGTAGGGGATTTGGTTGATTTTGCAGCGCCAGGTGGAGGACGATTTGCTGGTGTCTTAAGAGAAAAAGGCGAGCTTGATGCTTTGTTTGACTTTAATCATCCATTAGCAGGACAACACGTAAAATTCGAAGTGCGCATTATTAGTGTGATGTAAGTCATAAATCTTACGTCACAAGAAAAGATGTTCTGGAGGCGAAATCAAAATGGAAAATAAAATGGATCAAGAAATTTTATTAGCGCAGCCACGTGGCTTTTGTGCCGGTGTAGATAGAGCGATAGAGATAGTCGAACGTGCATTAGCGCAATTTGGTGCGCCTGTTTATGTGAGACATGAGATCGTACACAACGCTTATGTTGTCGATGATTTGCGTAAAAAAGGCGCAGTCTTTGTAGAAGATTTATCGGATGTGCCAACAGGACAGCACTTAGTGTTTTCTGCGCATGGGGTATCCAAATCTGTGAAAGCAGAAGCCGAGTTACGTGGCTTAAAAGTATTTGATGCGACCTGTCCCTTAGTGACGAAAGTGCATGTGGAAGTGAGTAAGATGCGTGAAGAGGGAAGAGAGATCATCATGATAGGCCATGATGGTCATCCAGAAGTCGAAGGCACTATGGGGCAAAGTGAAGTGGGTATGTATTTAGTTGAAACCGTTGAAGATGTCGCAAATTTACAAGTCACATCGCCGGATGCTTTAGCTTATGTATCGCAGACTACGTTATCTGTGGATGACACCATAGAAATCATTGCTGCACTCAAAGTACGATTCCCCAAGATTGCAGAACCGAAGAAAGGCGATATCTGTTACGCCACTACCAATCGTCAACATGCAGTGAAATTTATGGCCACACAAGCAGATGTTGTGATTGTGGTTGGTAGTCCTAGTAGTTCTAACTCAACACGTTTGCGTGAAGTGGCAGAAAAAAAAGGTTGTGTCGCTTACATGGTGGATAACGCGAGTGAAATTAATCCTGTATGGATTAAAGATAGTCAGCGTATAGGCGTTACTGCAGGTGCATCAGCACCAGAGATACTCGTGCAAGAAGTGGTAGCAAAATTAAAATCATTAGGTGCAAAAAATGTGCGTGAGCTCGAAGGAGTTGAAGAGCATGTTACTTTCCCCTTGCCTAAAGGTTTGCCTCCACGGACAACATCCAACTAATTCATGGATATTTTTCTTCAGCAAATTATCAATGGTCTCGTACTAGGCAGTATGTATGCCTTAGTCGCGTTGGGTTACACCATGGTGTATGGCGTACTCAATCTTATTAATTTCGCGCATGGCGAAATTTTAATGATAGGTGCACTGACTGCATTAAGTATCTTGCGTTTGTTGTCATGGTTAGCGCCTGATTTGCCGGGTGCTGTGCAAATGCTACTTGCAGTATTAGGTGCTATTCCTGTTTGCATCATCGTTAGTATTTTGATTGAACGCATAGCCTATCGCAGACTACGTAATGCACCACGTCTTGCTCCATTGATTACCGCAATCGGTATGTCGATTTTGCTGCAAACGCTAGCGATGATGATTTGGGGACGCAACCCGCTACCTTTTCCACAATTACTCGCTAGTGAACCATTTCATATTGGACAGGCGTTGTTAACACCTACGCAATTAGTGTTGTTAATTTCTGCCGCTGTCTCTATGTGTGCTCTGGTAGTGTTAATTGAAAAAACAAAATTAGGTCGTTCTATGCGTGCTGTAGCAGAAAATCCTAGGATCGCTGCTTTAATGGGAGTGGATGCGAATCGTGTCATCGTCATCACTTTTGCTATTGGAGCTGCCTTAGCGGCAATCGCTGGTGTGATGTGGGCTGCGAATTATGCAACAGCACAATTTGCTATGGGCTTTGTACCAGGATTAAAAGCATTCTCTGCAGCTGTGTTGGGTGGAATAGGTAATATTTATGGTGCGATGTTAGGTGGCATCTTGCTAGGTCTGATAGAAAGTCTGGGTGCAGGTTATATCGGAGAATTAACTGGTGGCGTATTGGGTAGTCACTATCAAGATATTTTTGCTTTCATTGTTTTAATTCTAGTGTTGACGATACGACCTAGTGGTCTAATGGGAGAGCGTGTTGCAGAGCGTTCTTAATTTTTTATCATCTTCACTTTCAAGCACGTGAAGCCATTTATAAAAACTCCCACACAAGATAAACATAGCAGCTTCATTAAGCGCGCTATCTTTATTGTGTTGTTATTGATTTTTCCATTTATTGCTATGCAATTTGGAAATTCATGGGTGCGTATTATTGATGTGGCCTTGCTATATGTACTCTTAGCTTTAGGTTTGAATATTGTTGTAGGCTTTGCTGGCTTATTAGATTTAGGTTACATCGCATTCTTTGCCATAGGCGCTTATCTAGCAGGTCTATTTGCTTCGCCACAGTTTGCAGTGGTCATAGAATCATTGTTGATGGAATATCCGGCGGCAGGTGCTGCTTTGTCTTCATTAGTGGGAACAGATGTGGTCGCGAATGGCTTTCATCTCTCTGTTTGGATCATCATTCCACTTAGCGCTGTAGTAGCAGGATTGTTTGGTGCAATCTTAGGTGCGCCCACATTAAAGTTGAGAGGCGATTACTTAGCTATCGTTACTCTGGGGTTTGGTGAAATTATTCGTATCTTTATGAATAACTTAAATGGCCCCATCAACATCACTAATGGACCACAGGGCATTAATTTAATTGATCCGATTCAAATAGCAGGAATATCCTTAGCAGGTCAAACAGGTAGTGGTGGCATGGTGAATGTTGCTGGATTTATGCTGCCCTCCGTGAATGCGTATTATTTTTTGTTTTTGATCTTAAGCGTCATCACTATCTTTGTTTCACGGCGATTGCAAGACTCTCGACTAGGTCGCGCATGGATTGCGATTCGTGAAGATGAAATTGCAGCGAAGTCTATGGGCATCAACGTTAGGAATGTGAAGTTACTTGCCTTCGCTATGGGTGCAACATTTGGTGGTGTGGCGGGTGCAATGTTTGCTGCCTTTCAGGGTTTTATTTCACCTGAATCATTTTCACTCACTGAATCCATTGTAGTGTTAGCGATGGTGGTATTGGGTGGCATAGGGCATATAGCGGGCGTAGTGATGGGCGCTGTGTTATTAGCAGCCTTACCTGAAATACTGAGACATACTGTGACACCGATACAAATGGCACTTTTAGGTGAAGTGTGGATAGATGCAGAAGTATTACGGCAACTACTCTATGGTTTGGCATTAGTCTGCATTATGTTGATTCGTCCTGCTGGCTTATGGCCTTCTCCTGTTCGAGAAAATCGTCCTGTCAAAGTTGATGCTGAGGCAAAGCTATGACATCAGCACCTCTCCTACATATCGAGCAAGTGAGTAAGCGCTTTGGTGGATTACAGGCTTTGTCTGATGTGGAATTGAAAATTTATCCTCATCAGATTGTGGGATTGATAGGACCGAATGGCGCTGGTAAAACAAGCTTATTCAATGTCATCACTGGTTTATATCAAGCTGAAACAGGACGCTTCTCTTTATCAGGAAAATCTTATTCACCTTCAGCACCCCATCGCGTAGCGCAAGCAGGTATTGCACGCACATTTCAAAACATACGTTTGTTTGCCGATATGACGGCTTGTGAAAATGTGATGGTAGGTCGTCATGTAAGAACGCATCAGGGTATCTTAGGAGCGATCTTGCGTCATCCTGCAGCACGCAAAGAAGAAGCTGAGATTGAACAGCGTGCACATGAATTATTAGAATTTGTAGGCATTGCTCATTTGACTGATCGCGCAGCAAGGCATTTATCGTATGGCGATCAACGTCGCTTGGAGATTGCAAGAGCACTCGCGACAGATCCTATCTTGCTTGCTTTAGATGAACCTGCTGCGGGTATGAATCACAGTGAAAAAGATAATTTACATCAGCTGCTATTAAAAATTAAAGCACAGTGTTGTGCAATCTTACTGATTGAGCATGATGTGAAATTAATGATGAGTATTTGTGATCGCATCACGGTACTTGATTACGGCAAGATCATCGCCGAAGGCGAACCGCATGAGATTCAAAAAAATCCGGCCGTACTTGCTGCTTATTTAGGTGGAGAGGTAGCATGAATTCGCCACAGCCTTTATTGAGTGTGCGCGACTTAGTTGTGCACTATGGCGGGATAGAAGCTGTAAAAGGAATTAGCTTTGATATAGGTCAGGGTGAATGCGTCAGTTTGATCGGTGCGAATGGTGCAGGTAAAACTACAACCTTAAAAGCTATCACAGGTACATTACCTACTGCCACTGTGCAAGGTACGATTACCTATGCAAATCAAAATATTAGTGTCTTGCCCGCTTATAGTTTGCCGTCTCAAGGTTTAGCCATGGTGCCTGAGGGGCGAGGTGTATTTGCACGCATGAGTATTAAAGAAAATTTATTAATGGGTGCGTATACCAGACAAGATCATTCGGAAATAGAAGCCGATATAGAAAAATGGTTTACGATTTTCCCGCGCTTAAAAGAACGTGCTGAACAATTAGCTGGCACTTTGTCAGGTGGAGAGCAGCAAATGCTTGTGATGGCGAGAGCCTTGATGAGCAAGCCTCAGTTGCTGTTACTTGATGAGCCTTCTATGGGGCTTGCACCGATTATGGTGGAAAGAATTTTCGAAGTGATTAAAACTATTGCAGCTCAAGGAATAGCCATCTTATTAGTGGAGCAAAATGTACGTCAGGCTTTAGCTTTGACACAACGTGCCTATGTGATGGACACAGGCACGATTACTTTGTCGGGTTTGGCGAGTGAGTTATTACATAATCCAGAAGTGTTTCATGCTTATTTAGGTGGCTGAAAAAATACAAATATTTTTAAGGCTTATTTTTTGTAATCACGGCTTCGAAATGTCCGCCTTGATCAAAAATAACTACAGGATTTTTTCCCTGACCTACGCGTAATACAGCAGGTTTTCCATCAGTATCTGCGCTATAAAAATCTACAGAAAAATCTGTTGCATAGTCTTGATTAATTTTATTGATCATAAAAGTCGTCCAATCGGAATCGCTATATAGAGGATCAAAACTATTAATCGTACCCTTACTAACATTTTGTAAGATAGATTTATAGTGCTGAGCACGCTTGGTATGTTGGCTATCATAGTTGCCAGTAACATGTTGTAGCAAAGAGATAAGTAGACAATTATTTTCTTTGCCAGAATTTGGTTTGATTAAATAATTATTGGTATCAAACCATTTTCTAAGTTGTAAATTATTTTTTGCGTGAGCAGACCATTCACTGGGCGTTATTTTTCTTTTTGAAGAACTAGTTTTTGTATGAGTAGGCTGTTCATTTAAGCTATGTTGAATAGCCTCTTTGAGTGCAGCATCATTTGCCCGTTTAATTTCTTTTGCATTGCCAGACAATAAGGCTTGCTGTTGTGACTTTGAGAGAAATTCACTCTTTATTTCTGGATTGCTAGGTGAAGTACTGATGGTTGGTGACTTTGTGCGACTGGTGTCGTGAGTAGGTATAAAACGTCCGATAGGTTTCATGTTTAGCTCCAGTAAAATGACATGCAAAGCTGAGTAATTTTCTAATCGGTTTAGTTCAATTCCCTTTGATTTATAGCTAGCATAATGCTGTAAAGATTAATTTATAGAGAATAACAATGAAACTTCATAGCTATTTTCGTAGTTCGGCGTCTTATCGCGTTCGTATTGCGCTTAATCTCAAGGGATTGTCGTATGACTTAGTACCTGTGCATTTGCTCAAAAATGGAGGCGAACAATTCGCTGACAATTTTCGCGCATTAAATCCTGATGCACTCGTGCCCGTCTTAGAAAATAATGGCGTCGCACTGACACAGTCATTAGCGATTATTGAATATCTGGAAGAGACATATCCTAGTCCTGCGCTACTCTCAACCATAGCGCTAGATCGAGCGTGGCAGCGTAGTGTGGCGTTAATGATTGCTTGTGATATTCATCCGATTAATAATCTACGGATCTTGCAATATCTAACTAATGTATTGGGTGTGAGCGAAGAAGCAAAAAATACTTGGTACCGACATTGGTGTGAGCAGGGTTTAGCTTCTGTTGAACAGATGTTGTCTGAGGATCAGCGTGTAGGACGCTATTGTTACGGCGATGTGCCTAGTCTTGCTGATTGTTTTTTAATTCCACAGATTGCAAATGCAAAGCGCTTGCAGTGTGATTTAACAGCTATGCCTACGTTGTTAAGAATTAATGATGCTTGCCTTCAGTTAGAGGCTTTCATTCATGCATCGCCTGCGCAGCAGCCCGATGCAGAATGAAATGCGAAAGCTTTAATACGTACTTAGCTTTTCTTGTAACGTACGACTTGTTGTCGTTGTTCACCCAAGCCTTCAATGCCTAGATGTAGAGAATCGCCATGTGCGAGAAACTGCTGCGGCTTCATACCCATGCCCACACCAGGTGGTGTGCCTGTTGCAATGATATCGCCAGGCATGAGCGTCATAAAACGGCTGAGATAACTAATAATTTTTGCGACTGAAAAAATCATAGTGCGTGTGTTACCAGTTTGACGACGTTCACCATTTAAATCTAACCACATAGTTAGCTTTTGTGGATTAAGAACTTCATCGCGTGTCACTAACCAAGGGCCAACTGGACCAAAGGTGTCACAACCTTTACCCTTATCCCATTGATTGCCTCGTTCTAATTGAAATGCACGCTCAGACAAGTCATTCACCACACAATAACCTGCTACATAATCTAAAGCGTTTGTTGCAGTCACATATTGTGCTTTACTACCTATGATGACACCGAGTTCTACCTCCCAATCAGCTTTGCTCACATCTTTGGGTAACATCACCGTATCATTAGCCCCAGCTAGTGAAGTCACAGCCTTCATAAAGACGATAGGTTCAGTGGGAATAGGCATACCCGATTCTGCAGCATGATCTGAATAGTTCAGACCTATACCAATAAACTTTCCTACTTGGGCAACGGGCACGCCTAGACGAGGATTGCCCCGCACAGTGGGAAGGGAACTAGGTTTGATTTTAGCTAGCTTTGCGAGGAATTTTGGCGCAAGCACACTGGCATCGATATCTTCTACGACATCAGACAGGCTGCGTAGCTTGCCTTCGGCATCGATTAATCCAGGTTTTTCTTGGCCGATGCGACCGTAACGTACTAGCTTCATACTATTCCTTTATAAATTCATAGAAGTCAGATTGGATAATAATCTTAACGCAAGTATGGCTGAACTTTGGAATCTAACGATAAAAAATAAGCCTAGTCACTACTTATGCAATCACGTACTCTGCAAGCTACATTAATTAGTTAACTTTTTTCATGAATAGAAATAAGCTGCATGCGGTATTAGCGATGACGCTATCAACCATGACAAGTATCGCTATTGTCACATGGTTAATAATACGATTTTTTTAATTGTGTACTGACGAATTAATTCAACGTTAAAATAGATTTTGCTTTTAATTTATAGGTGACGTATGTTGATGAAGTTGATTTCAGGTTTTTTTACGTTCTGTCTTGCGGCGCTTTTAATCGCGTCTCCCAGTTGGTCTGCGCCGAGTGAAAAAGATTTTATTGTGGCGCTACCAGAAAACATCGTATGGAAAGATGCAGGCAAGGGCGTAAAGATCGCAGTGGTCTATGGCGATCCTTCTAAAGCAGGTCAATATGTCATTCGTGCGCATTTCCCTCCAGGCGTGATGAGCTCACCGCATTTTCATGGTGAAGATAGACATGTGACGGTGATTCAAGGTACGTGGTTTGCAGGTAAAGATGAAAGCTGGGATCCAATTGCAACCCAACCCTTACGAGCAGGGAGTTATATGTTTCATCCTGCTGGTGGCGTGCATTATGATGGCGCCGGTGAAGAAGGAGCGATCGTACAAATTGTAGGAATGGGCCCAAGTAAGACTACTTTCCTCTTCCCTAAAGAAGGTGATTTTGGTAAACCAAGAAAATTAAACTAATGAAAAAATTTATCGTATTCATTAGCCTTGCTTTGACTAGCTATGCAGCTCATGCTGAATGGAAAAGCTATGTAAAAAATGCAGAAGCTGAAGAATTTTTTGATTCTGCATTCATTAGCAAAGATTCAGGCAAGATTAAATTATGGACGCTCTCGAATTACGCTGCACCATTGACGACTTTAGAAGGTAAAGAAATCTTATCTGAGAAATCTCTGACAACATTAGATTGTTCTACTCAAAAAATCGGTGCAGAAAAAATCATCAAATATGAGAAAAAATTAGCGCAAGGTGTTGTAGTCAGTGAGATGGAAACAGCACTGCGACTGAGTAGCATACGATCTGGTAGTGCAGATCAAATATTGAAAGAAAAATTATGTAACTAAGTTATGCAACTAAGCTGCTATGTCATTGACTGCTTAACTTAACAAAATGCAGATCAGTTATCTGATGCAAACTGATCTGCATTCTTGCCTTTGAATGGCGCGTAAAAAGCTTTCACAGTTTGCATATCTTTTTCTATATCGCCAGTGGGATGTAAGAGTGGTCCAATGCCACTGATTTTCTTAGAATAATCCATATAAGCCATTAAGATAGGTACTTCGGCTTCTACTGCAATATAGTAAAAACCAGTTTTCCAATAACGATTTTTACTTCTTGTTCCTTCCGGTGGTATCACTAGCTGTACTGAACCTGTATAAGCTCGTAAGGCTTCAGCGGATGCTGCCACTAAATTATTCGATTGCTCACGATTCACAGCAATACCACCTAGCCATCGCATTAACGATCCAAATGGAAAAGTAAAAATGCTGGCCTTACCCATCCAAACTATATTCAAACGCAGTGCAAACGCAACCATTAAGGTATAGGGTAAATCCCAATTACTCGTATGCGGTGCAGCGATAAAAACACATTTACTTACATCAGCCGGCAACACCCCTTCCACCTTCCAACCATTTAGCTTCAAGAAAGTAGTGGATAGCTTACGAAGAAAAGTATTTACGACAGGTGTAGTAAAAATTGTGTTGTGCATCTGAATCGTCTCAACGTTTTTATTATTTGTTTTATTCAGTTTGGTCCCGCCGACAGGAATCGAACCTGTATCTAGCGCTTAGGAGGCACTCGTTCTATCCATTGAACTACGGCGAGACGCAGGCAGGCAGAAGCACTGCTCGCCGGATTATAGCTTAGGCGAGTTTGGGGAAGATTCGGTGAGTTGGTTCGTACGATTACGCTACGCTAATCGCACCTACAAAACTGGATGCAAATTTTTTTAGTCGAGGGTAGGGCGCAGTGCATTGCGCCGCATGAAGCCTACGAGAATACTGACTACTTGGTGATGTCGTAGGGATGGTTAGCGTAGCGTAACCATCCGAGAAATTAAATAATAGGTAAAGATGCGTACGATTACGCTACGCTAATCGCACCTACAAAACCTATGTTATTAATCCTATGTTTTTGTAGGTAGTCATGTTAAATCGTTATTTATATCAATCCCAAAAACCCAGTCAACCCAATTCCTACACCGGCTAAAAATGTGGTGGTGCTACCAATCGCTAACCAACGCGATTTCGAGAAAAATCCCATTACGCTTAAGCCTAGACCAAGTAAGAAGATGGATTTTGCAATGATGAGCCAATTGAGTTGTTTATTAATTTCAGCCACGAGATTTTCTTCATGTTTCGCTGTTTCTTGTAGCTCTTTTTTTCCATCTTTACTGTCTGGTGAGCTTTCTTTGCTTTGTATAGTAGATTGATATAGAACTAATCGTGTTTGGGCAACATCGACTTGCTCATCAGTCAGCGCATCTTTGTTTTGTAGGGTAAGAGCTAAATCATTAGCAGATAGTTGATAGTTTACTTGCTGAGCTGCGACACTTTGGAAAGCATTGTGTGCAACCACAGCTTGGTGTTCATGAACTAAGATTTGTTTGTCTAATAGTGATTCGCCATAGCTGGTAAAGCCATGAGCCATACATAAAACAGTAAAGCAGATACTAGCAATTAATCGCACACCAGTATTTGATTCATTCTGTGTGCTTGATTCTGAAACATGCTGGCTATGTAAATGATCATTACTCGCTGCTAGCGTTAAGCCAGTATTGGTATGACCTTCGCCAGTAACTGCAACGGGTCGTTGTCTTGGTTTTCTCATGCCTTCTTGTGCGGCTAAGGATTGTGATGTCATATCTTTTCTTCCTATATCTTTAAGATGAAATGCATGGGAATTAACTTTTTCCAGCGATGTATGGATAACCGCAGTTCGATCTTGTACAGTTTGCATGCGCGGTGTAATTGCAGAGAAATCAAATTTTAATGAAGCATCGATTAATGGTGAAAGTAGCGATGGTCTATTTTGAACTAGAACTTGATGGGCATCGATAGTGGAATCGTATGCATTTCCTAATGTTTGCGCTATCGTTGTTCCCGATAGGCCTTGTCCACTTCTATCACTCGCATTGATAGAAAAATCATTGAAATTTTGTCCGCGCTTAGCGCCTATACCCTGTTCGAAATCACTACGTCCATTCGGATTACTGGGATCAATTTGAAAAGATGACCAAGCATCATTTTCAGAAGCATTTCCTAAACTGAGCTCACCGTTGTTACTCAAGCTGCTAATGACATCTTCATCATTATTTGCTTGCTGTAGAAGTTGTGCATTTAATTCACTATCACTGTAGGTGGCATTGTCGGTAATATCTTCCAGATCTTCTTGTTCTTGGATGACGTTAGCCAGACTGTCGATGTTCGACTGCATCTGATTACCGATGATGTTATCTAATGCATTTTGTCGCGTATTGTCGCGTTTCGGTGCGATTGCATTTGCAAAGCCTGAGCGGGTGCTGATACCAGGTCGAGGAGCGCTTGCTGGTACAAAGGCTTTATGATTATTGTTACTTGAATTTCTACTTCCACCTTGCACAGCATAGTTACTATTTCTATTGCTGTAGCTATCTTCTTCAGGCTTGTTATTCTTAATTTGCAGAATATTAAAATAAGGCTTAAAGCTAGCTTGTGTATACCCAAATGCTAGTAGCATTTTTTTAAATAACTCTACTTCTGCTTTTTCTATTTTGCCGTCAGTGAGAACGATATCCCATACATTGGTTAACACGCAAAGGCGCTGCATAGGATCTAGTAATTCAGCAGCAGCTTTTAAAAATTTTGGAGCTTTGTTTTTACCTACATATTTCAGCGCTGATTGTAATAAGCTAGGACACTTACCAATCACCATGTGTAGCTGACCTATCTCTTCCTTTGCCATTTGTCCGTCAGAGGACATCATGTAGATTAAACAGATAGCTAAAATTAGCGGAGGGTTGAGTTCTTCCGGTGTGAAATCTTGATTAAAGGAGCCGAGTATGTCTCTTTCATTTTTTACAGAGATCGCTCTTAAGTAAGGTTTGAAGGATTCTTCCGTCAAACCAACTGCAGCTAAAAATCGGGAAAATAATTCTTTCTCATCATCTGCGAGATCTCCATCGGCCATAATGGAGTCGCATATATTCATTAAAATGCAAACTTTTTGCGCATTACTGAGTATTTTGGGTAGCGTTTCTAGATATTCATCGATGCTATTGGCCTCTACATAGCTCAATGCACGATGTAATACCTCTTCATTGCCACCGATGATAGATTGAAGATGGCTACTTTCTTGTTCAGATACTTCACCATCGGCGATCATCATGTAGATGACGCCTGTTACCAAGGAAAGATGTGCAGTGAGTTCTACAGGCTCGTCAGCACCCCTCCGGGACAAATACTTGTCCAGGTTAAGATTCTTAAATAAATGACGTAGTAGATCGGATGAACCCATTTCCCTGATTTCCCGCTGAAATGGCTGCGACCATAAGAGGTCTCATTCTTTAAAGCAGAATGTGCCAGGGGAAACCGTAAACCGGCTAGGGTCCTAGGAAAATTACAAAGCCTTCATATTTATTGCGCATGACGACATTGTCATTTTCACTGTTTTTTTAATTACAGAGTTGTTAGAAATGACCTGTTGGAATGGTGTTATTTGCAGATATTTACACCAATTTACCGTGTAATTTTCATAGATAAATCAGCGAATTTTTATACTGGGGGAGTTTAAAACGCAGTTATGTAGCGCAGGATGACGCGGCTAGTTTCATAAAACCCATTTTGAGTTTTTATATCACCGCCATATTGCAAGATTAATCTGCCTACTGGCAGTTGCGTTGAACCAGATAATTGATAACGATGAAGGTCGGTGCGATTATTTTCGTCAATGCCATCAATCATTTCTTCTCCACCAACAGTACGAAAATACATAGCTGAGACTGAATAGGCATCGTTAATGATGTAACGCACTCCAGTTTGTAAGCTGTATAGGTTTTTTTGATCTAGGGTGTGAATGTTGGTATCTGCTGGTCTAAAAAGTCGCCGGTATTGTTCATTACTATTAAACCAAGAAGCATCGATGGCTATCATCCATTGTAAGGATGAGAATAGAGATCTTTGATATCCCAGTTGTATCGCATATGCATAACGATTAGCGCCTAGGTTCAAACTAGCTTTAGGTTGGTAATCTCCTGTGGGCACAGTGAGGTAGGTGCCTAGTGCGAGATATTCACCTTTGTCGCGATCTGCATAAGGCCAGAGTGCAAATAATAAAGTGGTATCCCCCAATCCTGAACTACCTGAGAAAGCACTCAGGCTACCGTTAGACTGAATGGAGCCGTTGTTCAGTTGTAAGGTGAATGCAGCAGGATATTTGTCAACTTCAAAAGTCCATGCAGTTCGAATCTGTATTTGTTCAGATTTAATTCCTAGACCACGGGTCACACTATTATTTTTATACAGGTCGTTACGTTCACTGCTTAAATAAGAAAGCAGTAATTGTTTATTGCCAGTCTTGGGTGCAACAATATCACCAGGAAAAAGATCTATAGCTTGCACTGGGTTTATGACCATGCAGGTGAAAGCTAAGATAAAAATTTTTACCGACGAAAATCGCATGTGCTTATTGTTTATTTGGCATTAAATGTGAGTCAATTTTTCTTTTATTATTTAAAAATCAGTAATTCGATAAAAAATAAAATTTCATGAGTGAAAATTAACTGTTGAGCTGATAATACCTTAATTAGGCTAATCGAATGACGGTTCTGTCATTAATGTTTTGTGAGACATGCATATCATGCTGTCTTGGTTATTTTTTTATTGCTTTGCTATTTCAAACTAGTGTTGAGAGAAATGATTGTTCTATGTCTTTAAAAATTCTATTAATTGAAGATGAAATTAAAATTGCTGAATTCGTAATACCCGATCTCATTCAATGCGACTACACAGTCAAACACATCATGGATGGTGCTGAAGGCTTGGCTGCGATCTCAGAGGGTGATTATGATTTGATTTTATTAGATGTGATGTTGCCTAATATAGACGGATTCGCAATCTTAGAAAAAGTGCGTCAATCAGGAAATAATATTCCGATTATCTTTTTAACGGCAAAAGCAGATTTGCC
>Ga0209550_10001878_pt1 | contig 20241 bp, 19 predicted proteins | sample LauGreSuBDMM15SN_2_FD_187567 | JGI IMG/M metagenome (GOLD analysis project Ga0209550, IMG submission 187567) | Freshwater lake microbial communities from Lake Michigan, USA - Su13.BD.MM15.SN (SPAdes) (version 5) | ecosystem: Environmental > Aquatic > Freshwater > Lake | place: Lake Michigan... | reverse complement strand
CTTGAGCGGTGGTTATGACTCAACTGTAGTGACGGCATACATGGCCAAACTGATGAAGGAGAAAGTTCAGACTTACTCAATTGGCTTCCATAGTGCGGCATTTAATGAAGCTCATCACGCTAAACAGGTAGCAAACTATCTAGGAACTAACCATCATGAAGAGATATTGAGCCCTGATCCTGCTTTAGTTATTGAGAAAATTTCTCAAGTTTTAGATCAACCTTTTGCAGATTCCTCAATTGTTCCAACATATTTATTAGCTAAATTCGCTCGTGAAAATTTGATTGTGGCACTTGGCGGCGATGGCGGTGATGAAGTATTTGGAGGGTATGACCGCTATTTAGCAGCACCGCTATTACAAAAAGCAAACCCGTTCTTAGGTTTAGTGCAAACAGGTTTAGGTTTTGTTGGTGAGCTCTCTGGAACTAAGCAAAGAAAATTCAAAAGATTGCAATCACAACTCAAGTTTGAGCCGAATCTTGCTGATAGATACAGCTCAATCCTTTCACTGACCCAATCTAAAGAGCTTAAAACTTTACTACAGCCAAGTTTCTATTCTAATTACGCAGAATTAAAGTATGTGAATGAGTTTAGTGTTGGTGATGTGTCAGCATTAGATCGAATGTCCCGATCAGATTTTTGTTCATACCTTCCGGGTGACCTCCTAGTTAAAGTCGATATTGCCACGATGGCAAATAGTTTGGAACTTCGTTCCCCAATGCTTGATGTAAATGTTATTGAATGGGGACTCTCCTTACCCCGGCAATATAAAATTAAAGGCACTGAAACTAAACATATACTTAAAGATGTTGCCCGCTCACTTGTGCCTCGTGAGTTAATTGATCGTCCAAAAATGGGTTTTGGGATTCCTCGTGCTGAGTGGCTACGAAATGAAATGAAAGAGATGACTTTTGAATTGCTAACTGATGCCACCAGCAGTCAGCGTGGCTGGTTCAACGCAAGTGAAGTTAAAAATACTCTTGATATTCACATGTCGGGCGAAGACAAAGACAACCTTATTTGGCCCATGTTAATGCTCGAGCTTTGGGCTAGAACTTGGCTGGATTAGTTAACAGTCGCCGGTACAACTCTTCATGATCATGCACTAATCGTTTGATTCCAAAGTTGGCTAAAGTGAAATCTTTAGCTGCAGCCCCTAGTCTGGCGCGCAAATCCTTGCCTAAAGACAGTTTTTCAAGAGCATCAGCAATTTTCTGAATATCTAAAGTTGTGACAATTCCAGTAACTCCATCCAAGACCACTTCAGAAACTGATCCTACATCTGTGGAAACGACAGGAATTCCAGCCATGCCAGCTTGAATTAAACTTAACGGCGTTCCTTCATTATCGCTAGTTAGCACAACCATGTCAGTGGCGGATAGTACTTTTTCAATATTGCTTTGCCAACCTAGAACTTGGACAGGTAATTCTTCTTGTTTGATTCTCTCTCGACAAAAATCTAAAAGCTCACCATCACCCGCAATAAAAAAATTAACTTGAGACCCACGACTTTTCAATTCTGCTACAACATCCAAAAACCTGTCTGGGCGCTTGATTTGTGTAACTCTTCCAATAAATGCGCATTGCAATCGGTCATTTGATAGGCCAAAAGAATTCTGAGAGTCAGTTTTATTGGGTAAATTGCCAATCTCTAAACCAGGAGGCATTAAACTAAATCTTTCCTTTTTGCCTATCCCTGCTTTCAATAAATCCTGTCTTACTTTATTGCCGACAGCTAGTAATTGATCCGTGAATAAAGCCAAAGAGCTTTCGGCAAGCACAACTAGCGATCTTTTAAGTGAACCAAAGTAACCATTAAGTAAATGGCCATGGAATGTATGGACTCTGATTGATGAATGCATGGAAATAATCGAGGCTATCCGACCCAAGAAGCCAGCCTTTGCCGTGTGCGTATGAATAACATGCGGTTTGAATTTCCGAATTTCTGTGACCAAGGAAACTAATGCTAGTAAATCACCTCTTAAGCTAACACGTCGCCCAAAACCTGGAATTCGAATGGCAGTAACATCAGGTGCAACTGTCTCAAGATAATCAGCTTCATTAATCGCACAAAGACCTGTATAAAGCCGTTGGTCAAAACTGCTGGAATCAAATCCCCGCATTAAGCCTGAGACCTGAACAGCCGGACCTCCAACATTCATACGGGCGATAATGCGCATAACGCGTATTGGGCTTTCAATGAGTCGACTCACTCGTCAATCTTGCCCCAAATCAGCATCAAAGGGCTAATGACAGGCATTTAGGGGCGGTATTTAGGCCACTCATTGCATGACCCGTGGCCAACTTAGGTCATGAATCAGTGGCTCGAAGGTTAGGATTCCGAGCATGAGCACACCTCGCAACCGAATACTTGCCATTATTGGCCAGGGTTACGTAGGTCTCCCACTAGCCATGGCGGCAGTTGATGCTGGGTGGTCAGTTATAGGAATAGATAATTTTGAGGCAAAAGTCGCTCAGATCAATTCAGGCTCAAGCCCAGTTGAAGACATTTCTGATACCCAATTGCAGAGAGCACTTACAAATGGAGTTTATAAAGCATCAACCGATTTCTCCTTAGTTGGCCAAGCTTCGGTTATTACAATTTGTGTTCCGACCCCACTTGGTCACAACCGTGAACCTGATATTACGCTCTTACGCAATGCCGCTACGGCAATTGCTCCATTTGTTGCAAATGAAACATTGATTGTAAGTGAATCAACATCTTATCCGGGCACTCTTCGTAATGTAATCATCCCCATAGTTGATAATAATAAACCGGCAGAGTCTTCAGTAATTTACTTTGCAAGTGCTCCAGAGCGCGTTAACCCGGGTGACCCAGTTTGGAATCAGAAAAATACCCCCCGCCTTGTTGGTGCTATAGATATTCTCTCGCAGTCACACGCCCTCGCATTTTATGAATCTATTTGTGGTGGTGCTGTATTAGTCTCAACACCCGAAGTTGCTGAAGCGGCAAAACTTCTAGAAAATACATTTAGATTAGTAAATATCGCATTAATAAACGAATTTACTCAACTTTGTTCAGCTAGTGGAATCGCCGTGAACGAAGTGATTGATGCTGCATCCTCAAAACCATATGGCTATATGCCGTTCAGGCCAGGAGTTGGAGTTGGAGGGCACTGCATACCCGTTGACCCACTTTATTTAACTTGGTGGGCTCGGCAAAATGGTAGTAAAGCGGAACTTGTTGAGAGGGCTGATGTAATAAATCATGCCATGCCCAAGTATGTTGCCGAGAGAGCTTTGGGAATGGTTGATTCTTCAATCACTAAACCAAAAGTACTGCTTCTTGGCGTTGCATATAAGGCTGGTGTTGGTGATGTGCGCGAGACACCAGTTTCTGAACTTCGGGACTTTTTGATATCTAAAGGTGCTGAAATTGGATGGCATGATCCACTGGTACCTATTTGGGAAGGTTCAAAACCGGTTGATTTAGAATGGAATTGTGATGTGGCGATTCTCGCAACCAAGCAGCCCGGAATGGATTTAGAGCGGTTAACTGAGAGAGGAATAAAAATTCTAGACTGTACAAACTCAAAAACGGGTCTAAATGGAGTCACATCTCTTTAAAGAGTTTTGTTCATTTCGGCAGCGATGTCGGAAATCATCGTAGTTAGATCACGCTGGGGCTTCCACCCCACGAGTTGATTGATTAATTCAATATTTGGAACTCTTCGTTCCATATCCTCAAATCCATCCCCGTAGGCCTCATCATAAGGGACATATACAATTTCACTTTTGGAGTGAGTCTCAGCAATGATTTTTTTTGCTAAATCATTTATTGATATTTCGAAGTTGTTTCCAATATTGATTACTTTTCCAATTGTATTATTTGCAAATGCGACTGCTATGACAGCGTCAATGACATCGTAAACATGCGCAAAGCATCTAGTTTGTTTCCCATCACCGTATATTGTTATCGGTTGATTGGCTAGAGCTGATTTCACGAATCGAGGAACTACCATTCCGTAAGCACCAAGTTGTCGGGGGCCTACCGTATTAAAAAATCTAACAATTCTTGTTTCCAGTTGCCTTTCAACAAAATAGGCGTAGGCAAGAGACTCATCAATAGCTTTTGCTTCACTATATGACCACCGTAAAGTAACAGGACTCCCAAGAATACGATCATCACTCTCTTTGAGTGAATCTGAAACATTCTTGCCGTATACCTCGCTACTACTACTTATGAATACTGGAACTCTCCTTTTGTTTGCGGCTTCTAAGACATTTTCAGTTCCTCGGATATTAGTAAATAAGCTTGATAATGGGTTGTTCACGATATTGAAAACACCAACTGCGGCGGCAAAATGAAATACGAAATCTGCCTCATTAACTAGTGGGCTTAACTTATTAGAATCAAGTATCGAACCATCTACCAAAGTAAAAGCATCAGTCATGGACAAGGATTCCAGATTAGCTTTTCTGCCAGTTGAGAAATCATCAATTGCCGTAACCGAATGTCCGTCGGCAACTAATCTCTCACACAAGTGTGAACCGATAAACCCTGCACCACCTGTAACCAAAATTCGCATGCCCTTATCCTATGACATGGAGGTCCACCTAATTTAGCTATTGGGCATACTCCGACACACAGATTTGGAGTATTTGGAAGAAGAGAATTCTGGTGAAAACGTGCAACCTGAATTTATTCTAATGCTTTAAGGCTTTCCACCAGGGCGTATTTTTTTGATACCAATCCACGGTTTCTAAAAGTCCTGTTTCAAATTGCACTGATGGCCTATAACCCAATTCTGAAGTAATTTTGTTGTGATTAATTGAATACCTGAAGTCATGACCTAGCCGGTCTTGTACGTAACTAATCGATGTTTCATCTTTGCCCAGTATCTGAATAAGTCTTTGAGTTAAATCGATATTTGAAATCTGTGTTCCGCCACCTATATTATAAATACTTCCTGGCTTACCGTTTGTAAGTGCTAAATGGATCCCGCGGCAATGGTCATCTACATGCAACCAGTCGCGAATGTTTTTGCCACCACCATAGACAGGAACAGTTTTATTCTCAAGTAAATTTGTTATAAACAAAGGAATCAATTTCTCTGGAAATTGATTGGGACCATAATTATTGCTGCATCTAGTAATCAGAACATTCAGGTCATAAGTCTTGAAGTAAGAACGAACTAAAAGATCTGCAGAGGCTTTTGAGGCAGCATATGGAGAATTAGGAAGTAAGAGGTCGTCTTCTAGCGAAGCGCCACTCTCTATCGATCCGTAAACTTCATCGGTAGAAACTTGGAGAAGAGTTACATTTTCATTTTTTCGAATGGCCTCTAGGAGTGTATGAGTTCCAAGAATATTCGTAACAATAAAGTTTCTTGATTGTGAAATTGACCGATCCACATGAGATTCAGCTGCGAAGTTTATGATTGCATCATGACGGGCTACTAATTTCTCGACAAGGCCTTGGTCGCAGATATCACCCTCAACAAAGTCAAAATCTTGTGTATCAAGATTTTCAAAGTTTGATCTTGTTCCTGCATAAGTCAATTTATCAAGTATTGTAATTTTACTAACGCCACGCAATGAGCCATTCAGTAGGTGTTTTACATAATTTGAGCCTATAAATCCGGCGCCCCCTGTGACGATTAACCGCATACTTAAGTTCTCCCGCCTTTACACAACTTTGACCTGAGTAACATGACTAGTATCATGCCTTATATGAGAGGAATTGTCTTGGCTGGCGGTACTGGTACACGGCTTTGGCCTTCAACAAAAAGCGTAAGCAAACAACTTTTTCCTATTTATGACAAACCACTAGTTTATTACCCTATCGCCACTCTAATGCTCGCAGGGATTCGCGAGATACTGATGATTTCAACGCCTACAGATCGTCCAAGCTTCGAAAAACTTTTGGGCAATGGTGTTGAGCTAGGAATAGAAATTACTTACGAATCTCAGCCAAACCCTGAAGGTTTGGCACAAGCTTTTATTATCGGAGCAGATTTTATTGGTCAGGATAACGTCGCACTAATTCTTGGCGACAATATATTTTATGGATCTGGCCTCGGAGGGGATTTAGCAAATTGCACGAATCCGGATGGAGCAATTGTCTTTGGATATAACGTGACGGATCCACAAAGATATGGCGTCGCAGAATTAGATTCATCGGGGAGAGTCATATCAATAAGTGAGAAGCCCGAGACTCCAAAATCAAATATTGCAATCCCAGGCCTGTATTTTTTTGACAACACTGTTTTGGAAAAGGCAAAAAAAGTTAATAAGAGTGCCAGGGGAGAATTTGAGATTACATCAATAATTTCAATGTATTTAGAAGAAAATAGATTAAAGCTTGAATTAATGCCTCGGGGTACTGCATGGTTAGATTGTGGCACTTCGGCTAGTTTGAATGATGCATCTAATTACATAAGGGTGATTGAGGAACGCCAAGGTCTAAAAGTCAGCTGCCTTGAAGAAATTGCTTGGCGAAATGGATGGGTTACAGATGAGAGACTTGAATCGCTAGCTAAATCTTATGGAAAGAATGAGTACGCGGATTACCTACTTAGAATTCTCAAGAAGAAAAATACTTAAGGCATCTCGTAGATGTAATCGCTGGACTCATAAGGATGGCTTGCAAGTACTCCGAGAAGAGAGTCGGCAGTGGTGAAAACGTGTTTACACCAGACACCAGGTGGCACGAGCAAGGCTTCAATCCCGGGACTTAAATCCACTACAAGTTTCTCATTTCCCCATAGGCAAGTGACATTTATTGAACCAGCCAAACAAAAAAGAATTTGAGAGCAAGTTTTGTGAGAATGTCCTCCCCGCTCAGTAAACTTCTGATGTACAGTAGAAAAGAAATAGCGCGCTGGGACGAATGGAAGCTGATTTGTTTCAATAACGGTGAGCATGCCTCGAGAATCCAAAAATGTTGATAAGGTAAGTATGGACGGACTTGAGACTTCAGTCATGTTGTTCCTTCAATAGCAATTGAAAATCAGAAATCGCCCGACAAACAAATTCAATCTCCTCTTCTCGTAGTTCAGGGAACAAGGGAATGCTAAATATAGAATTGCAGAGACTATCAGTGTTGGGTAGTGATTGATTTGAGTCACGAAAAGCACCTTGTTGATAGTCTGGTAGCGGATAGTGGACGGTAGTCTCAATTTGTCTTGCTTGTAGAAATTCGCGAAATTCTCTTCGTTTATCTCGACCATCAATTACTGCAAGATGGGCCACATTACTCTCAGAATTAGTGCCCAGAAGTCTAAAGGGCTTGTCTAAATGAGATGAGTACCTTAGCCAAATTTCTCTCCGTCGTGAATTTAGTGACTCCAAATCAGGTAAACGATCGAGTAAAACCAGCGCTTGAATCTCGTCCATTCTACTATTTTCACCATTCAGAATCTCGCTATAGTATTTCTCTCCCCACCCATACTGACTCAACATTTTTACTCTTTGACTAATGTCTATAGAGGTTGTTGCGATTGCTCCAGCATCGCCCATTGCTCCTAAATTCTTAGTGGGATAAAAACTAAAAGTACTTATATCTCCCCAACTTCCGGCGTAGTTGTCTCCTTTCTTGGCACCAACAGCTTGAGCACAATCCTCAATTAAAAGAATATTCCTTTGCCTGCAAAAACTTTTGATTTCAGACATCTCACATAATTGGCCATAAAGATGAGTGACAATCAAGGCACGGACGCCACTAAGGTCTGCATTTGCAATGTAATTAACATCAAGGAGCCCTGATTCATTGACATCAACATAAGTTGTATTCAAGTTGGCAGCTTCTATAGCAACTCGAGCGTATCCACCTGCGTTAGCAGCGATCAAGACTCTTGAATTCATAGGCAATAAAAGTGATTTAAGTGCAATCGTTAATGCAGAAGTCCCATTTGCAAGACAAGTGACGTACCCAAGATTGAAGGTTTGAGCAAATCTCTCAGAAAATTCAGCAACAAGAGGACCAGCGATGTAATTTCCAGCAAATAGCATTCGACTTAACTTTTCAGCAAACTCAGTGTTTAATGTTTTGGATCGTGAAAGATCATTTAGCGGGACCTTCATAAATGAGCCACAATCCATTTTGAAACGTCCAATTTCACAACCTCTTTCTAAACCTTAAGATCACTCACACGCACAGAGTCTATACTAAGACCTTCAACACACTATTGGCTCGAATCAATGAATATTAAGCTAATATCCTAATTTTTGATGAACGCCGACTTAGCTAATGAATAGTGTAAAGTTCTAATGTGTTTTCGGCTAAGAGCAAGAATTATAGGGTACTCCACATATGGGATACCCGCGTTGATTCAGGTTTGAACTTGGACGATTCGCTCAAAAGTACGCCCCTTGAGCAGAGCATATTTTCAAGAGTATTAGTCCGGAGAAATACAGGGTCAATATCCAAACAAAAATTTTTGCATGAGCTCAAGCAGATTGAATCTCCCTTCCCAAAAAATGTTTTCCTACGTTATAGATCTCAGATTATCTTTAAAAGAAACGTGGTAAAAGAGATTGCAATATTCCAACCTGACTTAATTTTTTTTCATTTCGGTCAATGCGGTGCAAGATTTGTTAAAAAAATAGAAAGACTCAAAACCCCATTTGTAGTCGCCCTGTATGGACACGATTTGAGTGTCGCCTTGGAGTCAAAACGATGGCGCCGTAAATATTCAGTTTTCAAAGAAACATATGGAGGGTTTCTGGTCTTGGCGAATGACCCACGACGTAGATTACTTTCCATGGGTGTAATTGAGAGTCAAATTTCACTCTATACATTCCCTTTAAACATCGAGCCCTTTTTGAGATTAACTCACAGATCGCAAGACAGCATTTATCGAATTACCATCCCAGGTCGATTTGTTGAGAAAAAGGGCCATAAGTATTTATTCGAAGCCGTTAGCTTGTTAAAGAGATGGCAGTTTAAAGTTCATTTAACAATTTTAGGTTATGGTGAAAGAGGAATTCTTCTTGAATACCTAGAAGCGCTTGATATCCTAGAGCAGATTAGTTGGGTTGACACTGGTGCAGCAACAATTAACGGTGATTTTAATGAGATTTATGCCAAAACTCTTTCGCAAACTGATCTTGTAGTTCTACCTTGCACAACTTCACAGGATGGAGATAACGAAGCAGGCCCAGCTCTGGTGCTTTGTTTGGCGCAGGCAGCTGGCGTGCCTGTGATTACTACACCTTTCGAAGGACACGAAGTGAGCATAGTTCATGGTCAAACTGGTTTAATCACCAAAGAAAATGACTCTTTAGATTTAGCAAATCAGATTGAATGGTGTATCCAGCACCCTACTGAAATCGCTGAAATCGGCCAAAATGCAAAAACACTAATCCAAAACGTGTTTAGCTTTGAAAATACTGTAGAGAAACTCTTTTTGATTCTCAAAGGTGAAATCAATAGACAAAAAGCTACTGAAAGTAAATGATTAGAGTATCCATCTAACGAGTTTTTCCTACCTCTTTATGGTTTTAATCAACTCTGGTAACGCACCTAGGAAATCTCTTTTCTTAACGCAGGTCTTAAAAAAGGACCAATGCAATTCTGATAGACATTTCCGGCGAAAGGGTTGGGCAAAAAGCCATTCAGGATCTTCAAATAAAAGTCGGTATGCTTCATTAGTGTCGGACATAATTAATCTTGAGTCTTTACTCATGTTTGAGTTATGGAGTCGGTAATGAACTAAACTCTCACTTACAAAGTTAAACTTGGTCTTTGCAGAACACCGCCTAAAGAAATCGCGGCCACTAGCGCTGTTTAAAGTCGTATCAAATTTACCCACTGATTCAACTAATTCACGACTAAAAATCGCCGAACTTTCACCACCCGGAACTATGGACCGCGAGGGATGTTTCAAGAATGCCAGGCGGCAATCTCCTTTAAAATAAGGTTCAATGACCTTAACCGTAGCATTCGAAATACTCTCAAATTGACGCATACCACTGTAAACAAATTGATAGTCAGACTTAAAAAGAGTAATCTGCTTTTCAATCTTTGTTGGTTCCCAGTAGTCATCTGCATCTAACAGCGCAATCAGATTACCCTGGGCTCTTGATAGACCATAGTTTCGTGCTTGAGCTTGACCTAGATCGTCCTGGAAAACTGTTTGAATACTTTTTCCATAACTTTCGAGGATGTCACGAGAATTATCGGTTGAGCCATTGTCAATGACGATTACTTCTATCGATGAATGAGTCTGTTCAAGGACGCTCTCAATTGTCTTATTGAGGTACTGACCATAGTTGTGATTTGGTATGAGAACGCTTACCGTATGTGTCATTCGATTCCTTGCAATTTTGCTTGCAATGCAAAGTGTGGAATGGTCATCATAATCTCATCCCAACTCCCATTTCCGGCTATTTTTCCATTTTCTAGATAAATTATTCGGTCTACATTTCTTACAGTCTTATACTTATGAGCAACTATAAAAACTGTATTTTGCAAAGCGCTACTAGTTAGTGTTTGTGAGACAAAATCATCAGTATGTGAGTCTAAAGAACTTGTTGGTTCATCCAATACTATTAAAGGTGGATTCAAGTAAAGAACACGCGCAAGTGCAATTCGCTGGCTCTCACCGCCGCTAAGAGAAATACCATCATAACCAACAATAGTTTTATCCCCATTGTGCAGATTATCAATAAATTCAGAAATTCTAGACTGCCCAATTGCTTTGGTGTACCTATCCATATCCACTAGAGATTCATCGTTAGTAAGTGAGATATTTTCAAAGATTGTGCCTGAAAAAATGTAAGGCTTCTGCGGGAGATACCCAGTCTCACTTAAAGATTGATTAAAGACTGAGCTTCTTGCATGTTCATAATCAATTACTCCAGACGAAGCATCCAGTAATCCAAGAATCAGGTTAGAAAGAGTTGTTTTTCCCGACCCTGAATCTCCCAGAATAGCTACCTTTTCTCCAGGTTTTGCAACAAAAGAAATATTCTGAAGTGTATTTTTATCAGCATCAGGGTACTTAAATGCAACCTCCCTGAAAGTTAATCCTCCGGTCCGATGAGTCTCTTTATTTCTATCTGGAACAACAGTTTTGAACCTAGAAACCTTATCTGCTGCCTCAGAAACTCTCATTAAAACAGGTAACGCTTGCTCGACATACCCAACGTTTCTATTAATTGAAAGCCAATTTGATTGGATCCTTAATAGGGCCGGAATAATCCGGGATGTAGCTGCTAAGAATGCCGTTACTAATCCCACGTTAGATTCAGTCGGACCAAGAATGCTAGCAATTAGAAGAATCAAGAAAATTCCTATAATCCCGGCAGTTTCCATCAAATTCTTTGGGAGCCCCGAATACCACTGCTCCCGTGCATAGTTTTTAGAACTAGCGGATCGAATTTCGCGCGCTTTCATTTCAAAGTATTTTGACTTGCTCCTGTCTGGAAACTCTTGAAACAACTCCTTAATGTCAAGAATTGCATTTCTCCCTTGTATTGAAAGAGCGGTCCCTAGATTACCTATCGATTTTATCTTTGGTGTGATTAAGCGGAAGAGCAAGTATGTCAGCAGACCAAACAAGGCAATGACCACCACAGTAGCAATTAGGCTTAGTTGCGCGAGCCCAATAAGCATGACGATTATCATGGATAAGTCTGCAAGCAATAGAATCACATTTCCGAGTACACCTATGCTGAATGCATTAATTCCCTCCATAAATGCAAAAGGTAATTTCTGATTATCCATTTTACGCACCCAGACGAATGGTGTTTCGAGAAAATTATCGATAAAAGAATTTGACGCCGAATTGGCACATTTTGCCAATAGATCATAAAGTTTCCACGACAGAAATAGACTGGCAATGGATTTGAGCAAGAAAATTGTGACTATAAGCGAAGCCATTTGTATGGATTTGAAATTTTCAAGATTGAATGTACTCTCTAGCTCATAAAGGGGACCACTCTGACTTCTCGAAGTACCCAAGTACTCATTTAGTATTCTGGAAGACAATATTCCAAGAATCAAAACACCCAGTAAATCTGCCAGACTAAGAAAAATCTGTGCGATTAATGAAACTAGCAACTTATACAAATCGCGTTTCCTGGACGATTCGAGTGCAAGATGAATAATTCGATGAATCGATTTGATTTGCTCAATCATTCTCTGAGTATATTTCGACAAAGATTGTAAGTAAAGCACTAAGTCATGTCATGGACTTTAATGAGTTAAGACATGGATTCAACTCTAGCGCCTGCTATTTCTCCGATTCACAAGCAATAAAACGCCCATCCACCCACATGAGTTTTTTTGGCTTAATTCGGTTTCTGATTTTGGATAACAGGGCTACCAAAGTAAAATCCAAAATTCGCTGAACTTGAAGAGGTAAATTAAGGTATAAAGCTCCTAATCGTGAAATCTTTGTTTGGTTCCAAACTTCAACGTAATCTGACTGAAATGGGTTCTGGAGAATTTCAGGCTCACCAATTTTAGTTGCGATTACCCCAATGTAACAGCGACTTGCTGTACTTATAGTCCCTCTTCTTTGAAGAATCATTGGATCTTTTAATTCATACCATCTTTGCCTAAAGAGGGTGTTCTTTATTAGGTAAAGGGCATGGATCTCAAAACCATAATCTTTACTGAATGCGCGGAAGAAAAGTTCTGGTGAAAACTGATAAAAACCGTGACCTAGGAAGTGATTTGCAGGACTCAGCATCAGCACTTGTCCGTTGAGCGCACACATGTCCCTAATGTTTGAAATAGACTGTGTCACATTAAAAACATGCTCAGAAGTCCCAATGTCCATAACGACAGTGAATGCTCTTTTTAGCTTTTCAGGAACTGGGATACAAAGATCATGAATTATTTGAGCGTTTTCATAATTTGAAATATCAAGGACTTGGAAATTTTTTGCTCCTACAGCGGTAAGAAAATTATCAGCGTACTTTTCATTCAATTCCTTTATCGGAACATTAAGCTCTAGTGCGACACGCTTTTTAAAGCCTGGGCTTAAATGATTGCGCTGATGGCCAAGGATTAATGAATTGTTGAGGTTGTCACCGGCGATGTTGCTCAAGAGCAAAATCATCTTTGCCGCAGCGTTATCAATCCCCATCTTTATCTCCTAACCTCGTATCAAATTTTATCCGCACAAAGCTATCGCCTCACTATACCAAGATTCCAAGCTGAGTTGTTCAACCGAAAGGAACAGGGCCAAGAAAGGGTCATAAGGGAAGTTATGCTACAAATCCGGTTTAATAACCCTGAATTCATGTGAAACCTGCAGGCAATAAACATTCCTTTGCACAATTCCTAAAAACAACAACTGACTTAATCTTTGGGATAGTCTCCTGGTACTCATTGGATTACCAGTAATAGTGATGTGAAGCAAATGAATTAACTTGAAATTGAACCTATCTTGAAATTTTCTATCAGCCTAGAATTTCACTGCTTAGAAGCTAACAGCACAATACTTTTAGTAAACAGGCTTGGTCTAAACCTCTCAAAGCCTCTTTCAGTGAAATATCTGCAAGTAATTGTTATCTTCCTATAAATAAGAAACAAGTTTGTAATAATCAAACCTAAAGGAGTTCTACTTGCAGGCTTAATACCAAAGACTTCTACATCAACAAAGCCAGCTTTAGAAGCTAATGATAACAGAGTATATTCATTAAGGACTAATTGGATTCCTAAATCTTTCTGAAGAATAAAATACGCCGTCAACAAGATTCCGTTAAATGTAATGACTATTATTTTGCCATTAGGTTTTAAGGCACTATTAAATGCTAACCAAAGGCGTGGCTGGTCTTCTTTACAGATGTAGTAAATACTTTCACGGGCAAAAATAACGTCAAAAGTTTCCGGATTTTTTTCTAGAAAACCTATAGAGTCCTCATTAATAGTGATGTCTAGGCGAGCAAACTGGGGATCAACTTCTAGACCAGAACAATTAACGAAACCAGCTTGCTTAAAACTGTCAATCTCGTTTCCAGCGCCACAACCCCAGTCCAAGATTTTTTTGTCGTATTCTACATTTAATCGCTTCAACAAATCTTTTTGGCGGATATTCAATCAAATTTCCTCTCACTAAAAATAGATAGGCAACGATAGATTGCAACGGGAATTATACACAGGGATGAACTTTTGCTCTGTTGAAATATCTCTAAAATACATTTCAAAGTAGCTTGAAACGCTAACACCCGTGAGATTTCTTGAGGGTTTGGACTTAACCGCAGTAAAAAGGAGAGGTTCAAGGAAAGATTAAAGCGCAGCGGTGTCATATGTATTTGTCTACTAGAATCAAGTTCAGCACTAAACGCATTGCAAATAGCTCTCAGTCGCTTAATAAAGTTATCTCTGAAGGGATAGTTTTCTAGCAATAAAGGTAGTTGCTGAAAAAAAATTTTGGGTGGAGCTGCTAGCAAACAATCAAGCTCTGATTGTAACGAAACGCGTTCCGGGACAAACTGATGATCAATAATGCTTGAAGTTTTCTTCAAATCTGTTCCAACTGTTTGGATTGTCGCTTCCCTCACTAATCGAGGAACTTCTCCTTGCCTAATCAACCTTGAGGTCCAATCGATATCTTCCATTTCGCCCCACGCCAAGAAGGAATTTAGTGGCGTTTTGTAAGCTAATGTTCTCTTTATTGCAAGGCAACCGCCATTTATAAAAAAATCATCGCGAACAACATGTTCTGTAACCGCAAACACTTTCCCACTATGTTCAGCTAAAAGGCCGGGATATTCTGTTGGGCCTTTCCCGTATGTCTGTTTTGGTACTGCGACTCCATAATCAAAGCCAAATTTCTTAAACGCTTCAAAAAATTCATTCCCCACAGAGTACCTATCATGTAAAATCAACAAATTATCATTTTTTGCTTTCTCTATTAATCGATTTTTCTTGAGTGAAATCATTGCTGGCCTTGGGAGGCCAGAATCATCAATTACAGTTATGTTCTTCGGCAATTCAATCAACTTGCTTTTCGGTCCGCATACGAGTATTTCAATATTTGAATGTCCCAAGAACCTTTCCCCCACATCAACTATTTGCTTGAGATTTTCTCCATCGCTTATGTAGCATATTGACCAAGCAGAATCGATTGGATGGACCCGTAAAACCTTCAATTTGATTTGGTGATGATTTCCCTTAACTCTCGCATACCTAATCAATTCACATTCTCTGTTATTTGCTGCCGCCCCCAAAAAAATAAAGAGATTCCTAAGGTCGTACCGAGAGAACTCACGAATTTCAAATTCAACCTCTCCATCGGAATGAATACTTCGGAAAGCTTCATCTAGAATTATCTTCCAATTCAAATTCGACATCTCAATTAAATCTTGAATTAAACAAAATCTTGCACTTTTATATGCAGTCAATGGCATTCGTAAATGTTCATCTAGTTCAACGACCGTAGTACTAGAATCCTGGTAATTGATTAGATCAAAGCGCATCGGTTGCTCTACGCGAAACAGGAAGACTAATAAAGTGTTCAAAATCCTCAGGGGTACCCATGCCGTACATAGCCGTACTTACAGGCCCGAGGTTTATTGTCGTCACAGGTATACCCATTTTCAAAAGATAGTTATAGGCTGGAGCAACATAAAACTCCCCATTAGTTCGGTCATTAGCTTCAATCATTGCCGAAAAAGCGTACCAACTCAGATTGGCTTTTGAAAACCCATATACACCTACGGTCGCTTGATTTGATATAACTACTTTTTCTTTTACGTTAACTACATAACCCAATTTGTTGGTCTCAACATATGACCACTTTGGATCATCATCTTCCATCGTGAGTAAGACTCCAACTTGATTTGTTGTAGTCAATTGGCTGTAAAAGGAATGTAAGTCTGCATCAACAAATTGGTCACTGTTAGCGATAACTAGTGGGAGATGTTCATTTATAGCTTGCTTTGCATGCAGTACAGTGTCTGCCGGACCTTGCGTTAATGATTCAACTGAAACAATAGTTAAAGGAATATCAAGGTGCGAAAATACTTCTCTTAAATTGACCGATTCGATTGTTTCCTGCTGGGCAATTAAAAAAATGTGCCCGATTTGTTCGGTTATTAGGTTATCTACAACAACCTTTATCATTGGTATTCCATGAATTGGTATAAGAGGCTTCAAAGTTTTATACCCAGCATCAACAAATCTTTTGCCTAATCCTGCCATCGGAATCACAAGTTGAATGGACTTATCTAACATTTAAGAATCCAATACCTTGTCATCGGGAAGACTTGGGAATTTAACAGCCACAAGTGTAACCGCTGTTATAGCTTCAAAATCAAACGAATCTTTAGGATCAAGAACAATGATGTCATTTGGCCCTAATATCTCATCTCCCATTCTTGCCTGTCCATCGATAATAACCGTAATTTCAGTGGCAACTCTTTGAAAATGCTTAGGCTCACTATCTCCACTCATGTACTTTCTAACAGTAACTTCAAAATGTTTTGTATGAATAGCACTGGGCTGAAAATTCCCTATAAACCAACCCCCAACCATGTCTTCTAATCTAAATCTATTCACCCCTCTCCCTTCTTTGCATGTTGCAAGTCTGAGTAAGTAGAAAGTGGAATATAGCGATAGGTTGATGGTAATTCAACGCCAAGCACACTTTCGCCATTCATAATCAAGTAATTTAGTGCGCTACTTAAGTAGAACTCACCATTGGTGTGCATATTTTCCTTCAAGACCCATTCAGTGGCCCTCATGAATAATTCTGGAGAGCGAAAGTAAAACAAGCCAGTTGATGCAAAATGCGATATTGCTGATTTTTCAGCCATCTCAAGGATTCTAGAATTACGTCCAACACGAGCAAACGACCAACGCGGGTTTGAATCTTGAAAGAGTATGGTGCCCGCAGCAGCATTTTCTGCAATAAAGAATCTAATAATTTGTTTTAAGTCACCTTTGATATAAGAATCTCCTGCTGCAACAATTAGTGGGATACCGTTCTTTAGATTATCTAAAGTCATAGCAGCTGAACAAAGAGCACCACGAGTAGCCCTTGGAATCTTATAGAATTTAATCCCATTTATGTAATCACTAATAATTTGGTCTGTGCCCCATTTATCAGCTTCTTCACTTCTAATTACCACGTGAGTCGTATAGTCACTGTGCGAGTAGGACTGTATTGCAGTTCCAAGAATTGTGTTTTTCTTGAAAGGGATTAAGTTCTTAGGAATTTCAAACCCACTTTCCTGAAAACTAGCATTGTCATCACCTGCTGCTGCAATTACCGTTTGCCACGACATTAAATCAGCGTCCCATCTGGAAAATATGGAAGCAGCTTTTGAATATGAACTTCATGTGGGTTTGCGACTTGGACAACTTTGCAACCTGCGGCAATTGCTGAAGTTATTCCATTGATATTGTCCTCCACGACCAAAGTATTTTTGGGAATACTGCCCAATTTCGACACAGTAAGTTGATATATCTCAGGATCAGGTTTTGAATTTTTAACGTCTTGATTAGTAACAACGACATCAACTAAGGGGAGAATTCCTGCATATGTCAGCATGGCTTCAGTTGTCTCCCTAATTGAGTTTGTTGCCACCCCCACCTTAATCCCGGATCGCTTAAGAGCAGCAATCAATATGACATGTTGCGCCCGTGGGTAGCAATTCGCGGCAGCAATTCTCAATGTCCTCTCTTGCTTAATTGTCCCTATTAATGGATGTAAGGAACGGGGTAAACCTCTATCCACGGTGAGCATTTCGAGTTTAATCCTTGTGGGAAGCCCATCAAATCTAGCCTCGTGTTCTTCACGACTTATAGAGTATCCGAATAATTCCAGCGCATGATTTAGTGCGTCAAAGTGCCAATCACGTGCATCGATGAGCACCCCATCCATATCAAAAATTACAGTATCGAGTTTCATACTAGCCTCTGCTCTGCCAGTATTCTAGGAACTCGAGAGGCGAATCTGTACATATACTCAAATTTTCATATTCATTCATTCTCTTTGATATCCAGTTCCAAGAATCTAGGTGCGAACGCTTATGCAGCTCCGGGGAGACAATAATTACGTTTTTATCTCGGTAACTATGCAACCAATCACAATTATTAATGTACCAATCAGAGGTGAACGAGTCTAGCCAAACAGTATTTGCTTTTTGTGTGGTCATTCCATCATATTCGCTTAAACGTGAAGCAACTCGTAAATCATGCCTTAAATAGTTTTGGTATTCGGGCGTAGACATATCGAAAAAAAAGAACTCAAAGTTGGGTTTTTGACGCTTGAGCATTGCGGTGATATTTGGTGCAAGTCCATCAGATTTCACATTTAATGCAACTGGACCAGCTATTTCAATTTTAAATAGCTCGTGTAGACCTAATTCAAGTTTAGTTACAGGATCGTGTGAAACCACAATTTCACCGAGAAAGTCCCGTATGTCAGTTTCTATTCCAAATCCTAGAGTCGCGGCTCGAGAAATAGCTTCAAAACTATTCTTCTCTAATAACTTGTAACCAGATTCATTTTTCCAATGGCCTCGATGAGCAAGAATCCGTGAATTATAAGATCGCATAATTTACCTACCAAATCTCTAGGTCACTTTACCCTGCGATTGTTTGACACCTTCACGTGCTCCTCTGCGAAACTAACTCTACTCTAAACTCAACAATTAAATCATTAGAATTAGCAAATTCAGCCACAGCAGACAGGCCGTGAGCGATTTCATGAGCATTTAAGGCAAGAATATAGCCGTATTGTCAGCAGTAGATTCAAGGAATTGCTGAACTTTGTCTTTTCAAACATTATACTACCCCAATGATAGGTTCAATTGGCAATAAGTTGCGAATGATCTCTTCGCAACATTACCTAATCAGTGTATTCATTATTGCTCACATTTATTTTGCTGTCGTTATTGATGAAGTGTTTGTATTTGCTCCAGATGAAGTCGGATATATATTTACCTTTAACAATGTGTATACCCTTCCGATAAATACCAATGCACAGGCTGGTAGTGGTTGGATCACGGCACCTACTTTATTTCTTTGGATTTTACTCTTTCCTGCAAAAATCCTTAATGTTTTAGGGATAACAGATGTCATTTCACTCAGAATTTTGTCAATTGTTGTGACAAGTTTCTGCTTGCACACAATACTTAGGATTCAAAAATCAAGAGACGCGTATGATAGATTCCCAAAGTTCGTTGTTTGCCTAAGTTTTATGATTCCATCTGTTTTTTTATGGACCACACTAAGTATGCGAGAACCCTTCATAATATTTTTCTTAACCCTATTTTTCAGTGGCCTTTATGAAATTTCAAAATTTCCAACCTCAAAGAGCTATATTTATCTGTTATTTGGTTCCTATGGTTTACTCAGCACTAAACCATATTTATGGATTTTACTTATATTAAGTGTATTGATTTCTCTAGTGTTAAACATCAGTCTCAAGCGTAGCAATCTCAAAATTGGTTTATTGGTACTGGCAGGTCTATTCCTCTCACTTTTAGGTTTCCTGAGTACCACCTCGACATACGCGTTAAACTTCATTTTTGATTCAAAGATTTCTGAAACATCAGAAAGATCTGGTGATTCAATTACAGAAGTCACGGTAGAAACCAGCAGCGAACCCAGCAGCGAACCCAGCAGCGAACCCAGCAGCGAACCCAGCAGCGAACCCAGCAGCGAACCCAGCAGCGAACCCAGCAGCGAAACGATTACTTTTCATGGAGACTACACACTAGTTGCTCTACACTCATATTTGTTAGATCACCCAAATTCATTCTTCAGTCAGATACTAAAGGCTCTCACTTTGGATCGAGTAATTAACAGAATATGGGATGAAAAAATAGCGATGGCACTCTTAAGCGAAGATGGTCAAGTTGGAGTTGACCAATCTTCGTTAAATTCTCATATTCTTCAACCCGCATCTATAGCAGATCCCATTTCAATTATTCGGGCCTCAGCAATTTTCTTATTTGGACCTTTTCCAATATTTCTAGACTATGGTTTTGCTCCAGGAATTGCGGCGCTTGAATCACCAATTTGGTGGGCCTTATACATTATTGTTTTCTTTCAAATAATGAGGTTCAGCAAGAGGCAATTGTTCACCAGGCCTGAGATAACGATAGCCTTTGTATTTTTGTTGGGAGAAGTTGTCTTCAGCGCACTTGTGGAAGTTAATCTTGGGACATCCTTTCGGCACAGATCAATTATTCTAATTCCATTAATTTACTTGTACGTTATGTGTAAAAAAGAAGTTCTAGATGTAAATAAAATTGAAAAGCATTAGCCCTTTAGAAGAACACTGCAATGGAGATTATTTCATGATTTTT
>Ga0209550_10001877_pt1 | contig 20245 bp, 9 predicted proteins | sample LauGreSuBDMM15SN_2_FD_187567 | JGI IMG/M metagenome (GOLD analysis project Ga0209550, IMG submission 187567) | Freshwater lake microbial communities from Lake Michigan, USA - Su13.BD.MM15.SN (SPAdes) (version 5) | ecosystem: Environmental > Aquatic > Freshwater > Lake | place: Lake Michigan, USA... | reverse complement strand
ACGCTCTGGAAAGAATGGGTGCTGGGGATGCTCGATGCGGGTGAATGCCTCATCGACGACTTGCAGGTCATCGAATCGCCGGGCACGGCCACGGCCATTTCATTGCTCAAGAATGGTGACTTCGAACTGGGGATTACCTCCTGGCGCTGCCTCGGGACTCATCGCCTGAGTCGGGTCATCGAAGATCCCAATTTGCCCGGAAACCACGTGCTGCACCTGGTAGCGACCGGTCCCACCGAGCACATGCACAACCACATCGAAACCACCCTGGCCAGCAACAAAGCGGTGGTGAATGGGCGTGAGTACGAAGTGTCGTTCCGTGCCCGCTTTCTGAAGGGATGCCCCCGGCTGAACACTCGGCTCTACTTTAACCGCGTGGCCAAGACCACGGAGTTGCCCCGGCCCACTCGGGCTGGAACCCCCGGATCCCCCAATTCCCGGAAGACGGCGAACCTCGGCCCTACCTTTGAATCGCTAAGTCACTCACCGGCCGTCCCTGCGGTCGGTCAGGCGGTGACGGTCACGGCGGTTGCCTCAGATCCCGATGGTGTCGCCAGCGCGCGCCTCTTCTGGTCGGTCACTGGGGCCGCCTGGCAGTCCAAGGCGGTCTCGTTGGACAGCGCAGGCCGAATCAGCGCCACGATTCCCGGTTTGCCTGCGGGTTCCACCCTGCAGTTCTACGTTGAGGCCACTGACGGCCGAGGAGTAACCGCCTGGTTTCCAGCAGCCGGCCCTCAGTCACGGGCCCTGGTGGGCGTGGCCGATGGGCGGGAGCGACTGGGATCGCTGCACAACCTTCGCCTCCTCATGACGCCCGCCGACCTCGTGCTGCTTCACGCCGAGACCAACGTCATGAGCAACGAGTTCCTCCGCGCCACGGTGATCCAAGATGAGAAGGAAATCTTTTACGATGTGGGTGTCCATTTGCAGGGCAGCCAGCGAGGGCGACTGGAGGCCAGCCGCGTTGGCTTCACGCTCCGATTCCCGCCAGATCACCTGTTCCGCGGGGTTCATTCCGGGATCTCTATCGATCGGTCTGGTGGCTACACCGGTGTCGGTGGAGACCAAGACGAGATCGTCCTTAAACACGCCCTTCAGCACGCCGGTGGGCTTCCGGGAATGTACGATGACTTGGTCTATGTTCTTCCGCCGCGGACGGACCTCACCGGCACGGCCCTATTGATTTTGGCCAAATACGGCGATGTGTTTCTGGACTCCCAATTTGAAAACGGATCCGACGGCAACGAATTCAAACTGGAGCTGGTTTATTACCCCACCACCACGGTCAACGGCGGCCGAGAATCTATCAAACGCCCCCAACCCGACGAAGTGACAGGTGTGGACATCACCAACCTGGGCAATGATCCCGAGGTCTATCGATGGTTCTTCCTCCCGGAAAACAACCGCTCCACCAGCCGTCACGAACCCCTCATGGCCCTGGCCAAAGCGCTGTCCCTCAGCGGTTCTGCCTTGGAGCAGGAGTCGGAGCGCCTCATGGATGTGGACACTTGGCTGCGGGCCGTCGCCTTTCAATCGCTCTTCGGAATGGTGGATACCTACCCCTTCGACAATCCGCACAACTTCATGATTTATTTCAGACCCAGCGACGGGCGCGCCCTGCCTTTTCTCTGGGACATGGATTTCAACTTCGGCGCGGCGGTGAATTCCCCTCTCAATCGCACCACGGGCAACCTCGCACGCCTGTTTAACCTGCCCGCGAATCAGCGTCGCTATCAGGCTCATTTACTCGACCTGGTCACCACGACATACAACCTCCAGTATCTGGGCCCTTGGATCGATCATTTCGGAGCCTTGGCCGGTCAGAATTTCAGCGGCATCCGAGGCTATGTTCAGCAGCGCTCCGCCTACGTTCGCAGCAAATTGCCAGCATCGATTCCGTTCCGCGTGACCAACCCATCCACCAACGTGGCGCTGTTCACGACCTCCACCGGAGTCCTGCAAGGCAACGCCTGGATCGATCTCAAGGAACTCATTGTGGAAGGCCCTGAGAACACCAATCGCGTGCGCTGGATCAACTCCACCACCTGGCAGGCCACCCCTACTTTGCGTCTGGGTCAAAACACGGTTCGGTTGCGGGGCTATGACTTCAGCGGGGCCCTGATCATCAGCACCGAATGGGTCCTCACGACTACCGCCCCGGACGGAGGCCTGAATGTCGATCAGGACCAGATGCCGGACGCCTGGGAGCGCCGGTTTGGTCTCGACCCAGCCAGTGATGATCGACTGTTAGACGCCGATGGTGACGGTCACTCGAACCGCGATGAATTCCTCACCGGCACCGATCCCAGGGATCGGCTGAGTTTCTTACGACTCCGCTGCAGTTTCTCGGAGGCCAGTTCTACTGAGAGTCCTGTGCGTCTGCGGTGGGACGCCAAAGCCGGTCGATCCTACACCGTATTGCAAAGCCCGGTGTTAGAGGGCGCAGATCCGGGTTCTGCTGCCTGGACCCGCCATTCTGATCATCCCGCAGAGGTCGGCGATCACACCGCCGAAATCCTTATCCCGAGGTCCAACCCAGAAGAATCCCGCCTCTACCGATTGGTAACCCCGGCCCATCCCTGAGGGCAGCGGTGCCGTCAGTATAGGTTTTTTGGGCCGTTGTAGCCTGGAATGATGAAACCGGATTGAGCAAAGTCGCCGATGTCGAGGCGAGATCCATCTCCCGCACTGGTGACGACCAATCGCAGTCTCTTTGCTCGGCGGGGAATCGGTACATCAAACGGCCAGGGCACCTGGCCCATCCGCATAACTGGACTCTCCGCCTGCATGCGTCCATCGATGAAGACCTGAAACGTCATGCTCGGATATTGCCCTAAGAACTGGGCATTGAACCGCCCCTTTGGCGCGTCATCCGCACCCGCCAAAGCAACAAAACGGGTGGCGTCCGCAGGAACAGCAAACTCAATTTCTCCCGGTGCATGCAGGGTGATACCCTGATAATAATTCACCTCACGCAGAATGAGTCCCCAGGTCTGGGCTGGGACGTGCCACTCGCTCTTAAAGTCGGAATAGCGAACACGGGTCGGTGCGAGTTCCCAAAGTCGCAGTGTTGGAGAAGGGGGCGTTGCCGGGAGTTTGACGTAGAAGGCGTCGCTCGGGAGTCCCGCGGGCTTTCCCTCCCGAAACGCACGGGCTCGAAGTGTCGTCTGGCGGGTCAATATAATCGGTTGAGAATAAAGGGGCGATGTTATCGCCGGTTCAACTCCATCTAAAGTATAACGAATCTCCCGTCCGAGTTGTGGCGCGCATTCCAGGGTAACGGTTGTGAACTCTTTGAAGAAATAAGGGCGCCGCGGTTTTCCCCAAGGCTGGATTCGCACCATTTCCACGCTTTCAGTGCCCGGCCATAGCCCTTGCTCTGCCAGCATATCAGCAAAATCCAACGTCGGGGCAAACTGTGTTTCCAGGATTCTTAAAGTATGTTCCAGGGCCTCCTCGGGTGGGTAACTGTCCGTGTCGGTGAGATCTCGGGCCAGTGCGCACGGCACCCCTAACTTCCGCATGGGCACCATGCCTTCTCCCTTGCCAAGAACGCAGATGTCCGCGGCGATTCCGACGTAGACGAGGCGCTCTAGCTTTTTGGCCTGAACGATGTTCCATAGTTCACGCGTTCCCCAAGCCACGAGATCGCTCTTTTTGATCTCGAGCGCTCGGTTCATCGAATCGCCGCCCCAGTTCCGCGGGCAATCAATCCCAGGACCGCACCGGCAGGAGAAGGCGTTTTTGAGGCCGCACTGGGGATAATCTACGGCTTGAAGTGTCGGCCAAGGTGCGTCGGGCAACGATTGAGCCGCCTTCCGTTGAGGGGAATTCTCGTAGGCCGCAATGGCGCTGGTCGGTGTGAAAACAACGGTCATGCCAAGTTTCCTTGCTCCAGCGAGGGCTCGATTCATCCGGGGAACGAGCGCCGCAGCCCTTTCGGCACACGTCATGCACCAATGATAAGACCACATGTCCATCACCACGACTCCGATGCGTGCTGAATCGATCGCTTGTCGCGTTTGGATCGCTACTCCCGTACTGGGGTCGCGTGTTCGCAAATCGACCTGGACGACGGTTCCCTCAGCGGAAAACAGCCTTAATGAAAGAAGGATCAATAGCGGGATAATTTTCACTGTAACAAGAATCGTTCGCTCCAGAGTGTAAGATAAAACTCCAGCTTTCGAATCCAATCATGGCCTCCGATCGTCGAATCCGCCTGAATCCTCCCCTTGATACTCGGCCAGGCGCTCGATCAATCCTGGCAGTCATCAATCACAACCAAAAAACTGATAGGCATTGGCGTTTTGAGACGGAATTCAGAAGGAGCGTCCGCAGCGGCGACGGTGGTCTGGAAGAGAACCAGTGAAGCGGTGAGACACGACGCAATTCCAACGGGATTAAAAAAAATGACCCTCGCCCGCGGTTCACGCAACCGACATTTGTGGGTCTTGGGCTTCGATCCGTTTCGGTGGTGGAAGCGGTCGAAGAAGGAATGGAGGCGGCAAGACCGGATGCCTATTTGGGTTCCGGCCAGTTCAGGTGACGGTGGAGGAAACGGAAGGTTTCTTCGCCATTGATACAGTGTCCGCCGGAGAACACCTCCATCGTGGTCCGATTGCCCAATCCCAACTGATCGTACAACCAACGGACCTTGGCGAATTCGCTGGCGACCTCCGAGTCGAGAGCTACGGAATCATGGTGACCGCGCTCGACCATGAAAGGACGGGGGAACATCAGGTAGGCCAGTTCGGCATGGCTGAAGGTGCCGCCCATGTTGAAATGGGGGAACTCCCACTGTCCGGTGAACATGTAGCCCATGTCTTCAGTACCTGCGACCATGCGGGTCCATTGGTTGAAATTGGCGCAACAGATCGACAACGCGTATCCCTCGACCGCCGGCGGCACGAACATGGCTGTGGTCCCGCCATAGCTGATCCCATAGAAACCAATGCGCGCGGGATCCACCTCAGGCCGGGTCGCCAACCACGACAGCCACTGTTCGTGCTGGGCGGTGATGATCGAATACAGGGACGCTCCCACGGTGTTGGCTTTGCGGTGGAGTTGTCGGAAGCGCTCCCCGTGACGGTAAGGATTGTGGGGTGCGAAGGTGATGAATCCTCGCTCGGCCAATCGAGCTGCGAAGTCGCTCGCTCCCACCCATTTGCCCGGTTCGATGGTCTCGGCCGGAACATTCTCCAAACCGTGCTGGCAGACGACCACCGGCCGTCGCTCACCCGGTTTCAGGTCGCGTGGCAGCAGTAAGAATCCCCAGGCGAAAGACTCCGGAAAGACGTCGATGACCACCTCGTGCCCCACCCACTTGGGTGACTGATCATAGGCCACACGGGTCCTTGCCCGAGCTGGTAGCCGAGGCTCATCAAAAACGCCGACGATCTCGCGGCGGAACTGCTCCCGGAACCGTCGGCTGCCCTCGATGAACGGAGCCGGGGGCAAGGGGGCTACCCGGTGGGTGCGAGACAACCCGCCGGCTCTGGAACTCTTCATTCGATCGGGCATAAGTACCCCCAGGAAGTGGTTGTCCCGTTCCAGTTCGGATTGTCGGACCCGCTGTTGGATAATAGTGCTTAAACCATGGACCAACCGCTTCATCCGGTCTTGGGCATTGAAATTTTTCCGGTGATGGGTCGGCGGTGCTGAGACGGCAGCAGGGGCAAAGGTGTAGGGTCCGAGGGTGAGTACGAGGTTGGACAGGGAGTCGGTCAGCGGCATGGCCACCGTCCCCCAATCGGGGCCGGTCAGCAGGCGGCGCTTCTGGAAATTATTCGGGATCAGGCTTTCGATGCGTTCGAATTCAGTGCGAACGATCCTGGGTTCCGGAGTCGAAATACCCCCCTTCTCGCCATTCACCGAGGGAAAGGAAGCGTGCTCGATCAACACCGCGCGCGGGGCCACCAGCGAAACGAGTTCTGCATCACCGAATTCCTTGAGCAAGCTCCAGACATTGCGGTCGATGGGTTCGCTCCACAGCCCCTGGCGGTCGGTGAAGTATCCGCTGACGAGGGTCGCGGAAATCCGTGGATCGCAAGCCGCGGCATACAGGGCAATGGCAGCGCCTTCACCGTATCCGGCAACAGCCACCGGGGAGTTGGTTCCGAAACGCTGGCCGATCCAGTCTACTCCGGCTAACACCTCTTGTACCTCGTAGCCCATGGGATGGCGGCCCATGTGGAAGGCTTGTCGCCAAATCCATTCGCGATGCGATTGATCTAGGGTGGCGGGGACCGCTGGGTGGCGGGTGGCCAGATCCGGATTACCCGACCATCGACGACCCCGGTCCAACAGGGTCGGAATAAGCACCTGAAGTCCGCTGGCGACCCAGGCTCGAAGGGCTTTCGCCCGCGGCGAATCTGCGCCTAGGCCGGCATAGGATTCCGGGGTCTCAGCGGCGTCGGGCAGCAGGATAAGATGACCCCGTGGAGTGCCGCGCGGTTCTAGCAAGAGGCCCTCCGCCTGGAAACCCGGAAGGACGGTCCATCGAACCTGCCAGATGGATCCGCCGTCGAAGGATCCCGCCTGAGCCGGATTGTCGTCGTCGCCGAATCGCTCCATGGCCACGGGACGCACCCGTGGGTCCACCACTCCAAGGAGTGTGCGCAACCGGTTTCGTTGCGGTGCAACCGATGCTTCGTAGGCCTCAGGTGAAGAGGTGTCCCGGTGCCACGATGAGGCCCGCTTAGCCGGTGCCTCCGCGATGATGCGTTCGACGAAACGGTGCGCACCGTCTTGCATGCCCAAAGACCAGTCAACGCCTGGAGGCAAAGGAGCGGTCTGGTCTAGGGATTGTGCGGGAAGCAGGAGGGTGTTTATCCAGACTCCGAAGGCAGCGCAGCAAATCCTACGGAGGCAGGAGTTGATCCATGAAATATGGCTTGGTTCGGGAGAGGTCTTGGTGCGGAGAAAATTCATGGGATAGCCGGTGTAAAAAGCTTTCTGTAATTAGCTCTCTGACTGCTCCTTCCCTACCCCGCAGGCGTTGGGAACCGCAAATTAGTCGTCGTAGGTGGAGCAAGAGGTGCCTGTGTTGGGGTGTTCGACAAAAAACACTCGACCCAAGCTTACCCATGGTCCACCCATAAAACTCTGACCTCCTGACCACCGTCGTGCAACCGCTCACCGAACAAGGTTCCGACGGCTTCGCCAATGGCATCTGCCTCCTCGTCAAGGAGGCCATGGTTCGCGGGCGCTCCTCCGCCTTGCGCGCGGAACCCTACCAGCGCTCCGAGGGCCGCCTCAGCCACGCCAACGGCTACAAGGACAAGTCTCTCTCCACCCGCGTGGGTCGCATCACCTTCGATGTCCCACAGGTCCGCGGTGGCTTGGAGTTCTATCCCTCTACCCTCGACAAGGGCGTCCGCAGCGAACAGGCCCTCAAAGTTGCTCCGACCGAATGGGAAGGGTACATCTCTAACGGTTAAAAATTGTACGCTAAGCCATTTTTAGCTGCGGTTTTCCCAGGAAAACGCGTGATTTGCCTCAGGACGGGGTTTGTTTGGCACGAAAGGAGACGGCAACGGGTTGTTTTGTTCTTATTCTGCTCAATCCCCTGCCCTGTTCGGCGAAGCTGAGGAATGCCATGGCGAGACCTTATATTTTTAGCTCAGCGCACGCAGCTGCTGGCGCTTCCAGCAACCCCTCCTGAGTTCGACGATTTCTACACGTTGACCCCAACCGACCGGGAATTCGTGGCCGCTCGGCGGACCGCGACCCATCGACTGGGTATCGCAGTTCAGCTTTGCTTTCTACGCCGACCGTGATGAAACCCGACGCGAGCACCTGGGTGAACTACTCGTGGAGCTTAGTCTGAGGACACTAGGCAGCGGCGACTACCGTTGGCCAAAGGATACCGGTCTGGGACGCAAGAAACTGCGTCCCCTGGGAGTCAGTCCGTAGGTCGTCCCGATCCCAACGAGTCCTTAGCGTACAATTTTTAACCATTGGAGATGCACCCCAGTCACGGGAGCTATCCCGTAGGTTCTGGGAGAACTGATCGAAATTTGTTTTTTTGACGCTCCGCGATCTGCCGACTTGTGCGATTCAGGTTTCGACACCGCCGAGGATCTGTCGAGAGTCCCCGGATGAGCAGACGGCCAGCAATCCTAGGTTGGTGCCCGGAGCGGGTGAGGACGTGCCGGTGGGTCGTGGGTTTGTCTTGGATGCGCTGCGGTGCGTTCGTGGCCTTGTGGGCACTGCAGTTCTCGGCCGTCGCCGCGGTGTTGCCTTGCCGCATCGAAGTGGTGGAGCAAGGCACCGGATGGCCAGTGCCTCTGGTGGAGTTGAAGACCACACATCATGTCGCTTTTTACACTGACAATGCCGGGGTTGTCGCGGTGAACACTCCGGAACTCCTCCGGCGCGAGGTGTTCTTCCACGTCTCTGCCGACGGTTATGAGGTTTCGGCCGACGGGTTTGGTTTTTCCGGTGTGCGCCTGCGTCCGGAGCCGGGTGTCACGCTGAGGGTCGAGGTGCGGCGTACGATAATTGCCCGCCGTCTGGGGCGTTTGACCGGGGCAGGACTCTTTGCCGAAAGCCAAGCGACCGGGCGTGACACCGACTGGAAGGAGAGCGGCGTCTTCGGCTGCGACAGTGTCCAGACCGTGCTGCACCGGGGCCGGCGACACTGGCTGTGGGGCGACACAACGCTGCCGCACTATCCGCTGGGTCTCTTCGACAGTCTCGGCGCCGAGTCCGAGGCGCGGCCGCTCCAGGTATTCGAGCCCCCCATTCGGCCTCTCTTCGAATTTCGTCGCGATGGACAAGGCCGACTCCGCGGGGTCACGCCGATGAGCGGAGAGGGACCCACCTGGGCGACGGCTTTGGTCAGCCTTCCGGCACGCGATGGAAGCCCACGGCTTGTTTGCTCCTACTGCAAGGTCCGCGGACACCTGGAGGCTTATGAATGGGGACTGGCGGTGTGGAATGAAACGTCGCAGAAGTTTGAGCGACTGAAGGTTCTGTGGACCCGGTCGGCCGCCTCTCCCCGGCCGCCTCCCTTGCCGGTGGGCCATGCCGTCCCTTGGAAGGATCCGGCGGGTCGTGATTGGATTCTCTTTGCTCATCCCTTCCCGACGTTGCGCTGCCCGGCCACCTTCGAGGCCTGGCAGGATCCGGCCACTTGGGAGAGCTTGGAACCCCAGAAGGAACTACGATCGGCCCACGACGGATCGAAGTTGCGCCCGCATGACGGCGTCCACAGCGGGGGCATGGGATGGCAATCGTGGCGTCGGCGCTGGGTGACGGTCTTCCTGCAGAGCGGTGGGGCTCCCTCGACCCTAGGAGAACTTTGGTATGCCGAGGCGTCGGCTCCGACCGGCCCATGGGGACCGGCGGTCAAGGTGCTGACCCACCGCAATCACACGTTCTACAATCCCTGCCTGCATCTCGACTTCACACCATCCGACTCCCCGGCCCTACTCTTCGAGGGCACCTACACCCGGGAGTTCTCTGGCAACGCGGTCGCCACGCCGCGCCACGACTACAACCAGATCCTCTATCGCCTAGACCTAGACGATCCACGGCTCCGGCCCGCTCAAATGGACACGGAATAGCCGTTGTAAGGCTCGGCGATCCATGGCCCTCAGGCTTGCAGTGAACCTGATTCAAAAATAGTTCCATGACCCCATTTCTGACCCCGGTGTGTCGGCAGACCTGTTGGTGACACAATCGACCCGCACAATTGCAACGCTGAGGATCAATAATCAGAGCGCAATCAGTGAAGACTCCATGGCTTTTGGCTTGAGCGATGGGATCCTGATGCCACGTTTTAAATGGGCAGACGGTTGGCGTTCAATATTGCGGTGATTTTACGCGGTAAAATCGTTGCGTATCATTCGTCAGCGGTTCCGTCGTAAACAGGAAAAGCCCGGAACCGTTATTGGTGGGTGTGGCGACCACGGCCCAATCCATCGGTGACTCTGGTCAGGGTCGAGCTTCCGCCTGGTGCTTGGCATGGGTGAGCACCCGGAGTTGGAGATCCGTCACCACGTGCCCGCACCACCACGCCCAGTATTCTGCAGGCCACAATCCGTGTCGGTAGCAGGTGGTCCCCACCAAGCGGGTGCCTCCAGGCACTGGTTCCAAACGGAACTCCGCTGATGTCACCTCATAGAAACCCTTCAGGTGCGGCGCGTGGATATGCTCGTAGATCGAGAGCTCCTTCAACGGGGTGGGTGTTGTTTCCACCCGCAACTGGAGACGCCGTGGAGGATCCCAGACTTCGACCGGTTCGCGCGCCACCCCGGTGTCGAATTCGCAGTAGCGGATGGCTCCAACCCCATGTCCCTCGGTCCAGGCGCGACGGAATGTGGCCATCCCCAAACGGGACCAGAGGCGTTTGTCCGGTGGGATTCCGGCGACATCCACCACTAGAGGCCAGAGTCGGTCAGGTGCGGCGGCGACGAACACCTCGGACTGGACTGTGAACGTGGGCGCTTCAGGTCGGCCCAGCGGCTCACCCGCAAACAAGGCCGGAAGGGAGAGCACGACCACCCCCATGAGGGACGCGTTGGATTTGTTGGAATGGGCCCTGTGGATCTGCCAGACGACAGACCCACCCATCGCTGCGAGCAGGAGGGCGATAGGGGTGGCCATGACCAGACAGACCAGTCCCTCGAGAGCCAGGCCAAACAGCAACCCGCCGACGCAAAGCACGGCGAGATAACTCACCCGCTGGGCTTCCTTGAGCGTTGCGGGGTGACGACGGAGGTAGAGCCAGGTGGAAAGAGCCCCAAGCGCGAAGGGCATGACGACAAACAAGGCCCACCCGTACTCCCCGAACACCTGGGTGCTCAGCAGGGTCAGACCAACGCCTGCCGCGCCGGCGTAGATCGCTGATGCCAGAGCGCAACCCCATCGACTGGAAGGTAGCCACCGGTCCCAGAATGAATGTGAACCCTCTATCTTGGATTCGGGGCTGCTTGTGGCATTACCGCTGGGTAGTATGGAGAGGATCAGGAGGAAAAGAACTCGAATGCCGGGAATCCAGAACAGGAGGGCCCAACGACGGGGTATCCGAGCATCCTGAAGTCGCCCAAGGGCCAGGCAGGCACCCACCCAAAGGAACGGGATCAAGCTAACCCAACGGATCCAGTCCTCCGTGAGGTTTCGAGGTTGGGGGATTGGAGCGAGGCCAAAGGCGAAACTATTGAAAATGGCTATGATCGACTCCGGTGGGTTGTATCCCCGCCCCGAAAGAGCGAATCGCTCGAGGTTCAGCCGCCCGACGATCAGCACCAACGCAACGGACAGGAATCCGGCCCGACCGACGAGACGTCGCCCCGATAGGAATTGAACGATGCCGTAGCCCATGTCGGGTAGTGGGTGACTATTTGTCACCAACTACCCCCAAAAACTTGAAGGGTCCGGCTTGGGGTGTCGATTGATTTTGAAGCGCGAATGAGCCACGCAACCATTATACTAATGTTGGACTTTGGTTTTTAACGTCCGCGTCAAAAAAGCAAATTCCTATCAGTTCAACTCCGGCGTTTGGGTTCACAACCACTCGCGTATTTTGTCCTGCCAGCGGGTGTAGATGTAGCCAAGCACAATCAGGACCACGCCCAGCGCCATAAACGCCAGCACGCGATACACGAGCGCAAGCTGCCACACGTCTAGCAGCACCACGCGGCCGATCGCGCCGGCCAGCACCGCCAGGCCCAGCCAGCGATACATCCGTTCGCGCAGCGCGAAGCCCGCCGCGAACACTGCCAGTGCCAGCAAGGCCCAGCTCACGGTCAGAAAAAACTTTCCACCCGCCGCCTGCACTACCCAGCGCGACAGGAATAGCCACAGCGTCAGGCCGCTGGCGAAGATCGCCACGGTGTGCGCGGTCTCGGGCAGCGCTGCGCCCTCGGGGTGCCGCCGCGCGGCGCGTTGCAGTGCGAACACACCCAACATCGGCAGCACGTTGAGCAGGAGCAGTTCCGGCTGCCAGGCATCGTGAAATACCATGCGCACCAGCGCGGCGAGGAGGCAGGCCACCCCGAGCACGAAATACGTCCGCTCGCGCAGCCAAAGCCCCGCCGCGAGAAACACCGGCCCCAGCACAGACCACGCGACGCTGAAGAAGTGCCCGTCCCGCTCCGGCAGCAGCCAGCGCGTGAGCTGCAGCCACAGGAAACCGCCAGCCACCAGCACCACCGCAGCGTGCGCGTTTACCGGCATCAGGAAGCGCTCCGGCATGCGGCGCGCGACCTGTTGCAGCGCGAGCGGCAGCAGGATGGCGAAGAGGTTGGGAATCGTTACCAGTTCCTCATGGAGCACCCTTGGCCCGAGCAAGGCGAGCAACGCAAGGCCCATGGCAATGCCGCTGGCAAGCAGGGGTCGCGCGAACTTTTGCCAGCCCGCAAACGCGAACAGCGCGCCGCCGCCCAGGGCAAACGTCCATGGCCGTTGCGCCACCGGAACGTAACGGAACGCCATCACCACGAGCATCGCAAACGCGACCCAGAAGTAGATCGTCACGCCCACTTGCAAAGCGGCCCGCGTGTCGGCGGAGAACTTGTCGGTCCAGTGGCGTAGCGCCAGCACGCTCGCGCCGGCCGTGAGCAACAGCATCGCCACCAGGGCCAGCGCCACAGCCCAGTCGTCACCGCGCGAGTCGGCGATGTGCCGGAAGAAGTTCACTAATGCGACGAGCGTGAAGACCTGGCCCGTCGCCGCCAGCCGCCACGCGCGGGTGGCCGCGCCGTAGCCCGACACGCCCAGTGCCAGCGCGCTGGACACGACGAGCCATTGCGGCGGCGTGCAGTGCGCGTGCAGCCATGAGTAAAGCAGGGTAACCACCGCAAAAGCGCACCCGGTCTCAAAATTTTCCGCCAACTTGCGGTGGCCCAAGACCGTCTGCCGAGTCCACCAGTGCAGCACCGCGAGCGTGGCCGCGAGTAGCAAAACGGGACGCCAAGCGGGCAGTTCTGCCCAGCCGCCTCTGCCAAGGAGCCAGTAAAAGTGCGCCGCGACCAGATAACCCTGCCCGAACAACGTCAGCTCGCGCGTCCGCAGCCAATGGATCGAGGCCGTGAGCAAGACCGCCGAACCGGCGAACCACACCGGCACCCACAGCGTCGTCTCGGGTTGGGTGATAGCCGCCCCGCCCGCAATGAGCGCCAGCACCGCAAAAACCGAAGTCCTAGCGCGGAGCAACGCCGCGTTCGCCGGGTCTTCGTGCCGGCCCATCCACCACGCGTTGAAGAGCAGCAGAGCAGCGACGCTGAGGCCCAGCATCGGTGAATCGCCCGAGTTGGCTGCCAGCACCAGCCAGACCACCGCAAGCATCGCCGCGACAAACGCGCCCACGCGCAGCAGGCGGTTCGGCTGCCGCAGCCCGAGCGTGAGCAGCACGACGCTTTCTGCCGCCAGCAGCGCGGCGAGTTGATGCCCGGTGAACTTGAGGATGAGGCCCACTGTGAGCAGCACCAGCCCCTGCGTGACATACGCGGCGCGCGTGGCCGGCTCCTGCGGCAGCCTTGCCTGCGCGAGCGCCGCGAGACCCAGCAGCATCGCGCCAAATCCGAGACAGAATTCCCACAGGTGCCCGCTTCGCTGCGCGGCCATCGAGAGCATGGCGAGCGCGAAAAACGCGCCGTTGTTCGCACTCAGGAAGGCGGCACGGCGCCGGTCTATGAGCGTGTCGCCCTCCGCAAGGAAGGTTGCCGCCGTGAAGCACAGCCAGTATCCGGCCAAGAAGGCGAGCGCGAGCCAGAGGTGCTCTTGCGTGGCACCCAGCAGCCAGTGGCCATCGTGGAAGAAACGCCAGAAGGCAAAGCCGCCGTAGCTCGCCACGAGACCCGCCAGCGTGAGATGCGCCCAGCGGTTGCGCACAAGGAAGAACACCGTGGCGATGGTGAGCACCAGGTTTGATGCGAGCGTGAACGTTCCGACGCGCGTGACGACGGCGGTGTAGAAGCCCAAGCCCAGAGCGAACATCGCGAGCGTCTCGGACTTTCTCCGGTTGGCCAGCCACACGATGAAGCCAGCCCAGCCCAGCAGCAGCGCGCCATCGAGCACCGCGCTGCCGACGACTCGCAGCGGTTCGTAATGGTGCGCGGCATAGGTGGTGAAATAGACCGCTCCCAACCCGCCCGCGAGCAAAACATGGGCGTAGTTGCGAAGCGTTTCCTTAGCCTGCCTCCGCAGGAGCCACGCGCCCACACCCAGCAACGCCGCGCTGCCGACGTAGAGGAGCGCGACTTTACCCGCCGCACCGAGCTGCGGAACGATTTGCCGGTAGGCGAGGTTAGCCAGGAAGACGAATCCAGTGAGCAGAATCACCACGCCCACGCGCACAAACCAATAAGTACCCAGCCGCAGCTCGAAGGACTGCGGCGGCTCCGGCGGGGCGACCGGCACCTGACTGGCGGGCGGCGCAACCGGAATGGTTTCCAAACTCGGTTCCGGCTCTGGGGCCAGAGTGCTCTGCACATAATCGGAAACCACTGGTGCAGGCGGCAGCATGGCCGAGGCGGGCTCGCCAATCTCGAGCGGGACGGTGGGTTCCGCTTTGACGGGCAGCTCGCCCGTCGCCGTTGCTTCGATGGTCAGCGGAGTCAATTCCGGTTCCGGGGCTGGCGGAGGCGCGACCAAAGTCCATGGGTTGTCCGAGCTCGGCGCTTGGGGGGGGACAGCTTCGGCCTGCGCTTGCGACGTAGTCGTCGCGACTACCTGATTTTGGAAAGCATTTTGAGCGTCTTGTAGTTCCTTTACTCGAAGCTCCAAGGTGCGCAGTTCACATTCATGGCGCTCAGTGGCTTTGCGGAGCGCACTGGTCCGCACTAACAGCACGAGTAAGACGACCAAGCTGCACAAGATGATGAAGGGTATCATAGGACGCTCCTTTCTGTGCGCGTCGGCGCGATTAGTGGTTGGTCAAAATTCAAGGGAGCAAAATGACAAACCTATCACGGACACCGGTAATCGTTTTTTTTGTAGCTGAGCATCGATAAAAATCAGCGTTAAATTAGATTGACGTAGCGCGGAGCGTTTAGGTCAGCAGGGATTTGTCGGCTTTCGCATTTGGGGTTACATCTCTAATGGTTAAAAATTGTGGGCTAATCCATTTTTCGCTGCGGTTTTCCGAAGAAAACGCGTGATTTGCCTCAGGACGGGGTTTGTTTGGACCGGAAGGAGACGGCAACGGGCAGTTCTGCTCTGATTCCGCTCAGTCCCCTGCCCTGTTTTTGCTGGCAGGCACTGAAGCGGAATATCCAAGGCACCTCTCTGACCGCTCGGCGAAGCTGAGGAATGCCATGGCGAGACCTTCTATTTTTAGCTCAGCGCACGCAGCTGCTGGCGCTTCCAGCAACCCTTCCTGAGTTCGACGATTTCTACACGTTGACCCCGACCGACCGGGAATTCGTGGCCGCTCGGCGGACCGCGACCCATCGACTGGGTATCGCAGTTCAGCTTTGCTTTCTACGCCGACCGTCACGAAACCCGACGCGAGCATTCGGGTGACCTACTCGTGGAGCTTGGTCTGAGGACACTGGGCGGCAGCGACTACCGTTGGCCAAAGGATACCGGTCTGGGACGACGGAAACTGCGTCTCCTGGGAGTCACTCCGTAGGTCGTCCCGATCCCATCGAGTCCTTAGCTTACAATTTTTAACCATTGGAGATGCACCCCCTCATTCAATCAAACCAGCAGATACCCCCCCCGCGTTCCACAACGGCGTCCGCAGGAAAACGCCGTTTTCGGGGCCGTGTCGGGTCGTCGTTCAGAGAGCTATCCGCTCGCGATACCCGATCGCGGAATGTGTTCTGAAGCTCCTCACAGTCGTCAAAATCGCCCTGAGGGTTGCGAATGCCGGTCACCCGAAGGCACCTGCGAACGCAGCCCTGCCCCATGCCTGAGTCTCAGAACTTGCGCAGCTTGCCCTCAGGACCGACCACCCAGAACAGACTTCCCTCGAAAAAGCCTTTCTCTGCCACCAGTTGCCGGATGCCGGCCGCCTCAAGCTCGGCCCGCTGTGCGGCGGACACTCCGGGATCCAACGCTGGCTCGAACAGGAAGGTCTCGGAGAAGTTGTGGTGCCCTGCAGAGTAAGTCTGGGCTACCCCGCTCCGCAGAATCAACGGTTCGGAGGTGAGGCCAATGATGCGCGTCTCAACAAAGCCGAGATTGGGTGCGGTGTATCCGGCCGTCGGACCCTGGGGTTCCGGGGGCCATAGGAACCGGGTCTCGACGCGCAAGCCACCGGTACGTGAAAGCGTCCGTGATTGCGGGAGCGTCCCGGGGCCTGGCGGGCGGCGCAGCGGAACGAGTCGGACTGTTTCGTTGGTGACCGTGCTGGGCCCTTCCCAGGTTAACTCGGGCTGCGGCAGGTCGTAAGTGGCCTCGAGACTCACCGATCCGTCGAGAAGGGTGACCCAGGCGGATTCGGGCGGTTTGAACGAACGCCGCCAGTCGATCAGCAGGCCGAGGGTGCGGCGCAAACTTCCGGAACCCGCCACCCAAGAGTCCCTCGTCTGGTCCGCCGACAGCGCGTGGGCAAATCCCGGCCAATTGGCAAGGTCGTTGGTCAGGATCCAGCCGGTGCCAAGGTGTGAGGCGTCCCAAGTGACGGCGGTGAAGGGCGGCGTGGCCAAGCCGACGGTGGTCAACCGGCGGGCCTGGGTCGCCAGCCGCAGCTGGCACTTGAGACGGTGCTTGGCGAAGACGCTTGAGTATTCGCCCTCCTCCACCACGAACGTTTCGACGCTGGGCATCAGGAAGGTGGTCGTCGCCGGGGCTCGCTCATCGGCCAACGGCAACGGGCGCACCTGCTTCAGCTCGAGACGGCCCGGTTGCACCCGCTTGTACTCGAAGTCGAGGGCGAAGCGTTTGCGGGTAGGATTCCGGCGCGCGTACTCCTTGGCGACCGACTCGAGCAGACCGACCAGACGGCGGTAGTCGCCCTCCCACGGCATCACGTAGGCGCCCAGCGGAACCCTCGAGGAAGATTGGCGCAGGGCCAGCGACATGGAGCCCCAGGATTGGTAGAAGTCAACGACCTCGGGCCGAGTGGTTCCATCCGGATTGGTGACCGACTCGGCTCCAGCCTGGGAGACCAGCTTGCCATTGAAGGACACGCTGCCGAACGAGGCATCCCAGGTGACGGTGGCCACCCCGTTGGCCATCTCGATCTCGTCGGGGAAAGAATAGTGAACGAGCAGTGCCATGCCGACCTCGGCCTCGACGACACCCCGGCGCCACCGCTCAAGGAAGGCGTTGTCGTTGTAAAAGCTGGCGTAGACGCGCTGGATGGCCCGAAAGACGCCGCGCTCCTCCGGCTCGGACGGATCACAACCGCAGGGGCCGGCGGCATCGGCGTCGAGGTCATCGGAGGGACATCCGCTGAAGCTGTCGTACAAACCCGCCCCGGTGAACTCCTCGCCGTCTTCGACATTGGTCGAGCTGCGGAAGCGCACCTTCCGGCGGGGATCGAAGCCCGCGTTCGCTAAGGCCCCGAGGACGGCCGCCTGCTGCGCCGCTGAGAATCGAGCGTCACGGGTGATGGTCCGACGGAGGGCTTCCAGCCTGGGCGCGAGCACCGCAATCTCGGGGTTCCGATCGAGGCCAACCAACTGCGCGTCGATCTCGGCCCGGAGGGTTCGACCGGAAGGCAAGACCTGGGAAAGGAACTGATCCCACAGGTCGAAGGTCAAGGCGATGGCCGGCTGGGAGTTCAACGGCACAGCCACGCGCAACAAGCCATAGTGTGCAGCCTTTCCGCCGACCCAGCGGATGTCCGCCGGGGACAGGGTCGTAAGGTTGGTGATCGAGCCCAGCGTCTGCCGAGGCACGTAGGCGATGGGCCGGGGTTGTTTCAGCGCCAACAACTCCTCGCGCAGGGTCCCCGCAAGGCCGGCCCCTAAGTCGAGCACGGTGGCGGTGGCGCCGAAGCCCTGCTGGGTGCGCAGCGCGATCTCGCGGCCAACGAGCCCGCGCAACCGCTCTCGCTCGGCCGCATCGGCGAACCACACGAAGGGGATGCCATCGCCCTGGGCCAGGAGGGCGACATGTGAGTTCGGTGTTGAGGGACTTAGGGTGAGAATGCCCGCCAAGGGCGGTAGTTCAGCGGGCACGCGGTCGGTCAGCAGGATGTCGGTCGACCGGAGCCTGCCCGACGTCCTGGCCGCGGGGATCTCGGCCGCCGGGACCCAAGTCAGGCGACCCACCGCCCATCCTTCGGAGTAGATGGCATCTTGCGAGAGCCAGCGCTCGACGGAGCCGATCGCGAAGCCGGCGGTGGCGAAGGCCTCCCGGTCAAACTCGGTCGCGGTCGCCTGTTCCGGGGTGGGTAGGTACCACACCTGCGTTCCGACCGGGGCCCGGACCGCAGCCCGTACAAGCCGCAGCCAGTGCAGCACCTCATCCCTGGGCCAGGGCTGCTGGCCCACAATCTGAATGCCGTATTCCGGGCGTCCATCCCCAGGGACCAGCACGGCGCCGAGAACGGCCAGATGGTTGGACGCCTGCAGGGTACTCAGATCGAACTCCGCACGGCTCATGCCGAGGAACGGTTTTAACCGAAGGCGCGCATAGTCGTGATGGAAGCGGTATCGCTGCGAATCTTGGAACCAGACCCGAGTGGAATCCTCGCGCAGGATCGTGAACTTGGCCCAGTAGATGGGGTTCTCGAACAGCCCGGCTATCGGGCGAACCAGGAACGGATCGTCCACAGCCTGCAACTGGTTGCGTCCATCGTCGGCGCTGGTCTTCGACCGCGAGGCGACCCGGTAGAAGCGAACCGTCTGGGTGGGGGCGGCAGGATCGCGGAACTCGAAGCTCCCGCCATGGAACACGGCCGCCTCCTTCCAGGTCGCGAGGTCGCCGGACACCTGAAGAGTTTGGACTCGGTTGGTCGCGTCCGAGGAGCGGAGTCCGAGCCATCCCAGCGGGTCGGTCGCCAGCACCTCGAGCGGCCCGGCCAGCACCCGACCCGACATCAGACAGGCCAGCAACATCGCGGCCAGCCAACTGCGAACTGCAGAGGGCCACGGAACGCCACCGGCCAGATCAGGACGGCTAGGACAAGGAGACAACATCACCATCATGGCTAGAATTGATCGGGATTTGCTGTTTGACGCTCAGCGATGAGCGCCCTGCGTATCGAAGTGAGCGTGTGTTGTGTATTGGAAACCTAGCGGCGATCCGACAGATATCGATAGCTGCCAGCACCGGTCCATGGAGATTTTTTTATTATCCGACGGCCCCGTTGTTTCGGATGCATCTTTTATCGCTCGAAAAACCGAACCGAAAACCAAATCAAGATGGTGTCACCGTCCCCTTTAACACATCGGTTTTTCGCTGCGGCTCGAATGCTGGATCACGCGTTGCACGGGTCAGCAACCCCGGGCCGATGATCACGAATTCAAATCCTAGCACTGAGTGGGTCACCACTGAAACGCTCACAGCCATTGATCCCTGTTGGGCAACGGATCATCTTTATATTTTAACTCATGCCACTTTCCCCCTTCTTGCGGCACCTCAGCGGCGTTCTGGTTTGCATCAGCGCCTGGAGTACCCCTTCCCTGGTGGCGCAATCCGTTGATGTGCCAGCCCCCTTGGGCGTTCCCCGCCCAGGACCCACCAACGCGGAGCCCTACGCCCCGCAACCCATCGTCCAGGGCGGAATTGTCATTCCTTTGTATCCGCCGGATTCCACTCAACTCAACGCCAGCCGGGTGCGCGAGGCTGAACACTACAACTTGAGCAAGTCGGTGGCCGGGCGGATTAGTTGGATCACCAACATCCACAACCCTTCCATCGAGGTGCACACGGTCGAGGGAGGGCTCAACACGGGTGCGGCCGTGATCCTTGCCGCCGGCGGAGGGCATCGGACGCTCAACGTGGGTTCAGAAAGTGCCGACTTTGTTCCGTTTTTCCACCAATACGGGGTCAGCACCATCATATTGCGCAACCGCCTGCGGGCCGACGGGTACGATGTCCAGAAACACGCGGTGAATGACGCCCTTCAGGCCATCCGGCTGGTTCGCGCCCACGCGGCGCGTTGGAACATTGATCCCAAACGCATTGGCATCATGGGTTTCTCGGCAGGCGCTGAACTGTCGGCGCCCGCCGCACTGTTTTACCCGGAGTTTGATCGCACCCAGACCAACGGCCCGATGGGCACTATTTCCTCGCGCCCCGACTTCACTGTACTGGTCTATCCGGGGCCTTCCCCCTTCGCCCGCGGAGCGCATCCCGAAATCCCCAGAAACGTTCCGCCCGCGTTTGTGACCTGCCC
>Ga0209550_10001876_pt1 | contig 20246 bp, 12 predicted proteins | sample LauGreSuBDMM15SN_2_FD_187567 | JGI IMG/M metagenome (GOLD analysis project Ga0209550, IMG submission 187567) | Freshwater lake microbial communities from Lake Michigan, USA - Su13.BD.MM15.SN (SPAdes) (version 5) | ecosystem: Environmental > Aquatic > Freshwater > Lake | place: Lake Michigan... | reverse complement strand
CTCGCCCTCGTCGTCGCTCGGCGGGGCGAAGACGACGGACGGGTCGATCGGCGTCGGCTTCGGAGGCTCATTCGCCTGGCATGCGGCCGCCACCTGTCGAGGGCGGAAGCCCGCGAGCCGCTCGAGTTTGTAATGGGTGGCGCGCGGGGGGAGCTTGGCATCCACCATCCATTGCGGCTTGAGCTGCTGCAAGTGCGGGAACTCGGTCAGGATGCTCTCGTTCTCACGCTTGAGCATCTCCTCCTCCGCATCACAGACCGCGAGCAGCTGTGCACCCACGCGCACGTCGACGGGCTTGATCGAGCCCATCGCGTGCTTCCCCGTTCGCTCTGCCTTGGACAGATTGATCGCCACCAGCGAGCGCACCTCCTTCGCCGCGTCCTCCTGCAACGCCGCAGCGGATCGCGCCGTCTTGGGCATGAGTCGCGACACGCTCGCCATCAGACGCTTCACGCTCATGATCTCGCTCATAATCTGGGCGAGCTCCCTCTCCGCCTGCAGCCCCGCCCGGTGGGCCGAATTCTGACGCGTGCGTGCCTCGTCGAGCTGCTCCTCGAGCAAGGCGGCCCAGCGCTGCTGGCACTCGCTCCCCTTCCGAGGGCCACGCGCAGCCTCCGCTTGTGACTGGCTCACGCGGCTCTGCGTCGCCGCGCTCGCCTCGCTCTGCGCTGTAGAGGTGCCCTGCTCGATCTCGCCCATCTCCGCGGCCAGCGCCTCCGCCACTGCAGTCCACTTACTCATGCCCAACCGCGCGACCGCCACGAAGAGTGCGCCGTCCTCCTCCTCGCTCCAGCTCTGCGCGTCGTCTCGGGCGTCCGCTTCGGCCATCAGCCGCTGCGTGCGCCGCGAGGTGGTGAAGAGCCGACGAGGGTTCGAGTACGTCAGATCACCCTCGGCTGTGGCGACGGTGATAAAGGGAGCACCCGCGCAGCCGCTCATTTCCTTCTTGCCTCCCGAAGTCAGGTCCACGTGCAGGTCACACCCCTCTGGCGGCGGGCGCGCTCGCGCCCTGTGATCGAGCGGGAAGAGCTTCGCGAAGGGCTCGGCGCCCATTTTGAAGTGCTTCTCCGTGCGGTAAAGGCAGAGGCCGTCGCCCTCGAGCCCCACGAACACGTTGACCGGCGCCATGTTAGGACCACAGGAGAGCATCTCCTCCGCGCTGCGTCCGGCGCCAAGGCTGAGGCCGAGCGGCGTGCTGCTTTCGGTGACGGCGCGGCTGTAGACGCGGTACAGCGCCTGCATCGCAATGGCGCTCTGCTGGCACTGCTCGGCGCTGAAGACGAGGAGAGCCTCTTGATCCTCGAGCCGCTTGATCAGCCTCCTTGTCGCGTCGAGCGCGCGCAGCACCGCCTGCCGATGTGCATTGGGATCACACTTTGCATCGATCCGCCAGCTGAGGGCGTCGGGTGTGTACCTGTGGGGAGAGGGCGTGGCGCCGTGGTGAGCACGTGCATGCGGCACACGTCGATCCGCCAGCTGAGAGCGTCGGGCGTGTACCTGTCGCCAAACGTCGAAGGAGGTTTGAAAACCTCTGGCACGCGCGCCGTGCTGCGGCCCGCCGACGAGGCGCGCGAGGAGCACACGGATGCACGGGATGCACCGTGCGCCGCACCGCCACTCCCCCCCCGCCGCCCCCCAGGCAGCCTGTCAAGCGTCTCCTCGCACGTGGCGCACAGCTTCTCGGCGATCCGCAAGAGCTCACGGACCGCCTCGAGCCGTGACGAGCGCGCCGATGCGCTGCGAGCCAGCACCGCCACCGACGCGCTCGCTGCTGCGCCTGGCGAGGATGGCGTGCTTCCGCCCGTGCGCGCGCGCGTGGTGGCGGGCGCGGCGGTGGACCCGGCGGCGGGCGCGGCGACGCCCTTGGGGTCTTCACTCTCCCACACAAGCTCAACCTCGAGCGTCCCGTTGGTATCAAGCGGATGCCGGAGCGTCACTCGCCCGTTGGCCACGAGTGCATCGAGCGGCTCCAGCGAACAGCTGCCCAGCGGCTCATCGTCCTCGTCCTCACCGGCGTTATGGAAGACGTCGAGCTGCACGCCGTGCTCCAGCAATGCGCCGAGCGTACCCCCGTCGAACAGGAATTCCTCATCCCATGTGAAGCGCTCGCCCTCTTCGTGCCACTCAGCTTCCTCGCTGGTCACCTCTCGTTCGTCGACGCTGATCACCACGTACGGATCGGCCGCATCGCCGTTTGGAGCGTCGTCGAGACCCTCGCCGGAGCGGAGCGTGATGCGCAGCTGCCCCACGTCGTGCATGCGAGTGACCGCTTTCTGCATCGTCGCGATCGAACTCGGCGCGCTCTCCTCAGGCGCGCACTCGCCCTCACCCTCGCCCACGGTCGCGCCTCCGCCCACATTCGCGTCCGCGTCCACATCGGCGGCCAACTCGGCGGTCGTCTCGCCAAGGAGCCGCCTGCGAGCACTCTCGAGGGACCCAACAGTCTGTTCGAGCAGAAAGAGCACGCGCTGGTGGCTCTGCGTCGGCCGGAAGGGCCCTTGGCCTTTGGCGCCCTCGGAGGGCGGCGGCGCGGCAGAAGAGGCGGGTGTGCGACGCGGCGAGGGGGGCGCAGCGCTGGGCGCGGTGCTCGATACGACGCTCGTACGCGTCCCCGTGGGCACCACCTTCGCGCGCACCCCCGGGCCGCGAGGCGCGAGAATTCGACGGCCCGCTGCGACCGCAGCAGCCTCATCCTCAGCTGCTGCCTGCGCGAGGCGCGCCGTCATAGGGGCGCTGCTCGAGAGAGTGCACCACGACGGCGGAGGCGTCGGCGCCAAGGCCGCCGCTGCCGCGCGTGCAGCCTCGGCGGCGGCGGCAGCTCGAACGTTGGAAGAGGCGAGGTTGGGTATCGCCCCAGCTGGCAACTCGCATGCGGGCAGAGGCACGCCATCTTGCTGCAGCCGCTTCGTCAAGGCCCAGTGCGCAAATTCGTCAAAACCCACGCGCCCCGACCCGTCCGCGTCCATTGCGCTCAATACGGCGCGCGCATCATCCACTTCGACGCCCCACCGTCGCAACTCAGGGAGGGCCGCCTCGACCTCGTCGATCTCGAGGTACTTGTCGCCTGTGTCGCCGCCGCTCGTGTTGAGCTTCTGGAAGAGGCCAAAGAGCTCGAAGTAGCGCGCCAGGTACAGCAGCAGCAGCCGGAACTCCTCGCCGCGCCCGACCGTGTCGTTGCCAGCTTCCGTCTTGGATTTCTTCGAGCCCTTGGCGACTTGGAAGGCGCGCATGATCGCCGGCTTGGCGGCAAAGAGCGATTCGAGGCGCAACGCTTTGATGATGCCTGCATCAACCTCTGCCAGCGACAGCTGGCCGTTGCCGTTGCCGTCGAAGGACTGGAACAGCTTCTCACGCTGAGCCCGAGATGTTTCGTCCTTGCCAGTCGGCAGCTTGGTGAGCGTCTCGAGCGCTTCGGCAAAAGACACCGCCGCATGCACATTGATGATTCGGACGCCTGGGACGGGCGGTTCGGCCATGTTTGCAAAGTCGATCACCTCGCCGGCCAGCTCCGTGATACCCTTCAGAACTGTGATGCCCTGTAGCCGTGGCACCGTGGCGCCCTCAGCGAGTGGGACGCTGCGTCCAGACTTGAGGTGCACGACCTGCGTTCCATCGACGCGCACGCGGTCTTTGTTCTTGAAGAGGCCCTCAACAGCCTTCGGCGCGGGCATGTGCTCCTTCCACCGGGTTGCGGGGTGTGACGCGGGCGGGTTCGGAGCTTCGGACCTGTGATCAGTGCTTCCGGCTTGTGAACAGGCTGCTACCAAACGTTACTCCCGGCTTACTCGGCCGCCTTCTCGGAATCTATGGCTTCCCTCGTGAACACATAGCTGCCGCGCAGCGGAACGCGCGCCATGCCAAGAGGCACAACCGATCGCCCGCGTGCAGCGAAGGGGCGAAGATGCGTGGGCCATCGCCGGAAAACGCAGAACGCAAGACGACTGCAAAGTGTTACGAGGAAGATGTGATGATACTTTGTACACGAGTGCTGGACCGGGGGACCGATACCTGACCGATACACAGTACCTGAACCTCCAAAAACACACTGAAGGGATTTCGGACGAAGAAACTCATGTGGCTCTATTGAGCCACTTCAACGTCAAAGGTATAGCCGGGGCCATAATCGATTAGAAGCTCTCCTCCTGCTTCAATTTCGCGGGTGATAACCAGCCGCAAGGTGGTACGGCTGTCGCTCAGCCCATTGCTGCTCCGCACGGCCAGATTTGCGCCATCCTCGCTGTGATTGATGTACCGGGTCCACATAGCATGCGCGGGGTCCTCAGCATCCACGTACAGAACTTCGCTCCACGGGTCAAGCGCATCGGAAACGGACATCACATACCCACCTGTAATGCCAACGCTTCTTAGGTTCCGGTCGGCAGCCCACTCCCGATTCCAAGCTTGACTCTCCTCCGCGATGATGCCATTCTTCCCGTAGCGCGCCTGCAGCCCAGCCAAGGTATACACCTCACCTCGGTACTCACCGATCTGAACCTCTCCTCTCACCAGTCCGAAGCTTGAAGCAGCGGGAGAGAGGGCGTGCACGGCAAAGGCACCTAATCCCTTGCCCGGCGCATTTCCAATGCGAACACGTCCATCGGCACACAGGCCTGCAGGTGTAACGTCAGCCGTCAACGCACGCGCAGTATGAGAGTGGCCGAATGCAAGGAGACAGGCCCACTGACCACAGCGCATCGAGTGACGAGTGTTGGATGGCACGTCAGGAGGGCACGCTCGCGATATTTTTGGTCAACGCGGGGAGTTTTTAGGCTTTTAGGTCTTTTAGTCTAAACAGGGAAGTTGCAGTCACCCGCGAACGGCCCCGAGTGTCGCGCTTCAAACTAAGGGCCTGAGCTCACCTCGAGCCCGACTCGACCTGCTCGCCGACGAGATGCCGATAGCTTGGGCGGCCGTCGGCAGGTAGCTGTTTGGCCATGAGCTCCACATGCGTACCCTGCTCGACGACGGCGCCTGCGTGCATCATGACGATCTGATCGGCATGGCGCACTGTGCTCAGTCGATGGGCGATGATCAGCGTTGTGCGCCCCACCATAGCCGTCTCAAGCGCCAGCTGCACTGCGGCCTCACTCTCGGTGTCCAGAGCGGACGTCGCCTCATCGAGCAGCAGGAGCTGTGGATCGAGCATCAGGCAACGCGCAATCGCGATGCGCTGCTTCTGGCCGCCGGAGAGCTGGACGCCTCTTTCACCAACGGGCGTCTGATACCCGTCGCCAAGCTCATGCATGATGAAGCTGTGCGCATTCGCGGCCGTGGCCGCCGCGATCATCCGCGCGCGTAGTGTGGAACGCCTCGCCTCGACTGCCGCTGCGTCGTCGCCGTCGGCGGCATGGGCGAACGCGCCGAGGCCGTAAAGGATGTTCTCCTCGACGGTGCCCGACATGAGGACCGGCTCCTGCGAGACGAGCGCGACCCTCTGGTGCAGCAACTCGTGTCGCATCTCCTTGACATCGACGCCATCCAAAGCCACCGTTCCACTGCGTGCCTCATAAAAGTGCACGAGGAGGCTGAAGACAGTTGACTTGCCGTTGCCACTCGCGCCGACGAGAGCGATGCGCTGGCCGCAGGGCACCTCGAGACTGAAATTGCACAAGACTTCGGTCTCGGGACGCGTGGGATAGGCGAAGAAGACGTTACGCAGGGTGACGGCGCAGCCACCGCTTCCCCCCCCATGGCCATCGATCGAGGCTTCCCACAGCCTGTTGGTCTGCGCCTCGCGGGTGCTCGACTCGCATCGCTTAGCGGCGGCCGCGGAGGACGCAGACTCCATCCCAGGAATGACCACCGTCCCACCGTGCGCGTACCGCGGCCGCCGCTCTATGTAGTCGATCACCTTGGCTGCAGCGCCCGAAGATTTGAGGAGCGAGGTGAACGAATTGAATAGGTTTTGGAAGTACTCTTGCAGCTGGCCCTGGTAGAGCATGAAGGCGAGGAGCACGTGCGCGTCGAGCAGATGCTCCCTGTGCAGGTATGAGCCGTATGCCAGCAGGGCGCCCTGGACGACGGTGTTGATCAGGAACGTGTTGCACATCGCGTAGTAGAGCCCCTGTACGACAAACTGGCGTAGGATCAGACGAAAGTAGACGTCGACGCGTCGGCGGTAGCGCTCGTGCTCACTCGGTTCCGTCGCGAACGCGGCCACAGTGCGGATCGCACCGATCGCTTCCGTCGCCACCGAGTTGGCCTCCGCCAGAGCCGACTGCACCTTTTCCTGATTCCTGTGCATGAACGTTGCATAGGACCTGTTGATCAGGGACGTGACTGGAATGATGGCGAGCGCAAGCAGACCGAGACGCCAGGAGCGGTAGAACATATAGGCGAGGATGCCGCCAATGCGCACGAGGGCCTCGATGGTGAAACGGAAGACCCACGTCAGGTCGTTGGCCATCTCGGCGCAGTCCGCTGTCAGTCGAGAGGTGATCTCTCCCGATTTGGTCGCGTCGAAGAAGGCGATGTCTTGGCGTAGGATCGCCGCGTATAAGTCGAGGCGCAGGCCGCGGATGATGCGCTGCTGTGCGGCCCCGAAGAGATAGACGCACCAAAAGTCGAGGATGGCGTCGCCCGTGCCGCACACCAAGAGGTACGCCACATTGCGGTACGCGCCATCAAGGTCATCGCGAGCCACACACCCGATCGTCTCCGCCACCCAATGCGGGATCGAGAGTGACAGGGGCAGGCGCACCAACAGCACCGCGCACCCCCAATAGAGCCACGACCGATGCGGCCGAGCAATCCGCAGGAGCTGCAGCGTGCCGTATCCTCGGCGCGCTCGCCGCGCCTCTGCCTCCTCGCCCACCGTCTCTTTCGGCTCCGACACGTGTTCGCCACCGTCGTTGTTGCCGGGCACCAGACGTGCTCCTTGCACGGAGGCTGTGCTTTGCGGTGACGAGTCCTGCGCTACGTTAATCATCGCGCTGCCGGGCAGCAGCGGAGCTCCGAGGCTGCTGCCACCCATGCCGCCTGCTGGCAGGGCACTGAACGCGAGGATCCGCAGCGAGAGGGCAAGCACGTGCACTAGGAGCAGCACGCCGCCACCAATGGTGGCCAGCAGGAGAAACCACTTTTCGACCTCGTCTCGATGATAGGCTGCAAATCCCAAAGCGGTGGCGAGCAGAGCAAAGCCAAAGGCCAGGGGATACAGCGGATTCGCGTGGCAAATGCCGGCTGCGACCGCGATGGCTGCGATGCAATGCAGTGTGCCGAGCCACACTGATAGCCACGGTAATTGATCCGATGCGATCAGCCACACTCCTATTGCACAGAGTATCGCCGCGTCGATCGACAGGAGCCAGTAGATGAAATTCAGAGCTGCGGTCATGCTCGGAGGTCAGGAGGGAAGGACGGGAGGCGATGTGGCGATGTGGACTGGCGTGGAAGGAAGTGTGAATTGTCTGTTAAATCGCCGTGCATCGGACACGCGTTCACCGTTGCGAGGCACTGTGCGTGTGAGGTTTGACTGTGCCCCCACGGCCCCTTCTGCCCCTTCGCCCATATGTATACTGCCCTGAGCCATATCGGGTTGCGCAAGGCGCAGGGCGAGGAAAGAAGAGGGGTGTCAACGGTCGCCAGACGACGTGCTCACATCTAAGAGTGCGCTCCGATGCGTTTGGGCGCGTTCAAAACTTCAAATCGCCCTGTAATTCGTCGCATCGCCGATGCCCACGTGCTTGCTCGCAGCCTCTGCTGCTAGCGACGCGTAATCATCAACGCCCAGCGGCGCCTGGTAGGGGGCAGCGGGTGGCAGCCCACGCCCCGAATCAGCATCATCGTCGCCATAGCCGCCCGCTCCCACCATTCGATACGCGTTCGTCGCTGCACCGAACTTGAGCACCGCATTGAACATGAGCATCGCACCGGCCCACGCGCTGCAGTGGAACAGCTGCATCAAGTCAGTCAAGATCGTGCAGCCCACAAAGACGCACAGCCCAAGCAGTTGCGCGTCGCTGCGGCTGCGTGCTGCGACCAGCGCAAGGAGCGCGATGGCAAGGTTGACGGCAGTCGGGAAGTTGGTGCCAAGGCTGCCGCCAAGAGAGCAGCTGAACGATAGAAGACCGAAGGTCTCGACGCGCTCGGGCACGTCCAGGAACATGAACGCTTGCATTCCTTGCCTGATGCGTCCGGAGAGCATGATCAGAACGTCGTCCATGTGTTACAAAGTACAGAACCAAGGCTCGTGTGATCCTGCAATCGTCCGTGAACAAGATAGTTGAGGGCCTCTGTTCACGTGACCGGTTTCAATCCTGAGTGGTGTGTCACTGTTCCCGAGAATCCGAACCTTTTTTCTCCGTCTCTGTGAAAGGATCAACCGTCGCGCGACGCTCGTGCCAACCGGCCATCGGCGCGATGCCGACCATGGCGAGCGGTCGGATGCGCGAGAATCGGGCATCCAAGACCGAGGTCAGGGAGCTACGAGTTCCTGATCCCCTCGAACAGCGAAAAGCCATCTGGAACAACAGCACCGCCAGCGGCAGCCGGTTCCCCGACCGTCCGATGATGCGGCAACTGTCAGCTTACGATTCGCTGAAGCGTGCTGACGTCAATCTAAGATCTGAGGTGGTCGATTCGGTGGATAAGACGCAATACTACCCGCACACCAGCAAACTGCATCTCAACGAGCGCACCCTCGATCTGAGGCGCCTGCAGCATCCCCACAGAATCTCGAGAGTGGAGTTCCCGAATCACCCCAACCTCATGAGCAAGCCGCGGTGGGATCCGTCTACCGGGCATGGCGGCGATCAGTATGGTGCCGATAAGCTGCGTGATCTAAGCATCGAGCGCGAGACCGCATGGGCCATGGAGTACTCCAGGCAGCATCCGCCAAAGCGTCGTCATGAGACTCTCCTTCAACGAGAGGAGATATTCATGGCGGAGAAGCGCGAGGCGATCCGTGAAGCACGCATGGGTGCTTTCAGCGCACGGGCCTCCACTGCGCCCGCCTCGATGACGGGCACGAGCAGTGGGAGCCAGAGCGCGCGCCAACTCGCACACCTCACGTCTCTCGGTCACACTGTACATCAGGGCTTTGGTGTGCTAGAACTCCCACCATTGCCGGCGGACCAGCGCGTCCCATGTAAAAAGGTGACCACTTGGAGCCTCGGCGGCTTTTAATGGTGCAGGTGTCAGTATCTTTAGAAGAAAGTCTCAGAGTTTCCTTACAAGACTGGCCCCCGCCGAGACACGGGGGCGGGGGGGGAGAGAGCGCGTGTCTTGTGTTTCACAGCAGCAGTTTGTGTTTCACAGCAGCAGCAGCATGCCGCGATTCCTTCGCCATTCGCTGCCCTTGCTCGCGCTCGCGACCCTCAGCGATGCGCTGTTTGTGCGCGCTCCCCTGACGCGCGTCCACATGCGCGCCAGCGGTGCGACGACGGTTGACGGCGTGCGCATCGGCCCGCCGCCCGACCTGCCTTCGCTGCTGCTGAACAACCGCATCGTGTACCTTGGCCTGCCGCTTGTGGCCTCGGTCACCGAGCTCGTGGTCGCGCAGCTGCTCTACCTCAATTACGAGAGCCCCGAGAAGCCCGTCTACCTCTACGTCAACTCTGTGGGCTCATCGCTGGGCCGGCAGATCGCTGGGTTCGAGACGGAGGCCTTTGCGATCGCAGACACGATGAACTACGTGGCGCCCGAGATCGAGACCATCTGCGTCGGCACTGCCTTCGGCACCGCGGCCATGCTGCTTGCTAACGGCGCGAAGGGCAAGCGCGCCGCGCTGCCCAACGCGTCGATCATGCTGCGCCAGCCGATCGGCCAGGCGAGAGGCCAGGCTTCGGACATTGCGCTCAAGGCGCGCGAGGTGCTGATGGCTCGGCAGGTGATCAACTCGATCATCGCCGAAAAGACGGGTCAGACGATCGAAAAGGTGCAGCTCGACTCGGCGCGCTCCAAGTACCTCAACGCCGACCAGGCCCTCGAGTACGGCATCATCGACCGCGTGCTGCGCTCCACTGACGACCTGCCCGCGAAGCCCTCGTTCCTCGAGGCGCTGTAGGCCGATGCGGTGCGCCGAGGATGCCGAGAGGCCGCGCAGCCACAAGGAAGGAGAGACAGAGACTTTATGCAGGGAGAAGTGACGCCGTGCCCAATTTGTCCGAAGGGCGCGGGTTTGTACATCAACAAGGGCCCCCAGAGGACTTGGGGGGGTCCTCAGCGTAACTAAAGTACCGCGGTCCGCGGAGGAAATAGCAGAGAGCCGGTGATGGAGTGAGCGCGGGGATCCGCGAAATAAGTTTGACTTTTCGTCATACATCTCGCGCGTCTTCCTGAGCTGCGTCCAACGGCCCGGTGAGCGTCGGAGAGCGTGTGGAGAGCAATTCCTGTGTTCGCAAATCGGCGGCGGGTAACCTTCCCAACTTCATGCCGGCACCAGCTCCAGCTCCAGCTCCCGCAGGCGGCGCAGCTGGGCGTGGCGCCGGCCGTGGCGCGGCGCCGGCGCCGGCGCCGTCGGCTGCCGCTCCGCGCAAGCCCGCAGCTGCGAAGCCGCCGTGGCAGGGCCCGCTCGACGTGAAGCAGGAGCGAGGTGCTGAGAACAAGCCACCCGGCTATGTGCAGGAGTCGCTGTCGGCCACGCTGCCGAGCTTCAAGAGGCCTGTCCACGTGGGGGACCGCGTGCGCGACCGGCATTCGAAGCGCGAGGGCATCTGTATGTATGTGGGCGTCGCCGAGTTTGCGCGCGGCAAGGAAGTGTGTGGCCTGCGCTTGGATGTGAAGCGCACGACGACCGACTGCGACGGCAAGTACCGCGGCGAGCGGCACTTCCGCTGCACGCCCGGTCACGGCCTGTACATTCCGCTCGAGGACGCCGAGTTCATCGCCCTCGCCTCGGACGATGACTTTCAGCGCGCGCACACTCCCGCCCCGGCGGCCGCCCCGGGCACCGCGCCAGCGGCGGCGAAGCGCGGCACGTCAGCAGATGACACGCCGCTGCCGGCGCCATCCAATTTCGACCTCGACAAGGAGCTCGACGGCATCGCGGGCCTCGAGGAGGTCAAGGAGATGCTCCGCGGCCTGCGCAACGCTGTCGAGGTGCGCCGCCGACGCTCCTCGTTTGGCGTCAACGACGAGCGCACGATGCACATGCTCTTCCTTGGCAACCCTGGCACGGGTAAGACGAAGGTGGCGCGGCTCGTCGCGCGCATGCTCCACTCACTCGGTATCCTCAAGAAGGGCCAGCTGATCGAGGTGACCCGGAAAGACCTCATCGGACCGCACCATGGAGAGACGGCGCAGCTCACGGCCGAAGCTTGCAAGAAGGCGCTCGGCGGCGTGCTCTTCATCGACGAGGCGTACGCGCTGCGCAATGAGGGCTCGTCCGACTCGGCGGGCCAGGAGTGCGTCAACACTCTCGTCAAGGAGAGCGAAGAGCATGCGAACGACCTTGTGCTCATCCTCGCAGGCTACCAAAAGGAGATGACCACGTTTCTCGCGACCAATTCCGGCCTCTCCTCGCGCTTCCCCAACGTGTTCAACTTCGCCGACTACTCGTACGCGGACCTGGCGAGCATCCTGCGCACCACGGCCAACGAGAAGGGCTTCACCGTTGACGAGAGCCTCTCGGAGGCCGGGCTCCTGTCGCTCGTCCAGCGGTGCATCCGGGCGGCCGAGATCCCTAAGGGGAACGGCCGGCTCGTGCGCAACATCGTCGAGGCGGCCATCGCACGCCAGACGAACCGCGTTTTCAGCCTGGGCACCGTCTCGCGCGGCACCCTCACGACGCTGCTCGAGGAAGACTTTGCGGGCGACGGGGAGCAGCAAGGGCTCGACTCGGTCCCCGAGGTGCTCGCGCGCCTCGAAAACATCGTGGGGCTCGACAGCGTCAAGACGTACGCGAAGCAGCTGATGGCGCAGCTGCAGATGCGCGCGCAGCGCAAGGAGGCGGGGCTGCCCGTGCCCGCGGACGCGTCCCTCCATATGATCTTCTCAGGCAACCCAGGCACGGGCAAGACCACCGTCGCGCGCATCCTCGCGCAAGCCTTCAAATCCCTCGGGATGCTACGAGTCGGACACCTGCTAGAGGTGGACCGTGCGCAGCTCGTGGCCGGGTACGCGGGGCAGACGGCCATCAAGACGAAGCAGATGGTCGAGTCGGCGCTCGGGGGCGTCCTCTTCGTCGACGAGGCGTACACGCTCGTCTCTGACGACCGCGATACCTTTGGCAAGGAGGCGCTCGACACACTGATGAAGTTGACCGAGGATTACCGTGACGACCTCATCGTCATCCTCGCCGGCTACCCGGCGGACATGCGCAAGCTCCTCGCGCGCAACCCAGGGCTCAAATCTCGCTTCCCGTCGGAGATCGTCTTCTCCGACTACTCAGCTGATGAGCTCATGCGGATCACCGAGACCTTCCTCGGTGAGGAGCTTCTCAAGCTGTCGCCGGACGCGAAAGAGGCGCTCACCACGATCTATACGATCATGGCCTCGGTGCACGACCGTGAGAATGGCAACGGGCGCGCCGTGCGCAACCTGCTCGAGCGCGCCAAACGCTCCCAAGCGCTCCGCCTCATGGAGCTTGGGCGCAAGGCCACCCGCGACGAGCTCTCGATCCTCACCATGGACGATTTCGAGGAGACCTTGAGCGAGATGCGAAACGCACCCGAGCCCCGACCCCATGGCTTCGGCCAGGTGGGCCACGGAGGTGGCGGCAGCGGCGGCGGCGGCCCCTCGGACCTCCACATCGCGTATGCGCAGTGAGTTCGCGCCCGGCCGCGTTGGGCGCCTGGCGGAGGCTGTGCGCCCGAAGTGGCGCTCGACACGGCGGCCGGCGGAGCACCGCCCTGCGAGCGAGGCCTAGAGGACAAAAGGGTACAGGCGGCAGTTGGCGCGGGGGGCGCAGACGTCGATGCACAGCTCGGCTCGCGCTTTCGCTTCGGCCATCGGCGTCCTCTCGCGTCGAATGCGAGCACATCTGGCGCACTGCATGTATCTGCAACAACAGTCACTCAGTCTAGTTGCCATGGCTAGATATGCGTTGATTATTTTTCACACGACCCGCGCCTCCCCGACGCTTGATCGCCGGCGTGTCACTCGCTCGCGGGAAGTCACCAGCCCGGACGCTCGACACGAGGGAACAGACGAGGGCCGCAATCGCCCGCTCTCTCGCGCACATTAACACAGGCAACGACCGCCGCTCCCCACTGCTCGCTCTCAGGCCGCCGCCGCCGCCTTGGTGTGCTCAATCTTCTTCACCTTGACCTCCTCGCCCACGAGCTCGTACACGTAGATCACTACGCGCTGCTGCTGCACATCCATGAGGACGAATGAAGGCGTCGGCTCCTCGGTGAGCTTGAATGACGGCGAGAAGGCACCGGTTGCCGAGCCCGGGTTGATGAAGAGTTTGCCCTCAGCCTCATACGCCGAGAATGTGTGCGTGTGGCCAGTCACGAGGATGTCGCAATCGAGCTGCCGCTGCAACGCGCCGAGCGCCTCCGAATCACCCCATGGCACGATCTGGTGGCCGTGGCACAAGCCGAGCTGGAACTGGCCGATTTTGACCACCTTGGTGTCGGGGAGGCCGTCTGCCACATTCGGAAGGAAGGTGCTGTCGTCGAAGTCCCCCCTGCACACGTGCACGTCTGCGGCAAGCGAGCGCAGGTAGTCGTAGGTGAGTTTGTCGACAACATTGCCCGTGCAGAGGATGTGCTGGATCTTGCCCGGCTGCAGCAGCGCCTTGAACTTCTTGGGCAGATCCGCCTTGCGATGCGGGATGTGCAGATCGCCGATGACCAGGACGAGCACCATCTCTAGAGCGGCGGGGCCGACGCCAATGCACAATTGTCGTGCTGCTCCCAACACCGTCGTCCCTTCTTCACGGTACTCGGTGTTCGTGTGAACTTCTAAAACCATTACTCCGAAAACCATCACTCCGAAGGCAAGGTTGCGCTTGTTTAGATACTTGTGATGTTTTGACTAATAAGCTTGCTTGCTTACCCCGAAGACGAGCTTAGTTCGCTTAAAGTACCGGTAGCGCTAAGGCCTAAGCACCACCGTGCGCTCGCGCCTCGCAGTCCCTCAGAGTCTGCCCAACGTGCCTCGCCACGACGCACGCAAAGCGTCCAAGTAGTAGATGATTGGGGCGGCGCTGAAACGGGCGCTCACACTCGAGCGCGGCCGCCTCGATCCCGAGTAACGCCCACGAGCCTGCGAGGAGCAGTGGCAGCGCGATCCAGCCGAACTGCGCGACCGTCTCCGTGAAGAAGAGGATGAGATATAGCAGCAAGAACGTGCGCAAGTGTGCGACATACACGAACGGCAGAGGTGTGCCGTTGATGCGATCCATGGCTCCCCACGCGCCTGTGAGGACGTTTATCGAGCTACATAGCTCCTGGTAGACGGCTGCCCGAAACATCGGGTCGAGTTCAGGCAGCTGCGCGACCTCGATGGCGGCCAGCCGCAGCTGGTTGAGCACGTAGATCGGCGCGCAGGTGCGCTCCGGGTCGAGAAGACGTTTTGCCTCGGATTCGCTAATGAGAGGCACCAGCTCAGCGAGGCGTGAGCATTCGGAAGTGGCTGGGCGCAAAGAGTTCTTCACCGTCACCGGAAATATGGCGAGCCACCGGGCAAACCGAGAGCGCAGCTCGGGATGTGACACGCAGACGACCGCACTGTCCGATGCCAGCACGCGGCATCTTTCCACCATCAGCCCAGCCGCTGCCCGCGCGTCCCAGTAACGCACAGCAGCACGCCCAAGCCGAAAGATAAGCAGAAACGAAATCGTCGAGAGCAGCGGGCCAAAGACATCCTCCAGCGGCACTACTAGCTCGCGTAGAATGGGCAAGAACTCAAAGATAATCGCCGCAAAGCAGCCGTATGCGAATAGGCAGGCTAGCGGCCAGGCAATGAAACCAGCATTGCGACCTCGAAGAATACAGACAAGTCGAAAGGAATCGGTGTCATACACGATGGCAGCTGCGTCACACGAGGCGAGTGCATCCAGGCGGGCTGGCAACTCGAGAGCTTCGAGTATCGGTAGCTGGTCGAGAAAAGTCCGTCCATTCAAGGCAGGCGACATTGCTGCCGCGATCCGTCTGCGACCAGTGCCTTCGATGGTTGATTCTGGCTGATCGAGCGAATCGAGATCAGGTTGAATTGCCAAAATCTCTGCAGGCGGTTGTGCCACCATGCCGGCCTCCGACGATTCGCGAGAAGCGTGTCTCGCGAACAACGCGCTTGCTTTTGACAGTTTATACACGCGCCTCCCCCCAAAAAGTGCAGATGGATATCCTTGATGACGCGTGGACTTACTCCCTCCACAACGAAAACTGCGGCACCGCAGCAGTGGCTCTCTGGTCAGGCTCGTCGTCGTCATCCAGGAGTTCGAGCGGATCGATAGCGCCAGCCGCTGCATGCTCGGGCACGTTGGGGAGTCTAGAGCTGCTGCCCTTGGTCGATGAGCTGCGTGCCGACGACCCACCTAACGAGGGGCCGGTTCGTACGTATGCCGAGCCCGGTCGAGAATAAAAAGGTAGCTTAGATGAGCTTATGGCAGCATCACTGCCGGAGGCAACGCCCTCGTTCTTGAGAGCGTCATCCTCCTCCTCATCATCATCAACATCCACTTTGCGGATCACGCGTTTCTCAATCAGCTCGGCTTTCGGTGTGCGCGTGAAGCCTCGTGCAGCAAATAAGGGCCACAGCGCGTCGGAGATGGAGGCAAAGTCACACGCAGTGCGGCCGGCACTATCCTGAAGCGTCCCGTTCGCGCCCGCCGCGAGCAGCATGTGAAGAATCTTGCCGTGCTCCTGGAAAGCGGCCGCATGCAGCGCGGTGCTGCTGGTGCCGTCGTCGTTGCGTACGTTGGGGTCACAGCCGGCGTCGAGCAGCAGCTGCACGACTTCCTCGTGTCCCCAAATTGTTGCGGCGCAGAGCGGACTGACGCCGTCCGACCCGAGCGCGTCGATGTCAGTCTCCGCATTGTCGATGAGAAACGCGACCACCGACGTCTGCCCACTCGCTGCCGCCTCGCACAGGCTGACGCGGGTTATCATGCTCCGTCGCGCTCTGGTGTGCGGGCGGGTTCACGAGGTAAGAAATGTGAAGGAAAACGAAGTTCTTCAGTATGAATACTGTATGAATAGGTAGATTTTGCCAAGACACGCTGTGAAAGGTCAGATCTGAACGCAGCGTGGCCACACCCACCGACTGCTCTGAAACGGCTGTGCTTGTGCGGAAGCTCCGACCATGATGAGTCGGCGCGGAATGCACGTCGAGGGGTGGAACACGAGAGTGTACCCCTTTCGTTACCAACATGCCGAACCTCGGCTCGATCGCGTCCAAGCAGGGCTCATACAGCGATAGCGCCGTGCTGCGGCGCGCCTCGAGCCTCGACTACAAGGGCAGTACCACAGGATCCTTTGTGGGAGGCGGCAGCAGCAGCTACGTGGCGGCGGGGGCACGTGACTCAGAGCTAGCCGCAGCAACGCGGGACATTGACACGAACCTGCTTGGCGACAACCAGGCTGGTGGGCTGCCCATGCATGGTCGCTACCGATTAGGCTTCTTCGCCCAGTACTTTACCGTGGGCGTCATCTATGGAGGCCTGCCGGCCACGACTTACGGGTTCTTGCTTGGCTACCTCAACACGCCATCCTACGTGTATTCGACGTGCACGACGTTGCTGGCACTCCCTTGGAGCTTCAAATTCATCTTAGGGGCAATCAACGACTGCGTGCCCATCATGGGCTATCGGCGCAAGCCCTACATGGTCATCGGGTGGACGATTTGCGCGGCGATGCTGGTTGTGCTCTACTTGTATCCGCTTCCCGAGCCATACTACTGCATCGACCCGACGACGCTAGAGTACGACCTCGAGATAGCGCCGTGCAACAAGGGGGCTGCCCAGGCAGGCACTATCCCCACCATCCTCATGATCTTCGCCTCGTTTGGCTACGTGATTGCCGACGTAGCCGCCGATGGCCTCACAGTGCAGTACGCGCGGGCGGAGCCCGAGAGCAGGCGAGGGTACACGCAGTCGACGGCGTACTTGACGCGCGCGCTCGGGCAGGTGTTCGCGAGCCTGATCGTCGGCTTCGGCATGAATGGGTACGAGTACCTGGGCAGTTTTGAGTACAGCCTCACCTTCAATGAGGTGTGCCTCATCTTCGCGGTGCTTGCCGCGGCAATGGTACCCATCTCGATCTTCTGCGTCGACGAGAAGCGCCTGCTCGAGCGGCACACCTTCAGCGAGTACGCGGGCGCCACATGGCAGCTCATGCGCTCGAAGGCCTTCTTCTACGTAGTTCTCTTTCAATTCTTCAACCCGGCCATCCAGTACGTCAGTACCACCGCGGGCTCCCAAGTGCAGCGCTACTGGGCGGGCGTTGAGACGCTTCAAGCTCAGCTCGCGAGCGTCGTGGCGTACCTTTTCTTCTCGCTGGCGCTGTACATTGTGCGCGAGCGCTTTCTGCACATCTCGTGGCGCCTGATGCTCATCCTCACCACGGCCTCGCTCAACGTGATCGACGTGCCCTTCTCCATGCTCACCGTCTTCGACGTCGTGCGCAACCAGTATTTCTACCTCGGCGAGACGCTGCTCACCGAACTGCCCGCCGCCGCATTCTTCGTCGTCTCGTGCTTCGTGATCGTCGAGATGGCCACCGCCGACAATGAGGGCCTCATCTACGGCCTGCTGACCACCGTCTCCAACTGCGGCAAGTCCCTGCCCAACGCCTTCAGCAACCAGCTCTATGGTCTCTTCTATCCCGCCCTGAGCGATTCGTCCAATTACATTGCCGCGCGTGGCGGCGACCAGCAGTGCTTCCGGGTCGTCGTCGCATGCTCAATTGCCGTGGGCTACGCCTTTTCGTTCGCGTCCCTGATCACGATGCCGCTCCTGCCCGACCAGAAGGCCGACGCCCAGCATCGACTCGCTACGTGGCCCCATCACACGGGCTACGCGGTGGCCACGTGCACGCTCATCTTCCTCGGCTTAGGCTATTCGCTCACGGTCAACTTTCTGGCGCTCACGCCGCTCGCGTGCCTGGAGTTCGTTGGAGGCCAGGGCTGCGGTACCGACGAGAGCGGCTCCGGCTCCGGTGAGGTCGGCATGGCGCAGCCGTGCTGAATCAACTCGTGCATCGGGAACGCTTGCTCTTCACTTGTTGTCCACTCTCCGCGGACCGAGGTCCGATAGAGGTCCGAGCAGCGAGCACGGACGCGAGCAGCCTCGAGCAAAGACGGAGACACTCTGAGAGGGCGGGCAGGACTCTTGAGCGACCGCCGAGCGCACAACCGGTGATAAAACGCGAACGTCAACACACCTCACACGCCCCGCCGTTCCCAGCGCGGTAATTTGTACGGTTCGTATTTACTCATGTATTTACTCATGTATTTACTATAGGTAGTACAAAGTGGTCTACGGAGCCGTCTGTTGACGGTGCGTTGTGCTGGCGTACTTGTTCGTGCCACGTGCCGATGTTGTTTGCTCACGTCGCCAACGCACCGCACGGCGCAACGTTGGGTACGTCTCTTCAGTCCCTTATTGGCAATTCTGCGACGCGCGGTACACCTGAGACTACACGCTGCACGTGCGTACAGCTTAGGTTCAGCATACATAGAGGCCGGTTTCCTTGCGCCCATGGTTGGCCGGCAGCCGACACGACTTGGGCGCTATGGCCTCCGAGAAGTTGATGGCGATGGAGATACGCGCATTCTCGGGCATCTCTCCCTTGGCGCAAGCTTCGGCGGCCGCCACACTATGGTCGCTTCGTCCCAGAGCGTCCCTCGGCGGCTCCGCGGAGACGATCTGGCCCAGCACAGCGTGAGGAATGCTTCCAGGAAAGAGCCAGAGCGTTCCCGGGGTCGGAGGAACAGCGAGATACGAATGGGACGCATTCGAGGAGGAATGCCTTCCTCCACGGAAAAGCAGCCGACCACCATTGCTCTCTTCCACGCTCGCGCCCTCATCCACAAAGTACACCGCGGACCAGCGGAGCGGGTCGTGTACATGCATGAAGTTCAGGTCTGATGAGCGGTTGACGTTGAGCCAAGCGTAGGCCGAGTGCAGCTCACCTGCGCGTGGTCGTCTCGACTCGTCCGGGTACTGATAGAGACTCTCTCTGCCTTCCGCTGCCTCACCCATAACTTCCATCGCCAAGCTCGCGATTTCGTGCACCTGCCGGCATCCGCGTAGCCGCGCGTACTCGCTCTGGTCCTCACACCCCTCGAAAATCGTCGTTGAACTTTGGTAGCCGCCCCAATTGGTCTTCCGCTCTCCATTGTACCCCTCGCCGCCAGCACCATCGGCCGCCGCCTCCATCTCGAGGGAGGCCTGTCGAATCTGGTCGTTGAGAGGAGCCGAAAGAGCTTGTGTGAGCTCAAATCTGTGGATGACGTCGGAGAGTCCTTGCTTACTTTTGCCAGATCCGCGGGCACCTGCGCACCCGTAGTCGCACGGCAGCACGAACGTCTCGTGTCTTGCGAAAACGCCGCCCTTTCCGGCGGCGGCGCGGCCAGCATCAACGAGTGGGGCAAAGGTGGACCAATGAGGAAGGCTCAATAATCTGGAACCAGGTGCGAGCAACGTGGTTCGCAGGTCGTTGTCGTCTGGGTCCTCCCCATCGTGGTCCGCCAGAGGACTCTCGCCCTCTGCACCCGCGGCGGGCGGGTCCGCCACGGTGCTCGTAAACGAGAGCGTGAGAGACGCCCATCACTGAAAGTGCGATCAATCATCAAAGGCGCCTACCATGGTATGTGAATGAAAGACGACCCCTGTGATCTTAACACTTATAAGGAATGGTCAGGCCATGAAACCAGCAGCAGCACGCTCGCCGGTGTCGCCGTGTGGCCCCTGCAGCCTGCTGTGGCCCATGCCCCATGCACGCGACACTCCGGCAGCACGTCGCCAGCTGACTGCACTGACTGGCACACGATTATCTCTTGGCACCACAGCACACACCAGCACACGAAACAGCCACACACGATGCCAAAGCCCGAGCATCAGCATAGCCCTCAAAAGGGCGGACCGGCCGTCCTCACTCGCCCACCTCGTCTATGCGCGCGCCGTTGTGGCGGCAGTTGGATATCTGTTGCCCATCACGACGCCCATCTCGCCCACCTCGTCTATGCGCGCGCCGCACGTCAGTGTCCCGGTCGGATCATGCCACCACCCCTCGTGAGGCTGCTCCGCGACACCGAGGCCGCCCCTCGCGACGCCGTGGCCGGCGTCGCGAAGACCGCCTCGTTGAGCGCCGCGAGTGTGCCCGAGGCCGAGGCAAGACCAGCCACATTGAACC
>Ga0209550_10001875_pt1 | contig 20248 bp, 13 predicted proteins | sample LauGreSuBDMM15SN_2_FD_187567 | JGI IMG/M metagenome (GOLD analysis project Ga0209550, IMG submission 187567) | Freshwater lake microbial communities from Lake Michigan, USA - Su13.BD.MM15.SN (SPAdes) (version 5) | ecosystem: Environmental > Aquatic > Freshwater > Lake | place: Lake Michigan... | reverse complement strand
GAACCTATACTCGTAAAAAGAAACCTGTTCCAGTAGTAGCAGATGAGAATATACAAGAAAATAAACAAGTAGAAACAGTTGCTCCTGAACCAACCGCAAATCCAATAAAGCCAAAACGTAAATATGTGAGAAAGGTTCAAAAAATGAACGATAAAAAAATATTACAGGAAGAAAAGGATGAAAAGAATAGCGATAATATTGTAGATGAAAAAACAATAGCTGATAAATCCGATGAAAAGGGGACGAGTTGGTTTTCGAATTTATTACCTACTGGATTATTGTCAGCTTTTTCTACTTCTAAAACACCTCCCCCGGATGAAAAGATTGTCTCAAAATCAAAATCAAAAGTTCCTAGCAATAAAAAACAGGATGATGATAAAGATACGGATAATACTGTAATTGATCTTACTGAAGAAATAGAGGGTGAAAAACAATCCCCTCAAAAAGGGGAAGAAGACGAGGCTGAAAGTAGTTCTCTATTAGAACAAAATGAAGCTGAACTCATGGAATACAATACTATTGTGAAAGAAACAGAATCCCTAAAGCAAGAAGAATTCACTACAGAATCAACGACGAATGATTTTTTATACCCGAATTTAAATGACCCGAATTTTAACCTTAAAATAGCGGCTAAAAAGGAATTTCAAGAACATCGGTATGACGCAATAGACCCGAATATAGATTTCCTACAGAAAGTAAAAGAAGAGTGTGAAAGTGAGTTTGAAATAATGCCCCATCAACAATTTGTGCGAAATTTTATGTCGATGGACACACCTTATAACTGTTTACTGCTATATCATCAGTTAGGCACAGGAAAATGCCACGCAAAAGATACACCCATTATGATGTATGATGGTTCCATAAAACTAGTGCAAGATATAAAAGTAAATGATTTGTTAATGGGAGATGATTCAAGACAAAGGACAGTTACTTCCTTAGCACGAGGTAGAGACAAAATGTATAATATTATACCTGTAAAAGGTGAAAAGTATACTGTAAACGAAGAACATATATTATGTTTGAAGGCATCTGGATTTCCAAAATTATGTCATAATCATAATCATAATAACTTTAATATTCAATGGCTCGAAAATAATGAATTTCAATCACGAACATTTGCGTATCATAAAAATAATGAAGAATCAAAGGAAAAAATGGAACATTACGCAAATTTGTTTTATGATGAAATTAAAAAGAATCCAAATACTTCTGACAATGTTTTTGAAATTTCAGTAAAGGATTACTTACAATTATCTAAAACGAAGAAAAGTTTTCTAAAAGGGTATAAAGTACCCATTCTTTTTGAAGAAAAGGAAATTCCAATGGACCCTTACATGATTGGATTTTGGTTAGGAGATCGTTCAAAGCGAGATGCTATAATATCTAGTCAAGATTCCACTGTTTTGAAATTTTTTAAAGAAAAATTAAAGGAGTATAATTTAGAACTAATTTTTAGAAGCGGTTATGAGTATGGTATTTCTGGAAATGGAAAAGTTAGAAATAATCCATTCTTAAATACTTTGAAGGATTTGAATATGATTCATAATAAACACATCCCAAATATCTATAAATGTAATTCTAGAGAGAATCGACTGAAACTTCTTGCTGGATTCATTGATAGTGATGGACATTTCAATAAGCGTGTTGGTGGTTTTGAATTTACGCAAACGAACGAAACATTAATGGATGATGTAGTATATTTGGCTCGAAGTTTAGGGTTTTCTTGTTATAAAAAAGCAAAAAAAACTAGTTGGACCTATAAAGGCATTCAACATTATGGCCATTCATATAGAATTCATATCAATGGTGAGGGAATAGATGAAATTCCTACACTTATTCCTAGAAACCGGTCAGTTCCGATAAAACAAATTCAGGATGTACTTGTTACTGGTATTAAAGTTGAATATGTGAATGAAGACGATTACTTTGGATTTACTTTAGATGGAAATTGCCGTTATTTAATGGGCGATTTTACTGTTACACATAATACATGTAGTGCGATAGGAATAGCGGAGGAGATGCGTTCTTATATGAAACAAACCGGTCAAACTAAAAAAATAATGGTCATTGCTTCACCGAATGTTCAAGATAATTTTAAATCACAGTTGTTCAATGCGAATAAGTTGGAATTAAAAAATAACAAGTGGAATCTGAATACATGTATAGGAAATACGTTATTGAAAGAGATTAATCCAAACAATATAGAAGGAATGACGAAAGAATATGTTCAATCTCGAATCCAATCCTTAATTAAAAAATACTATACCTTTACTGGATATGACGCAGTCGTTTCTTATACGGTATCTGATAAATTAAGGGAAATAAATAAAAACAAAAGAAAGATCGGACCAAAAGACGATAAAAATAATGACATACAAGATGAGACTACCATGGAAATAATCGATTTAGAACCGATTCATAAGGACGATACAGATGAAATAAAAAGGAAAAAAGAAGAAACAATCAAACGGTTCAGAAAACTATTTGATAATCGTTTAATTATCGTAGATGAGGTTCAGAATATGTTATCACGAAGCGATAAAGAAGAATATAAACAATGCGCTAAAATATTAAAACAAATCGTGCGATTTTGTAAATATACTCGTTTCATTTTTCTATCGGCCACTCCTGTCTATAACAGCTACGATGAAATAATATGGTTAGTCAATATCATGAATATGAACGATAAACGCCCTATCATTAAAAAGAGTCAAGTGTTTGATACAAACGGGGAATTTGTAAAAGAACTTAAAAATGAGAAAGACGAAGTAATCGTAGAAGACGGTAGAGAATTATTGAAACGAAAATTAATAGGCTATGTCTCGTATGTACGCGGAGAGAATCCATATACATTTCCATTCCGTATTTATCCCGAAACATTTGCGGATGCTGAAAATTTACTCACTATAGAGAAGTATCCTACGAAATTATTAAATGGGGTCGATATGATAGAAGAGGACAAACCAAAAATGAATGTATTGAAGAATGTGTTTGTGAATACATTAGAAAAAGAACAGTCTATATTGTATAATATTGTAATCCAAGAAGCCACGAAGAATAATAAAATGGATAAGACCACTTTCGGTTTTAAAGAATTAATAAAACCCATCAATATTTTGAATATGTCGTATCCATTCATGGATATGGATACGGAGAATCCGGAATTGAAATACACGGATGATATTAATTTATTACATGGTAAAGATGGATTACAAAATTGTATGGATTACAATAAAAGCGACGAAGGAGACAAATCGAAATTACACGACTTTTATTATAAAAAATGGGTTCTAGAACAACATGGACCGATATTTAAAAAAGAGAAGATTCGATTATTTAGTAAGAAAATACACGCTATTTGTGAAGCTATTGAAAAATCAACCGGAATCGTATTAATCTATTCGAGATACATTGAAGGTGGTCTTATTCCTATGGCCCTGGCATTGGAAGAAATGGGAATCAATCGATATTGTTCGAACGATCATGTTACGAATTTTATGAACAGTAAACGCGCCAACGCGCCATCCAAATTAGACGCATTGACCATGAAACCAGTGAACGCATCCAGTAAATATTCGGCAAAATATGCTATGATTACAGGGACCACTATTATATCTCCGAGTAATACTAAGGATTTAGAATTGATATATCATTCCAGTAATTTTGATGGTAAACATGTAAAAGTCGTGCTTATTTCAGAGGCTGGAAGTGAAGGTATTGATTTTAAATGTGTGAGACAAGTTCATGTGATGGACCCTTGGTATAATATGAGTCGTATAGAACAAATTATTGGTAGAGCAGTGCGAAATAAAAGTCACTGTGGTCTTCCATTCGAACAACGAAATGTAGAAATATATATGCATTGTGCTTCTGACCCGAATACAAAAGATATGGAGACAGCGGATATGTATATGTATCGGTTAGCGGAACAAAAGGCCATTCAAATAGGAAAAATAACACGTTTATTGAAAGAAACCGCAGTCGATTGTATTTTGAACTCAGACCAACAAAAATTTACAGAATCCAATATGAACACAGAAGTAAACATAACTTTATCTACAGGGAAAATCGTAAATTTTAAAATAGGAGATAAAAAATATTCAAGCGCTTGTGATTATATGGAATCGTGTGAATATACATGTAGTCCAGCTTCTATTGAAAATAAAAATGAAAATAAAAATACGGAAGTAGATGAAAGCACTTATCAGATATCTCATTTAACTCGACGACGAGACAATATAGCAAAACGTATTCGGCAATTGTTCAGAGATAAAGTATATTATAAAAAGGCGGATTTGATGCGAGAAATAAAAGTTAGAAAGCCTTATAAAGATCAAGAAATATATTACGTGTTGGGTCAATTCATTAAAAATAAAGAATGGGTTGTATTTAATAGAAGTTCTGGTTATTTAGTCAGACATGATGATTCCTACAGTTTTCAACCCCAGGAAATAGTAAATGAACATGCTTCGATGTATGAACGAATGATACCGATTGATTTTAAACCGCATCATATCGAAAAAGAAATAGATAACTATATTCCATCCTTATCGCCATCTCTTTCTCCACCAACCGAATCGCCAATTGAATCGCAATCGACCGATGAAAATACACAGTCGTCATCACTTTCTTCGTCACCGTCACCCAAAACCATGATAAAACCAAACCCACCTCCGCAGCCGAAACCGGTCAATACTACTAAAATAGAGTTATCTACTGTAAGAAAACCGAATACTCAAACTACTACCACCAATTATAAACAATTCCGAAGGAACAATAAAGACGATAATATTAAATTGTCTGATATGGTAGAACAAACTGTTCGAAAAAATGAGAATAAGAAGAACCTATCGAAAAAAGACGAACTCCACCATGTCCAGTTTTCAGATATAAAAAAAGAGATAGAAGATGTTCTACAGGATATAAATAATGATAACAATACGGAATATGTGGAAAATAAAAAAAATACTTTGAAAGAATATGGTAAGGTAGTGAGACAAATATGGGTCGAAGATTTTCATTTTACGTTATCGAGTCTGTTACAATATACTGTAGAACATTTATTAGATACGATGTCTTTCTCTCAAAAATTAATATGCGTTCAACATTTATTTCAAACAAGACAGGATGTGAAACCAAGAAAGAAAGATGATACTGTAGAAAATATGATATCCAATTATTTTTTCAAACGGATGATGATTCATGAAAATAAAGTGGCCATGTTCATCACGAAAGAATCGGAAAATAAATTGTATCTATTGGATGAAACGAAGGGATGGGTCGATGGTGTCAATAAGATTACGGATATGGAGTTATTTACGAAAAGTAATGGCACTTCCAAATCAAAAGTATATGAAACCTTTTGGAAAGCCGAACCGATTTTATATAAAACAAAACGAGAGATAGCCAATTCGAAAAATAATAATTCTGGAATGGCGCTTGAATCTATCATGGGGTTTGTATATTACGATACAAGTAAAAAACTATACGAAGTCAAATTAAAGAATATGCTCAAAACGCGTTTAGGAAAACAATCTGGAGCACGTTGCGCCGATATGGATATCAATAAGATTTTATTGCCTAGAATGAATAGTCTATTGAGTTATCTAAAAATAACTATCCAGAATAAAAATTACCAGAAACAATTGTATTGCTTTTTATATGAGATGCTATTGAGACATGCTTCGTCCGTATCGGAATCTGGAAAGGATCAGAAAGAGATTTGGTTTCTCTCGCCGGAAGAATCAATCTATACGGATATTCAAAATTTAGCGATAGATAGCAGTTCGGGAGATTGGGTTCAAAAAACAAAAGATATCATCAATAAAAAATCATAAAAAAATGTGGTTTGATAAAATTATGATTTGATAAAAATTGAAATAAAATATATATATTAAATATAAATAATACTATATATATTATCTACTATGAATAAAGTTACTATGAAAAACATGAATGTCGGAAATACGGAGGAACAAAAGAAGGATGTATTATACTATGATTGTATACTGGAAATTATTATATTATTATTACCAGCTCAAATTGGTGGTTCTAATAAAACAAAAGAGAATTTGTTGAAAACGATAGAACACTACATAGGGGGAAAATGTATAACAGAAGGATATGTGAAACCAAAATCCATTAGAATCGATAGACATACTAGTGGCACGATAAAAGGCGATAAAGTTGAATTTACAGTAGTATTTCTATGTAAAATATGTAATCCAGTAGAAGGAATGTGGTTAAATCATTGTAAAGTGAAAAGTATCACGAAAGCCGGAATACACGCAGAAAAATACGACGATGATAATAACACTCCAGTTACTGTATTTGTCATTCGAGACCATTTTGGTGAAAATTCCAAGTTTCAAAATATAAAAGAAGACGATATTATAGATGTGATAGTAATAGGCAATCGTTTTGAACTGAATGATACCTGTATAGAAGTAATAGCTGAGTTAGTAAAATAAATAATATAATAATAACAAAAATAACAAAAATAAACCAAGTGTAAAACGTAAATCACCACCATCAACCAACAAAGAATGATAAAAACGATAAAATAATAATGAAAAAAATATAAAGGCAATTATAGCCCTGTATTGTATATGTCATCTATTTCACTGATTCATTCAAATACAAAACAATCACAGCCACCACCCTCTCAGCCATCCTACCATGATTTACTAGATAAAATACATGCTTTGGAACCAAATGAACATATTGTGATAGGAACAATATTACGTAAATATCCATTGGTTAAATTGAATGAAAATAAAGGGGGTATTATGATTAATATTTCTACATTACCAGACGAAGCAATAGAAGAAGTTCAAAAATATATGGAATATATTAAAACACAACAAACTATACTCAATAAAATTGAAAATGAAACGAATGAATATAAGCAGTATTTTCAATAATATTACAATAGAAGATGTATTGGACATATGATTTATTCGGTGAAAAACAATATCATGTAGACATATCGAGAATGGAAAAGTTTATGTTTCTGAAAAATGATACTATTTTAAGTGTCCCATCTATCCCTATACCTAAATCTATAACGACGACTATATCTGATTCTGTTATGATTGATTCTACATCTACTACAGCTACTACTGCTGTTGCCATACCTGCTCCTACTACAACAACAGAATTATCCGTTCTAGATAAATGCGCATTAAGATTGGATATCGTCTATAAATGCCAAGACCCATTGTTTTGGTCATTATTTGTAGCCAAGTATGGAAAGAAAGAATATGATAGAATTGGAAAACAGAACGGAAATGTAGAAATGAAAGAAAAAAAGGCCATGGCTGAACAATTTCAAACATTAGGCGCCAGTAAATTAAATACTTTACTGAAAACAAAATTAACGAAAACCAAGTGTCTTGAAATGGCGTCTGAAATCATGACGCTACCTAAAATGCGATGGGCACATTTATATATTATATGTATGTATTTTGACTGTAATATATATTTAGTGGATACAGACAAGAAAGTATATATGACATATTTTAGAGAAAATCCAGAAAATTATGATACTTTTGTTATTTACAGGAATAAGGGTAAAGGACAGCCATATTGGATAGATACATCGGAACAAATCATGAAACTATCCGATATCCCCAATCAGTATCTTTGGATAGCAAGTTATGAGAAACCGTTTAAATCGGCGTCCAATTATAAAGTATCTGAGTTACAAACCATGATAAAATTAGTAGGACTATCTTTATGCGAAACCAAATTAAAAAAACAAGATTTATATGACACAATAGCAGTTCATTGCGCAGAATCACTACAGTAGTAAAAAATGATTACTTTAGTATGTATAAATATATATTTTTTTTATGAAATCTATATTTATGTATTATCCGTATGAAAAATAAAATTGAAATATATAATGAAATAAATACATTTTAAAATATTAATATATCATATAATATTTGTTTTTGCATGTCAGAACAAGAACTTTTGACTGCTAAATTTGAGAAAGTAGTGAAACATTATTTAATAAGTTGTCATGAGATAGAAAAAAAACGTAACGACTTGGAAGAAAGACGTAAACAATTAGAACAACAATATAAAAATGTCTCAAATAAAGCAAAACAAGATGAAACGAATCTCACATTACAGGAATTGAAATATCAAATCACGAATTTAAATAGTAATATTCCTGAGATGGAAATCCGATTCGGCACCAACCCCAATAATATAAAACCCATTACACATGTAGATTATTTACATATAGTTGACCTATTATACGCACATGGATGGAAACCTGTAGATAATAACGTGAAAGGAAAAAACTTTCTTCGTATCATTCCGGAAACCATAAAACAACAGTTGAACGAAAATGGCAAAACAAACGAAGAGAATCCACACGTGTATAAAGTAATCATGTCTAAAATACGTGCTGAATTATTCGATACCTATTTGATACAAGATTACTGTAATCATAATGATTTAGAAAAAATGAAAGCGAAATATACAAAATCACAAATGAAATTTACGGAGAAAAATAGCATCAAAGATATTTCTACAGAAGAATTTTTTGAAAAAATAGATTTCCCGGATTACAATTTCAATGTATCGTATCAAACGGAGAAAGATTATTCGATCAATTCAAATGATACACGGATCAGTAAAATATTCAATGATTGGAATGTATCGAAAAAAATATTTCGGTCTATCAATCGAGTCCGTTTTGAACACAGTCATTATCCTGTATTTGTGGATTTAAGCATTGTAAAAACCAATCGAAAATATGGCACGAAATACGGTAAAGGCAAATATCCTCTTCCTAAATTGACGATTCAAGAGGCGGATGTTTTCAATACACAACCGGTATATGAAGTAGAATTGGAGATGAACAATGACAAAATGAAATCCTATCCACAAACGGAAGAAGCATTTGCTGTATTAATGAAAGAAATACGTCAATGTATTCGTGTCGTTTTATCTGGACTACAAGGAACCCCATATCCTATCTCTTATAAAGAACAGAATCAAATCATACAAGATTATATGACGTATACTCATGGAGAAAAATGGACTGAAACGAGAAAACCGGAACCATATTTTATAGGTCCCAATTCCATAGCGTTACAATTAGCCAATATAACCAAAGAACGCAATCAATTGGAATCTGTTCCTTCTATATTGAAAGGATATACGGTTACTGAAAAAGCAGACGGAGAACGTTGTTTATTATACATTTCAAATACCGGAATGGCATATTTGATTTCCTATTCCATGAAAGTGATGTTTACGGGCAGTAGAACCCATGAAAAAGAATGCTGGAATTCTATAGTAGATGGGGAATTAATTATGTATGATAAGAATCATCAGTTGATATTTTTATTCGCCGCGTTTGATATTTATTTTATAGGAGGACGGAAAAAAGGCGCCAATGTTCGCAATTTACCCTTTGCTTCTTACCATGATAACCATGACGATGCCAACGCCCTTGAGAAAATCCAAGAAACGAGATTATCTTTATTAAAAACGTTTTATTCTATAGTAAAACTAACACCAGTTACGAAAAATATCTCGGATTCTTGTAAATTCCATATGAAAGTGAAGCAGTTTCATTATTATGAAGAAAGTAAAAATAAAACCATATTAAATGCGTCATCTGAGATATGGAATAAAAGAGAATCCTTTCCGTATGAAATCGATGGTTTGATATTTACTCCTATGGAGTATGGAGTGGGTGGAAGCAAAGTAGGAGAAACTTACGATTTAACTGGAAAGTTTACATGGCAATATAGTTTTAAATGGAAACCTCCTAAATACAATACGATTGACTTTTTGGTTACTACCGAAAAAGACAAAGACGGTATTGATAAAATCCATTTCAAAGTAGAAGACGATGGAACTGTCGTGGAATATAAGAAGTTATATTTGATGGTCGGGTTTGATACTAAACGAAACAATTTTATGAATCCATTTGACGAAATGCTGTATGATAAATTACCCGACGAGCCATTGGATAAATCGAAATCGACCTATATTCCAACCTATCAAGCACGGAATTTTGTTCCAACTGTTCCATATGACCCTACCGCATATGTATGTCATATGAAATTAGAAACAGATGGCGATAAGAAACGAATGAAAACCGAAGAAGGACAAGTGTTTGATAAAAATATGATCATAGAATTCCGATATGATACAGAAGACAAAACTAAATCGAACCATTGGCGATGGATTCCATTGAGAATAAGACACGATAAGACGCAACAATTGTTAGAAGGGAAAAAATCGATGAACGTATATTCTAATGCGAATGATGTTTGGAAATCGATACATTTCCCGATTACTGCTAAAATGATTACGGGAAATGAACCGGTCGAGAGTAATCATGAAGCAACGGATACTATTTACTACACATTGGTAGAGAAAAACGTTCAATATACCCATTCGTTACGTGATTTTCATAATTTGTATGTGAAAAGTAAACTGATTGTGAACCTGAGTGAGTATTTGAAACAAAAAACGAGTCATTCCGAACCGATTTTACTGATAGATTACGCAGTAGGAAAAGCGGGTGATTTAAATAAATGGACTAGAGGTAATATCGATTTTGTGTTTGGTGTCGACCATAGTGGTGACAATATAATCAATCCAAATGATGGAGCATGTGTGCGATATCTACGATATAGAACCATGAACAGAAATGATAAATTCAGAGCGTTGTTGATTGAAGGAGATAGTAAACTGAATATACGAACCAAAGGAGACGCAGTAGAAAAAGTATTAGAGAAGGATTTGATTCAATATGTATTCGGACAGAAAAATCCCCAAAATGCGAAATACGGATTTCCATACGGAATAGCAAAAAATGGTTTTCATATCAGTTCGTGCCAATTCGCGTTACATTATTTCTTTGAGAGTGTTCAGACAATTCATAATTTCATTCGGAATTTAGCGGAATGTACCAGAAAAGACGGATACTTTATTGGAACTTGCTTTGACGGACAATCGGTTTTTCAAAAATTACACGGTGTTCATCAAAATAAATCATACACTATTATGGAGAATGGAAAATTAATCTTTGAAATAGAAAAGAAATATAATACATCACTTCTACATTTGGAAATGAATGAAACCAGTATAGGATTACCTATAGTAGTATACCAAGAAAGTATTGGTCAGCCAATCATGGAATATCTAGTCTATTTCGAATATTTTCAAAGGTTGATGCAAGATTATGGTTTTGAATTAATTAAACAAGAAGAAGCGAATCGTATAGGGTTTCCAAGCGCGTCGGATACATTTGAATCTTTGTATAATTCTATGAAGAAAGAGGCCAAACATAAAAATATATTTATTCGAGACGCACAAAAAATGAGTAATCATGAAAAGGAAATTTCCTTTTTAAATCGTTATTTTATCTTCAAGAAAGTAACAGAATTATCCCAAAGCACATTAAATAATACACAAAAAATATTAATGGAAAAAGATGAAATGTTACAAAATATGGAATTAGAAAACCTGAATGATGATGTAGCTCAAGAGGATGATGAAATAGTGGATTTAGAGGATACCAATAATAATGATATGAATAATGATATTAATAATGATACTACCCCTGAAATGAAGACGAAGAATTCTAAGAATCCTAGCAACAACACGAAGAAAGTAAAAAGAGAAAACAATAATCAATCCAGGAAAATACGTAAAGTGAAACAAAAAGTTATACTAGATGAAGATATCTATCAAAACCCAGTAGAATCAAAACCAGTAGAACCAAAACCAACAGAATATAGAAATGAAATGATCATAGAATCGAAAAAATTCCCAGGAGCTTATTATTCGTATAATAAATTTACCAAAGTGAAGAGATGGTTATCACCAGATGAAATAAAACGTTACTTGAATGAAAATGATAATAAATAGAAAATTACAATCTACTATAAGAATAATTGTCATTATAATAATAAACAATGAATAAAAATCAACCATTTTATATTCGACAACAATCATCCTCCATCACCGGACCTACGCCAAAAAGAATTAATACCATGATTTATTATTTATTTCCACGTGCGAATATTCAAATTAATCAACAATTGTATTGTGTATCTATTTCCAATTTAATCATAAATAACTATCAAATTATATCAAATTCGCTCCATAAATACATAGAAGAAATAAAAGATAAAATCAATTATATACCAAATTGGAATACTATTTGTAGTAATCCGTATCATCATTTAACTACTATATCAACGATAAAACATGTTTCTTTTATTTTTTATGAATTGATAGAGATATATCATTTAATGCGTTTGAATTGGACCAAAAATACAATCATTCATACTATTCATTTTGGTAAATATGCGAATAGCAGTATGAAAATGTGTCAATATATACGAAATAATTATCAAACCATAGACCAATATGAATGTATATATCCACCAAATTACTCGATTACTGCTTTAGATTATTACTATAAAGAAAAAAAGAATTCAATCGATATTTTATTTTGCGATGCAAGTGGAGATAATGAATATCAAAATGCGATCGAATTACTGAAACAATTATGTATAGGGTTCTGTGCGCAGAAATATAAAGGTATGAGTATTATTAAATACGGAGATTCATTCTCGATTTTATCCTTAGATGTGATTACGTTTCTGTCTCATTTCTATGAAAAGACTTATTTTATAAAACCAAGTGTGTGCGATTTATCCAATAGTGATAAATATATTGTATGTAAATATTTTGTGTATAATGGATTGACTGAAAGAATGTATCAAAATATTCATGCGTTGTATTTGAATATAACACGTAAAAGTATGAATATGAAGGTAGAACGTATTTTTAATCACGTGATACCTATTTATTTTTCCAGTAGATTAGAAGAAATTAATTCCATATTTGGTCAATCTAGATTAGAATATATTCAATACTTTCTAACGCATATCGATAAATCGAGTTTGGAAAATAAATCCATCGACAATCAAATCAAATTGTGTTCGGAATGGTGTATGAGATATAATATACCATTTCTACTGTGATATGGAGATATGGAATGAAAAATTACGAAGAACATTTTTGAATGGACCCATCCTTTTTTATGATAGGAGTACATGTATTCGGATATCCTATTTTATCTTTTATAGTATATCCATTAATAGGAACACCATAGGCTAATGCGTTTGCGGTAGACTGACCGTAGGCAACACGCATTTTACCACCGATATCTGTAATAGTATCATATTTTAAACGTAGTAATCGGTCACTAGAATCAACAGCGCCTTGTTTCGCGAATTTACTATTGTTCGGTTTATAATACACTGGGACATATTGAGTTTTACTAGAAGTGGAACCGCAATATTGTATGGTATTCGAAGCGTATACGTTATTCGCACTATTCTGAGGGTTTTCAACGCGCATATTATGAAACTGATTTTGTTCGAATGTGAGATTTCGACTATGTAAATATTGTGATGCTGAATTATAATTATCCGAACGATTATTTTTCAAAGTATCGTATCGTGGTCGATTCATACCAGCACTACGAACGCGTCGTTTTGCGTTATCTTCTTGAGACATGGAACGAATATATTTACTTGGATACTTTGTATCTACAGTAAGCACATCGCAACTATTACACGGGTGATTTGTCTTTGTATTTTCTAACACAACATGTAGTGTGTTTTTGTTACGGTCAATACAAGTATTTTGTGAAAGACTTTCTACTATAGTATTACCAGGGGTTTCCATTTGAGAGCGTATGGAGGTAGAAATACGGGGGTTACCTCGGATAGTGGTGGTAGTTTGGGTGCGAAGTTCTTTACGATAATGCTTTAATGGTAAAGGTTTCATGATATTTGTATTGTTCGTGGTAACGGAATTATTTTTTTTCAAAACAGAAGAAATTTCAGATAAGGTTCTTCCTTTCCATGAAAATAGGCGTACACTTTGTAATCCTAAACGTCCTTCTTGACTAGATTCCATTGGAGTATATTTTTAGTATACAATAAGAATATCTTTAAAAAAAATAAATAAAGATATTTTAAATAAATAATTAAGTAGAAGATTTATTAGAAATAATAGATACCATGAAAATATTGGCGCTAAATTTGGATAGATATGACGCAAAATACTTTTACTATTTAGAACCAAAGACGAATTTAATCATGACCGGGATATTCACTAAAATCATTTACACCGAACCTTATTATACAATAAATGATATTTTCTATTATTTTCCAATTTATTATACCTATATCGAGTATCATAATGAATCTTATATTGTGAAATTCGATAAATTACATCCCGAGAATAAAGTGATGTTAGATAAAATATATAAACTGGAAACGGAAATTTTATGTAACTACGCAGGGTATATGAACTGTAGAAAAATGTCGTGTATGAATGTTTACAATAAATTATTGAGTGGGAGTTTTCGCATTTCCATGGATATTGCGAATGCTAATACCAAACATGATTATAAACCATTTCAGGGCAATGGCAATGGCAATGGTAATATCCATAGCAATACCCAAACACATCATAATCATAACAGTCATAATAAACAATTTTTATTAAAAATATCAGGAATATGGGAAAACGAAACACAATTTGGAATTACCGCTAAAATAGTAGAATCTAATGGATGATCTTTTACTATAATACTACACTACTATACCATAAAATAGAATAGACCCTGAAATCAACGTATAATCATAGCCATTTTTTTCTTCAAATGTTTAAATGGAACACCCGTCGTCATATCGTATGAAATGGTCGGTGAGGGTGTGATACCATTTGAGAAATTGTTTACATGAATCATATCATTTTCTATTGTGTAATGGAGATTTTGAATTTCTACAATACCTTCTTTTGTGTTGGAAATATATCGTTTTTTTTCTGAAGCGTTCACCTCGCGAGATAAACCATGATGAAATTGTATAATATTGTCATCGAAAATAGGAAAGAATACACTTCTATCTATAGTAATATTATTCGACGACGCTCGATTTTGTAATTCGTTATCTTCATATCCCCATGCCCAAAAGTTAGGAAACCCATTGAGTTTTTCGAAATCACCCCCGGTAATCGATACAATACCTCCTAAAGTAAATGTAAAACCATAAAAATGTTTAATAGTGCCAGATACTGTTTTATATGGTAAAATATTCTTTTTAAAAGGTAATGTATCCACATCATTGAATACAAATGTTATAGTTTGATAATCGTTCGGATATTTAGATTTCATGGCTAAAAACCCAATATTTTTCATGGCTCCACGATTAAATGGTCTATCATCTTGTTGATGAACAAAAAATATTTCATAGGTAGAGGTGCCATAATCCTCTAAAATGAATTTGATATGATTACGAAAGAAAGTCAAATGATTTTCACGTTTCCTATAAGGCACAATAAAAATAATTTGTGGTATAGCACTCATAATAAATATTATTCTATTTATATTCTATTAATTATAATTATAATAGATTTTTTCATCGTGATGATTATTTATTTTTCGCACATCTTTGAAGTTGAATATGAAAATGCGGATGCGGATGTGGGTGCGAATGCGGATGTGGGTGCGGATGCGGATGTGGGTGCGAATGCGGATGTGGGTGCGAATGCGGATGCGGATGCTTTTCGCCGTGATTCATAGTAACATGAAAGTTCTTATTTTTTATTCTGGGAACACGTATATAAAATATGTCTTTTTGATGATGCGATGGTTTGGATAAAGTATTACTAGTAACGGATAATTCATCAGAGTATTCTGTTTCTTCGTCGCTAGAGATAGTGCTATCATCGTCGTTACATCTAGTGTTACATTGGTTTTGATTTTCGTTTTGATTTTGGTTTTGGTTTTGGTTTTGGTTTTGGTTTTGAATGGATCCACAAACGGGAATAGAATCGCAATCTTGACTTTCTACAGTCCGATTATCTATTTCATCTTCGGGTGGAGAACAATATAAATGTTTATCATAATCTGGCGGAGAAAATTCGTCGTAATTTGCTTCTAAATAATTAGGATAAGGATTATAACAAGGATAATAATGTAGATTTTGCGGAGGTGGATAAGGGAAAAATGATGTAGGGCAAGTATATGGTAGTTGTGGATAGGTGGGACATGAACTTTGCGGAGTCATAGAATTATTATAGTAATTGGATTTTTTATGTTGAATTTGAGATGGGTATGGATAAAAATAATTATAATGATGATACGGATGAGCCATATTTCTATTTTATGTTTTATGATATATATTATAGAATCATAATTATAATTATGATTTTTCAAAAAAAAAATGGTTGTGAAATCTGCTGCCGCCGCTCCCCCCCCACTCACACATGCGATTGCTAATCATCTCTAATTATATCGTTTAGAAACCCATGACGGCAATAACTCATTTTTATATTCATTGAGTTTCTTGAAACATTTATTGATAGTCACTTCACTGGCTTCATCTCCTAGTTTACTCTTGATATCCATTTTACTATACTGTAAACCGCAATGATAAGAAACAAAATATAATATACCAGCAGCAATGGCTTGAGGACGATTATCCAAAATTAATTCCTTCTTTTCTACTTGAAACGCAATAAATTTCGCCAACAATTTTTGTTCCGTTGTCAAATTCAAACGACTGGAAAACCGTTCTATGAAAGTGCTAGGTTTTAACGAACACAATTTCGATTTATCAGACTCTTCCATGTTTCGTTCGTGGCTTTGTAATAATTCTTCCGCACAAGAACATCCTAAAGTAGCACTATTCTTATCAATATGGAATACATCTGCTATTTCATTGGACGTACGCGGACAACCATGTTTCCAACACGCAATCCATATACATGCTGCGCGTATAGCATCTCGTTTCATGCCGCGAAAGTTCTTTTGTTCATATAAATCTTTGAAAATCGATTTCGCCATGTCGATGAATATTTTAGGAATACCCGCATTGCTCGCATATGTGCTGATTAATTGAAACTCTTCATGTAACATTTTTTCTTTATGAGGCATCGATTGCCATTTACTCCATTTTCGCAAATTCTTCATTTCTATGGAAGCTTTCGACGAACAAAATATCTTACAAGCAAAGGACGATTCTTCTAATAATGGGTCTAAAGGGTTTCCGCAACGTGTTGTGTCTGGATTATTCGATTTTTGATCACTCGCGAAATATCGCCATTCGGGAGAATAATCTAATATATAATGATTCATCATACCACATGATGTATTCGGGCAAGTTGGAAAACCTTCTTCAGTATATATCATTAATGTTTGACATTTAATACAAAATTCAGTTTCTTCTATAGTGGAAATAGCAACAGTATCCTTTTCTTTCACTAGTTTATCTTGATCATATATATCCCATAATTTTGCTTTTTGTTGTGAATTCAAGAGTCTCTTCTTTTTCAACGTTTTACTATGATTCACATCATTACTTTTAGGCACAGTTGCTATTTCCATAATATAATAGGTAAATATTTATTACTGATTATACTGAACCAATCGTTTATTTTCAATTTTATTTTCTATATTTTTTTGTAAATTGAAAATAATTCCTTATTTCCAAAATTGTTTAACTGATACGTTTTTCTATTTTCTCTAAAATATCAGGATTATACACAAACTTTCCAGTCGGTTTATATTTATCTATAGGTGTATATTGCTTACCGTCTTTTTTGTGAGAAGAATTGGTAACTCCGCCATTATTGAAAATACCATGATTTACATCATTTGTGTCATCCTCTACTTCTTCTATCGTTTCTATGACTTCTCCTTTTTCATTCATGATTTTCCCCGTTTTCTTCTTAAATTCAGAACGAACATATAAAGGGACCCAATTCGACCAAGATATGAATAATGTATTGGGATGTATATATTTGACTAAAAACCCATTATCTTGTAACTTATTGACAATATAGGCAATACACTCCCCTTTATCGTATACAGGTTCGCCAAATATATATTCAGGAACATTAAACCAAATATGTTGGTCTTCACGTTTGGTCCTCCCTGTTATTTTAATACGATTATGAATACGATTTAAAATTTTATTGAAAATCGATAGTTGTTTTAAATTACGTGTCTTTTTTTTCTCATAGAGTTCATCGATATTTACTTTTCCCATAGATTCCTCATCGTTTACATATAAAAAAATGGACATTGTATAAATTCGTATATTTTTACGATATATAAATTAACTTGTCTCAAAACGAAAATAAATATTATTTATTCATTTGATTAGATAAAAAATCATTTTACAATTCATGATACAACATTTAGTATTATCCGGAGGTGCTAATATTGGCTTTATGTTTGTAGGAACTCTACAAACTTTATTAGAAAGAAATATATTCAATATGCAAGATATTCAAAGTATTCATGCTACATCTATTGGAACCACCATTGGAACATCTTTATCACTAGGATACACTATAGATGAAATTAAAGCATATATGATCAATCGACCATGGCATGATTTATACAAAATAAACGTGGCTACTTGTTATACCGCTATTCAAGAAGGTGGATTTTTTGGGAAAGATATTGCGGTAAAATCCATAGAACCATTTTTGTTAGGGAAAAATTTATCCATCGATATTACTTTAGCTGAATTATATGAATTCAATAAAATCGAAATACATTTTTACGCGACTGAGTTTTCATCCCTTTCATTAGTGGATATTTCCTACAAAACACATCCAGAATGGACTGTTGTAGAAAGTATCTATGCTTCTTCTTGTTTACCTATATTATGTCGTCCCTTTTTGAAAGATAATAAATATTATATCGACGGAGCTGTTCTTTTGAATTATCCATTACTTCCATGTTTAGAAAATGTAGAAAATGAAAATAGCATTTTGGGTTTGTATTACGCAATACATAAAGTTCCCGAAGAATTGAATAATCAACCCTATTCCTCAGAATCGTCGTATAAATTATTGGAATACGCTTTTTCTATATTAATGAAATTATGGGATAGAAAAAAATATAAACATACCGATAAAGATCGTTGCGTTTTAAATCAAATCCCAATACTATGTAATGGTTCCATTATAGATATATTAAGGAGTATTGAATCGAAAGAGGAACGAATACGATTATATAACGTAGGGGTCCAACTTGGTTATGATTATATAAATCAAGATGTGGATATACATAATTCAATTCCTGTATAATATATCATGATTCAGTTCAGAGTTTAGTATGTAATATATAGATTATACTAATTACTATTATAATCTATTGTAGTATTATTTGTGAATGTAGGTGAATATAGATGATTAAATCATATCCTCTACAAATCGTTCTAAAGCATAGGTGGTGACTTTTGCGTCAAAATCAATAACTTGTCCGTCTTTCAACATTTTAATGGTTGGATAACTATCTACTTTATATTTTTTCCCCATAGTATCATCATTCGTTAAATCGTATTTTTCACAACGGATATTTCTCCCTTTTACTTTTTTCCCATGATACGCTTGTTTAAAATCTTCCCAGGGAGTCGCCGCCTTTTTACAATGAGGACACCAATCCACTGAAAACATCATGACGGTAACATCACCTCCAACTCCTTGAGCATTGGGGACATTGGTTATTTCTTTATTGTTTTGTACGCGGTATCTATTTTTGCTCATCACATATATCGCACCACCGATAAGTAGAATTATCAAAAATAAAATCCAGAATGTCATCTTTTTTGGATTCCAAAAATTTAAAAAAATAACGGAAAGAGGAGTAGCCATTTATATAATAATTACAGGATTTATTCCTTTAGGGGAAACCTACATATGTAAAAATACAAAAATACCGATTGTCTCTAAAATATATAGATACAATATACAATAACCTTTATATGGAATACAATCATCTACAGTTAGGTGACATTATACAAATAATATCTCCGAAAAACAATAATTATCATGATAAAGTATTTTACATATATTTTTACGATCCAACCGCCTTATTACAATTAATCCAAACAGACAACATGGAAATGAAAGAAATCCGTTTACCCAGTGGATTTACGGAGGACATGAAATTTTGGGATAAAATAAAATTGTTGAGTCGTTCTAAAGAAAAAGGATTTGCGAGACAAAATGGTTTACTTCCCAAAAAATGGGTAGAACTAGAATTCGCGGGAGATATTCGAGAAATCATAACCGCTAGAATAGAACGATTAGAAGAAGATATGATTACGCTTATGACATATCCGAATCAAGAATTATTATACATAGATTTTGGGTATAAAGGATTTCC
>Ga0209550_10001874_pt1 | contig 20250 bp, 21 predicted proteins | sample LauGreSuBDMM15SN_2_FD_187567 | JGI IMG/M metagenome (GOLD analysis project Ga0209550, IMG submission 187567) | Freshwater lake microbial communities from Lake Michigan, USA - Su13.BD.MM15.SN (SPAdes) (version 5) | ecosystem: Environmental > Aquatic > Freshwater > Lake | place: Lake Michigan... | reverse complement strand
TTGATTATGAGCTTTTTATTGCTGTAGGGGGAGGGATCGAACCTCCACGAGGCAGTTAGCTGTAGCGCAAAGTTCAGTGGTCGACCCTGGTCGCCTCTTGCGAGACGGCTCTACACTACGTTTATCCTGTTATCCTCACCCCCGAGACAAGAGGGCATGTCTGCCAAAATTTCATCACCCCACAGTGGTATTGAACTGATGCAAATTTAAGGTAATGCAGGTTTTATTGATAATATTTCAACAAATATTTTTTATTTATTGATATTATTCAATAAATAGCACTTATATTTGAAAAGTAATAAAATCAACACCAGATATGGCCACTAAATTAAATCTTGACAAACTCGACCTTCAGATCATTCAGATCATGATGGAAGATGCAGGTATTTCCTATGCAGACCTGGGCAAGCAACTCTTTGTTTCAGGCGGTACCATCCATGTGCGCATCAAGAAACTGCAAGAGATAGGCATTGTAAAAGGCACCAGGCTTAACGTTGACCTAAAGTTATTGGGCTACGATATTACAGCATTTGTTGGAATCTTTCTTGAAAAAAGTTCCCTGTATGATCAGGTGGCGGAAGACCTGAAGAAAATTCCTGAAATTGTCAGGCTGAATTATACAACAGGTAATTACAGCATGTTCCTTGAAGTAGTTGCCAAAGACATCACGCAATTGCGTTATGTATTGCACGATCAACTCCAAAAAATCAAGGGCATAGAACGCACTGAAACTTTCATCTCATTGGATGAAAGCTTTAACCGCCACGTCCCGGTAGCAGGATAATTACCCCACCTCCCTCCCCTTCCACCTGTACTTCGAAAACAGGCCAAAGGTTCCGGCCACAATTGTATAGAGTGCATGCAGTGGTTGGATTGGGATGAACCAGGCAATCAATGCAGACTTGTTGAAGAATCTTGCGATGCGAATCATGAAGGGCAGTTCTACAATTGTTTTCATTAGGGTCAACAAGAGGCCATACTTCAGCAGTGGAAAATCAAATATACCCGCCAACAACAAAGACACTACTGCCGCATTCAAAAGATAGACCAGGAGCAGCACTGCCTTGGTAACAAAGCTGGTATAGTTTTTTGCTTTGCTCGACCAGCGAATCCTTTGCTGGATAAATGCAGCCCAAGACGCTGCAGGTTCGGTAACTACAATAGCATCTTCAGAAAAACAATAGGCAACCCCACCCGGAAAAGCCTTGTCAATCTTTTCCATCAACAACATGTCATCTCCGGAAGCAATATGATCAATTCCTTCAAAGCCCCTGACCTGCAAAAAAGCTTCCTTTGTATACAACAGGTTGGCGCCATTGCACATGTTCAAGTACTTGCCACTCACACCTGCAGCAGTAATCCCTTGCAGGGCCATGAAATCCAGCGACTGGAAGCGGTCTAACAGATTGATTTCTTTTCTGAATTGTACGGGCGCTGCAACAAAAACAGCATCCATTTTTTCCCTGAAGCATAAAAGGGTATTGATCCATTTTTTGGGGTAACTGCAATCTGCATCAGTGGTGATGATGATACCATGCGTGGCGGCAGCAATCCCCCTGGCAATCGCAGCCTTCTTTCCAAAGGCTTCATCCTTGCCAAGGCTGATCAACCGTATGCCCCTGTCTGCATAACTCTTTACCAATGCTGCTGTCCCGTCAACAGATTGGTCATCCACCACAATGATTTCCATTTGTGATGGCGGGAAATCCTGTGCCAGCAAGGACTCCAGGCAAGGTCCGATATGCGTTTCCTCGTTCCTTGCAGCAATGATGATGCTGGCTTTGTCTGCAGAAACCTGGAATGCGGTAAACCGTTGCATAAACATCAACTGCCTGTTCGCACGGCGGATGATGAACCGGTAAGGCAGCAGCAGAGCAACAGCGATGATGAAAAAGATGGTCATGGTTTGGCTTTATCGGCGGTTAAATTTCATCAATTCTGCTGTAAAATCATTTTTTCGTTGTCAACATTTGAGAGATTGGGGTGAAGTACATAAAATAAAAATGGCGTCTTTCAAGATGAAAAACGCCATTTCAAGGAATGCTATAGAGCCTTAACTGGTTTTCTGCAATTCTGAATAGTATTTGCTGATATCTGTTACTCCTTTTTTGATGACATCAGGCGTGCTTGACAATGAAAAGTTTTCCCATTGGTCAAAACCCACTTGCACTGGAGTTCTTTTGGATTCATTGACCAATTCTTTTGTTTCGGATTTAGCGAAAGCAAGGCTAGCGGCCATGACCAGACCTGATACCAGGGTGATGAGGCCCAGCATGATCCTAAAATCGCCGGCATGTGCTTGTGGATCAATCCTGTTCAAGAGCAGTAAAATGATGTAAGTGCCAAAGGCGAACACAATACTGCTAAGCATAATTGTTTTGTTGGCTCCTTTCTTTTCATAGACCATTTGTTTTACATGGTCTACAAACAGCATAGATGCAAAAGCAAAAACGGGAATTGAACCCACCAGCATAATCATGAAGAGATTGTTCTCTCCCATACCCCTCAAGGCAAGTGAAGTGGCACTAAAAGCCAACAAAAATGCAAGACAGCCTTTGATCAGGTTGGTGATCATGCTTTTGCCAGCGAAATGGGTGAGCAGTACAAGCATCAGTGGCGCCTGAATGAGAGAAGTCATTGCATTCAAGATGGCCACTGGATTTTCAGCGTTGGCGGAAAACTTATTGATCAGTGAACTGGTAATGAAAATAAAGAGATAAGCAGATGTGATGGCGATGAAACTGTTGTTCGTTGATTTTTGCATGGAATTGGATTGGTTCATGGGTCTTGGATTTAAAACGGGCTCTCTGCTTAAACGCCATGCAATCGATTCTATTATATTAATACCCCCAATCAGCGAAAATTAAGGGAAACTGCTTTTAGATATGCGTAATTATACGGAATGGCAGGGTAAAAAAACTAACTTAGTGCCATGAGAAAGACGATTTTTCAGTTTGTTGTTTATCTCTCCTTGTTTGTGATTGCTCAGGGGCAGCCTGTGCCCAATGGTGGCCAGCCCGGAGCCTCTAACGGCAAAACAGTAAGGCTTGCAAGAACCACTGGCGTGCTTCCTTTTTTTGAATACGGGCCTGGTGATGACCGATTGGGCGGGGCCAAGATGACCTATATGGACACGGGTGTTTTGGTGAAAGTGGTGGACAGCCTGAATGCAGACTATATCATCTCGCTTGCAGATAACCTGAGGGCCTTTGTTGCCAAGTCGAGCCTGCGTTTTGATTCTTCTTTCAAGGCCAAATCCTATTACCTGAGCGGCAACTGGAAAACATACCGCGATGAAAGGTTTGATTATATCACCATCTCCATGCCCGAAAAGTTGCCCTACCGTGGAACCATGCAGGTAAACCCCAACCGGTTGGCCATTGATTTGTTTGGCATCACCTCCAATACCAACTGGATCACCCAAAAAGGAGTGCTCAAGGAAGTAAGGAATACCTGGTTTGAACAAATGGAAAATGGGGTGTTGAGGGTCTATATCGACCTGAAGAGCAAGATGCATTGGGGCTATTCGGTTTATTATGATTCCATAGCGTCGAGCTTGACCATCAGGATCAAGCATGCACCAGACAAAAACATCAAAAACGTTCTCATTGCTGTAGATGCAGGGCATGGGGGAGACAATTCCGGTGCGGCAGGAAACACCTCTTCCAAACTTGAAAAAAAACTGACCCTGGAATATGCTACAGCCTTTGAAAAGGAGTTGAAAAAAGCAGGCGTCAAAAAGATATTCATGACCAGGACCAAAGATACTTCCCTGAGCATGCCGGAGCGTATCCGCATGTTGAGGGACACTGCGCCAGACCTGCTGATCAGCATTCATTTCAATTCTTCTTCGGTACACACAGTGAAGGGGACCAGTACATTTTACAGGCATATTGGTTTTCGGCCGCTGACACAAACCATTTTAAAAAGAATGATGGAACTGGGATTGGCTGAATTTGGCAATGTAGGCAGCTTCAACTTCGCCTTGAGCGGCCCTACCGACTATCCCAACTGCCTTGTGGAAGTGGCGTTTCTGAGCAATCGCTCCGATGAAAAATTCATCCTCTCCAAAAAGTCTCCTGCCAATGTTGCCAAGAAAATTCGGCTTGGAATTCAGGATTGGCTACAAGAGGCCCGGTGATAATTTTGTAACTTCGCATCTCAATTATATTACAATGGAACTCAAGAACACTTTTATTCATCACGTTTATTTTTGGCTCAAGCATCCTGAAAGCAAAGAAGACCTTCAGAAATTGGTAGAAGGACTGGAGGCGTTGGCCACTGTGGAGGAAATCAAGATGTACCATATCGGTCTGCCTGCGCCCACAGACAGGGAAGTGATTGACAATACCTATTCCATTTCCTGGTTGAATATTTTCGAAACTTCAGAAGACCATGATGCCTACCAGGTACATCCGAAGCACCTGAAATTCATTTCAGATTGCTCATCCCTTTGGAGCAAGGTAAAAGTCTACGACTCATTGCAACACTAATCAATCAATACAACAGAATGTTTGGGAAGGGGAGATCAGCTGCGTTGGGATTCATTTTTGTAACTGTATTGGTTGACGTGATCGGGTTGGGCATCATCATTCCTGTATTGCCCAAACTAATCCAGCAACTGACCGGTGGAGACATGAGCGTTGCTTCCCGCTATGGCGGTTGGCTGATGTTTACCTATGCCTTCATGCAGTTCTTGTTTGCTCCCGTACTGGGAAGCCTCAGCGACCAGTATGGCAGAAGGGCGGTGATTCTTTTTTCGCTTTTCGGATTTGGCTTGGATTACCTGCTGCTGGCCTGGGCACCAAGCATCACATGGCTTTTCATTGCCAGGATACTCTCTGGCATCACGGGTGCCAGTTTCACCACGGCATCCGCCTATATTGCCGACATCAGTACGCCAGAGAAAAGGGCACAGAATTTTGGGATGATTGGTGCTGCTTTTGGAATGGGTTTCATCATTGGGCCCTTGATTGGCGGCGTACTCGGTCAATTTGGCGAGCGGGTTCCCTTTTATTTTGCTGCCGGCCTCGCTTTGGTCAATTGGTTGTATGGCATGTTCATCCTCCCAGAATCACTTTCTAAAGACAAAAGAAGAAAATTTGAGTGGAAGCGGGCCAACCCGGTGGGCTCATTGCTTCACCTGAAAAAATATCCGGCAGTTGCCGGTCTTGTGCTCTCCTTTACTTTTATCTATTTGGGTGCCAATGCTGTGCAAAGCACCTGGAGCTATTATACCATGAAAAAATTTGGCTGGGATCCAGCGATGGTGGGATACTCTCTGGCCTTTGTGGGGTTGATGATTGCCATTGTTCAGGGCGGACTGATCCGTATTGCCATCCCAAAGCTTGGTCAGACAAAGGCCGTCTTCGTAGGCTTGGTATTGTATACCCTTGGCATGGTCTGCTTTGCCTATGCCGCCAATACTTATATGATGTTTGCTTTTTGCGTCATTTATTGCCTTGGAGGAATTGCCGGCCCCGCCTTACAGGGCCTCATCTCTTCCCATGTTCCTGCCAACGAACAAGGTGCGTTGCAGGGTGCCCTGACCAGCCTGATCAGTGCTACCGCAATCGTTGGGCCGCCCCTGATGACCAACCTGTTTTCATTTTTCAGCAGGGATGGCGCTCCGCTTTATTTTCCGGGTGCCCCCTTCATTGCCGGCGCGTTTTTCTTCCTGTTAAGCACGATAATCACCTTCAAAAGCCTTCAGGCAGAGCGAAGGGCTGTCCCTTTTTGAGGAAAATGTTGTTAAAATGTGCAAAAAAGTACCATTTTTTTTATTTATTTCTTGCAAATCCAATTATTAAGGGTAGCTTTGCTCTGTAATTTGAGTTAAGTACAGTATTTAGTAAGTGAAAGTATTTTCTGCTACGCATGTTCTGCTAATAGTAAAAGTCTTCTTTACGCCTGTGTTTCTCTCATCCTTTTTTTAATTTTTTATTTTTTTGAAATGAACATTTATGTTTCAAATTTGAGCTTCAACGTACAGGATGAAGACTTGAAAGAATTCTTTGCTGAGTACGGAGAAGTAACTTCAGCGAAGGTTATTACAGACAAATTCACTGGTCGTAGCCGTGGCTTCGGTTTTGTTGAAATGTCTGACGATGCAGCCGCACAGAAAGCTATCCAGGAATTGGATGGTGCAACTGTTGAAGGCCGTGCTATCAAAGTAAGCGAAGCAAAACCTCGTGAAGCGCGCCCTAGCAATGGTGGCAGCGGTGGTAGCGGTGGTGGTGCTCCTCGCCGTAACTTCGGTGGTGGCGGAAGCGGCGGCGGTGGAAACCGTTGGTAATCGCATCAACTATCTGATTGAAAAAGGGAACCATTGGTTCCCTTTTTCTGTTGAAAGGGGTGAACCTCCAATTCTTTTCTGCAACTTTGCACAACAAACCCGCACATGAGTATCGTAAACGAATTCAATGAATACAGAGAAAGGATGAATGATGTCATCCTGGGCAAGGGCAATCTGGTGATGAAACGCCTGTGGAACCTCGACACCAATACCTATCAGGAAGGGGCATTGGACGTGAAGACCAAGGAAATGCTGGGACTGGTGGCCAGCATGGTGTTGAGGTGTGATGATTGCATCAAATATCACCTGGGAAAATGCCATGAATTGGGATTGACAACAGATGAAGTCTACGAGATATTTTCGGTTGCCAATATTGTTGGCGGAACCATCGTCATCCCCCATACACGGAGGGGTGCTGAGTATTGGGAAGCCCTGCAGTCATCCAGCGAAACAAAATAATTAAGTATATTTAAAAGAATAAACATGATTTATGAGTGAAGTATTACAAACAACATCACCGCTCACTGCCAAAGATTTTCAAACAGATCAGGATATAAGGTGGTGTCCGGGATGTGGAGACTATTCCATCCTTGCACAGGTGCAGAAGGTGATGCCAACCTTGGGTATCCCAAGAGAGAACATCGTGATTGTTTCAGGAATCGGTTGTTCCAGCCGTTTCCCTTATTATATGGAAACCTATGGCATGCATTCTATCCATGGAAGGGCTACTGCCGTTGCGAGTGGTTTGAAGGCAACAAGGCCTGAGTTGAGTGTCTGGATTGTAACGGGTGATGGTGATTCACTCAGCATTGGCGGCAACCATACGATTCATTTGCTGAGAAGGAATTTTGATGTGAACATCATGATGTTCAACAACCAGATTTATGGCCTTACCAAGGGCCAATATTCACCAACCTCTGAAGTGCAAAAGGTTACTAAATCTACCCCTTTTGGCAGCATTGATCATCCATTCAATCCTTTGGCCCTGGCCATGGGCGCAGATGCGACCTTCATTGCCAGAACCATGGACCGCGATCCCAAACACTTGCAGGAATCATTGTTGCGCAGCAATGCCCACAAGGGTTCTTCGTTCCTTGAAATCTACCAGAACTGCAACATCTTCAACGATGGGGCATTTGAAATATTTACAGACAAGGCCTCCAAGCCTGTGGAAACACTTTTCCTTGAGCAAGGGAAGCCCCTGGTTTTTGGTGCCAACAAGGAAAAAGGCATCAAGCTTGATGGGTTCAAGCCTGTTGTGGTTGACCTTGCAGAAGGCGACAGCGCAGACGATTGCTGGATCCACGACGACCATGATTTTTACAAGGCACAGATTCTTGTGCGCATGTTTGATGATCCCAATATCGCGGGTCACCTGCCCAGGCCTTTTGGTGTTTTCTATGAAACCGAAAGGGCATGCTACGAAGACCAAATGCAAATGCAGATCGATGAGGTCATTGCAAAGAAAGGCCTTGGCGATTTGAACAAGTTGCTCCGTGGCGGAGAAACCTGGACCATTTCATAATCGATGCTGATTACGCTACACCCAAAAGATCCACAAGCAAGATTGATCAAACAAATTGCCGATTGTTTGCGCAGCGGTGGTGTGATTATTTACCCTACCGACACCGTCTATGGACTGGGTTGTGATATTTTTCAACCCAAAGCGGTTGAAAGGATTTGCCGCATCAAAGGTCTTGATCCTTTAAAAGCCAATCTCTCCTTCATTTGCAGCGATCTTTCTGATTTGAGCAAATATGCAAGGAGCATCTCTACACCACAGTACCGTCTCATCAAGAACCATATTCCTGGTCCTTTCACGTTTATTCTTCCTGCCAGCAAGGAGGTTCCGAAAATCCTGAAAAGCAAGAAAGATACGATTGGATTGAGGGTTCCCGATCATCATATTACCCATGCCATTGCTGCAGCATTGGGGAATCCCATCCTGAGTTCATCCCTTCCAGGAGAGATGGTGGAAGAATTCACAGATCCTGAACTGATCCACGAAAAGTTTCACAAACTGGTTGACTTGGTGGTGGATGGTGGAATTGGTGGCATGGAATATTCAACCATTGTAGACATGACCGATGAAGAGCCTCAAGTGATCAGGCAAGGCGCAGGCAGATTGGGTTAATTCTTCATTAAAAAATCAAGTTAATAAGTTCCGCCTTGCTCAACCCATGATGCATTGCGATATCATTGAGGATTGCTGAAAGTGTTCCTACTTTTAGTGGGCTGTGGTTGGGAATGGTGATGTGGTATTCTCCGTTCACAGATGTAGAAAGACGAATGTGGCTACCAGATTGTCTTGTAGGTAGGTAGCCCAACTTTTTTAAGGAACGTATTAAATCTTTTCCAGTTAGGTTTCTTGGTATTTTCATGCGTCAATCACTTCCTCTCTCACAATTTGTAGCCTTATGATTCTTTTTTGATCATCATCAAAATGACAATGAACTGAATCAATGATGGCTTCTTTCAATCCCTCAAGTGTTTCTGCTTGTGTGAAAATTGACTCAGTGGTACATTTGGCAGTAAAACCACCTTCTTGAGCTTCTTCAACAATAAAAACAACCTCTTGCATAATATAAAATTAAGCTTTTTACAATAACCGACTCTTCAAAATAAGGTAGAAAAATCTCCAATATTATGAGAAAATAAACATTTTCGATTTTCAGAAAATATTTCAGCTTGAAACATCATTCTTCAACCGAAAACTCTCCCGGTGCAAGGGGCATCTTCCGAATGCAGCAATCGCCCTGCGGTGATCAAGCGTGCCATACCCCTTGTTTTTTTTCCAATTGTAATGCGGATATTTCTCGTGGTGTTCCAGCATGAAGTCGTCGCGGTAGGTCTTTGCCAAAATGCTTGCTGCTGCGATGGAGAAATATTGACCATCACCTTTGATGATGGTGGCATGCGGAATTTTTTTGTAAGGCTTGAACCGGTTGCCATCGATGATGATGAAAGATGGTTTTTTCTTCAGTTGGTCCAGGGCCAGGTGCATGGCCTTGATGGAGGCGTTGAGGATGTTGATTTCATCAATTTCAGGGGCATCAATTTTGGCTACAGCCCAGCTGATCGCAACCTTTTCAATCATGTCCCGCAGGGCATAACGCGTTTTTTCCTTGATCTGTTTTGAATCGTTCAAAACCGGATCAACAAAATCGGGCGGGAGGATGACGGCTGCTGCAAATACAGGTCCTGCTAAGCAACCCCTGCCTGCTTCATCGCAACCTGCTTCCGGATGAAGGTTTTGGTAAAATGGTTTGAGCATCTCCTGCAAAATAGCAAGAAAAATTCATCAAAAAACCTTCGCGATGCACAACTGCAATACCTTTGCGCCATGATTGAAAATACTGTTGCCAAAAAATCAAATGCTGTAGCGATATGGTTGTTGATTGGGGTTGGAATGATCATCATCCAGGTGTTGTTGGGTGGGATAACACGCTTGACTGGATCGGGGCTTTCCATCACAGAGTGGAAGCCGATCCTGGGTGCCATCCCTCCCATGAATGAGGCGGCATGGCAAAAGGCGTTTGAACAGTACAAACAAATCGGGCAGTTCAAGCACCTCAATTTTGAGTTTACCCTTTCTGATTTTAAATTCATCTATTTCTGGGAATGGTTTCACCGCGAATGGGCAAGGTTGATTGCCTTGGTCTTCCTCATCCCTTTCGTTTATTTCCTGGCCAAGAAAATGTTCAGGAAAGAAATGGTCAATCCCTTGATCATCCTGTTTTTGCTGGGTGCCACCCAAGGCCTGATTGGATGGATCATGGTGGCCAGCGGGCTCAATGATGAAAACCTTTATGTCAACCATATCCGCCTTGCCATCCATTTTATGTCTGCACTCGGCTTATTGGTCTATACTTATTGGTTTGCCATGCTCTTGTTGGTTCCCTCCACGCAACTTGTTGTTGCACCTTCACTCAAAAAATTCACGGTTGGTCTGCTGGTATTGCTTGTGGTTCAGCTGGTGTTTGGCGCATTCATGGCAGGATTGAAGGCAGCAAACTTCGCCACCACCTGGCCCACAATCAACGGAGAATGGATTCCTTCATCGATGGCCAATGATGGCTTGGCTGATTTCACCCACGACCCACTGGCAGTGCATTTCATCCACCGTACACTGGCCTATCTCATGACAGCACTGATCATCGTTTGGCACCTGAAAGCAAAGAAAATTGTTGGGGGAAGCCTTTTTGCAAAGCTGCGGTCCCTGCCATTGCTGGTGGTTGTACTGCAGGTAATCCTGGGCATCCTCACGGTATTGTTTGCCAACAGCAAAACCGCCTTGCTTTGGCTGGGTGTGGCCCATCAATTCACCGGCATGATGTTCCTGCTGCTGATGATGACCATGGTTTACCTGGTCAGGAAAAAATAATGAATGGCATTGAATGCTACAGGATAGCCCATGTTGGGGGCAGATGGGCGAAAACTATTTTTTTGATTCTCAATCGCAGGCCAATTTGGAACCAACAAACATCAAATACCGGATCGACAATGCCTTTCACATGCTCCGTCATTTTGAGGGGATGGATGAACAATTGCAAGCCAATTTGCTGAGGGCTGGCCATGTTGAAAAGAACATTCAAGCTGAGCTGACACTTCCTGGGTCAAGGTTCTTTGCCAACTTTGCTTCCGATATTCCAGGCCTATTGAACCGGATTTGCCTTTACCCTTTTGTAATATTGGAAACCGGAGACCGCAACATTCAGCTGAACGGGCAGGTATCGTCTGCTGATTTCCCCAAGGGCATTGGCACAAAGGCCGTACTGCATGTGGATGAATTGTCTGCCTCGCAAAGGGCTGCTATTTTTCTAAGGAAGAACCGGGGCTTGGATTTGCTTCATCTTCAGGTGGACAAGGTTCCGCCCACCTGGGAGTTCACCCTGGTGCTCAGGCCTACCCAGCAGGGCCATGTTTTCATCACTGCATTTCCTGGCCCTCCGGCCTTACCGCTTCCCCAGCACCGGTTGGGCAGAAAAAGGCAAGAGGAATGCAAGGCTTTTTGGGGTAAGCATGTTTTCTTGGTTGAGGCGGGTTGAGAAAGCAGTTTACCACCTCAACAATGCACTGGCCCAGGTGAATCCACTTCCGAATGCAGCCAGGCAAACGGTATCACCATCCTTGATCAGGCCTTTTTCCCAGGCTTCGCAGAGGGCTATGGGCACTGATGCAGCCGTGGTATTGCCATAATGCTGGATGTTGTTGTACACCTGGTCGTCGCGAAGCTTGAGTGTATGCTGGACAAATTGAGCAATGCGCAAATTGGCCTGGTGGGGAATCAGCATATCCAGGTCTGCCGGCGTCATGTTGTTCTTGGCCAGGGCTTCCATGATTACTTCAGGAAATTTCACCACCGCTTTTTTGAAAACAGCAGGTCCATCCATCGTTGGATAGATTTGTCCATCGTCAATCATGGCATGGCTGAAAAACATTTGACCTATTTCGGCTTCATCAAAGCTGGCATATTTCTCCTCCTTCCAATGGTTGGCATGTGTTCCGGGATTGTACATGGCCAGGATTTCAGCACTTTCACCATCGCTGTGCAAATGGGTGCTGAGGATGCCCTGTCCTTCCTTTTCTGTCGGTTGGAGCACAACAGCACCTGCACCATCTCCAAAAATCACGCTTACATTTCTTCCCCTGGTGGTGAAATCCAATCCAAATGAATGTTTTTCACTCCCAATCACGAGTATGTTTTTGTACATGCCTGACCGGACGAATTGATCGGCCACACTCAGCGCATACACAAAGCCACTGCATTGGTTGCGGATGTCGAGGGCTCCGATTTCTTTCATTTTCAAGGCACGTTGCACCAGCACGCCGCAGCCGGGGAAGTTATAGTCTGGACTCAGGGTTGCAAAGATGATGAAATCGATGTCTTGGGGAGTAATGCCGGCACGTTCAATGGCTACCTTGGCAGCCTCCACAGCCATGGTGGTGGTGGTTTCCCCAGTGCGTTGGGCATACCTTCTTTCTTCAATCCCGGTTCGCTCTCGGATCCATTCATCGGTGGTATCCATGTATTTAAGCAGGTCCTTGTTGGTGACAACTCTTTCGGGGAGGTATTTGCCGATGCCGGCGATTTTTGAGTGAACCATAAAGCGGGGTTGAAGTGGTTGAAGCGGCCTTCGGCCTGTTGAAGTAGGGGGAATATTAACTTAAATTAAGCAATAAATCCGAGTTTAAAACATTCCCAAACAGCAAACTGTTTGTCATGGGGGGCTAAAACGACCTTAATCGCCTGATGCTCATTATAGGTAGCAACATATATTTAACTTGCCAACCCGCCTGAAAAGGCTTAACTTTGCGGCCTCTAAACAAGATTATGAACATTAGAAACATCGCCATTATTGCCCACGTTGACCATGGTAAGACAACCCTGGTAGATAGAATTTTGCAAACCACCAAGGTATTTCGCGACAACCAAGAGACGGGCGATTTGATCATGGATAGCAACGATCTTGAAAAGGAACGCGGCATTACTATCTTCAGCAAGAACGCTTCAGTTACATACAAAGACGTAAAAATCAATGTAATAGACACTCCAGGCCACGCCGACTTCGGTGGTGAGGTGGAGCGTGTATTGAAAATGGCAGACAGTGTTGTTCTCTTGGTGGATGCCTTCGAGGGTCCCATGCCACAGACCCGTTTTGTATTGCAGAAAGCCCTGCAGCTCAACTTGCTTCCTATCGTTGTCATCAACAAGGTAGACAAAGCGAACTGTCGTCCAGACGAGGTGCATGATGCCATTTTTGAACTTTTCTTCAACCTGGATGCTACAGAGGCACAGCTTAATTTCCCAACCTTCTATGGCTCTGGCAAGAATGGCTGGTTCAATGATAGCCTTACCCAAACTGAAGACATCATTCCTTTGATGGAAGGCATCTTGAAATATGTACCTGAGCCTAAAATTGCTGAGGGAAACCTGCAAATGCAGATTACATCACTGGATTACTCATCATTCCTTGGCCGTATTGCCGTAGGAAAGGTAGCCAGGGGAACCATAAAAGAAAACCAGCCGATCTCCCTGATGCAGGCTGATGGTGTTATAAAGAAACAACGTGTAAAGGAGTTGTACGTTTTTGAAGGAATGGGGAAAAGGAAGGTGACCGAGGTACTTGCCGGCGATCTTTGCGCAGTAGTGGGCATCGAAGGGTTCAATATCGGCGATACCATTGCAGATTTTGAAACCCCAGAGGCCTTGCCTTTCATCCACGTGGATGAGCCTACCATGAGCATGTTGTTCAGCATCAATAACTCACCTTTCTTCGGCCGTGATGGTAAGTTTGTGACCAGCCGTCACCTCCGTGATCGCCTGATGAAAGAAACGGAAAAAAACCTTGCCCTCAGGGTAAAAGAAACAGATAGTGCAGACAGCTTCCTCGTATTTGGTCGTGGTATCTTGCACCTTGGTGTATTGATTGAGACCATGAGAAGAGAAGGATATGAGTTGACCATTGGTCAGCCCCAGGTGCTTGTCAAGGAAATTGATGGCAAGAAATGTGAGCCGTATGAGATTTTGGTGGTTGATGTTCCGGAAGAATTTGCTTCCAAGGCCATTGACCTGGTGAGCAGGAGAAAAGGGGAGATGACGGTCATGGAAACCAAAGGAGACATGCAGCACATCGAATTTGAAATTCCGAGCCGTGGATTGATTGGTCTCAGAACAACCATGTTGACCTCTACAGCAGGTGAAGCCGTTATGGCGCACCGCTTTACAGAATACAAGCCTTGGAAAGGTTCCATTCCCGGAAGGAACAATGGTGTTTTGCTGGCGAAAGAAGGTGGAAACACAACCGCCTATTCACTGGACAAATTGCAAGACCGCGGATTCTTCTTCATCGATCCAGGTGAAGAGGTGTACAAGGGAATGGTGATCGGAGAGAACAACAAACCAGGTGATTTGGTTGTTAATCCAAATGAAGGCAAGAAATTGACCAACATGCGTTCCAGTGGTACAGATGGTGCTGCGAGCATTGCTCCCAAAAAGCAAATGACCCTGGAAGAATGCATGGAGTATATCCAGCACGATGAGTGTATAGAGGTTACCCCTAATTGCGTCCGTATGCGCAAACTCGTTTTGGACGAAACAGAAAGAAACCGCTTGTCTAAACAAATGAAGTCCGACACTTAAACACCATGAAAAGGTACCTGATTATATTCTGCATGATTTTTGTCTTCGCAGCAGCGAACGATGTAAGTGCACAATGTTCCATCTGTACCAAAACAGCCCAACAGCTTGGTCACAAGCCCGCACAGGGTTTGAACGCCGGTATCATTTACCTGATGATCGCACCATTGGCCATTATCGGCTTTGTTGGGTTCAGGTGGTGGAAGGGCGGAGGCTTGAACCAAACCCCTGAATAACTCATCCCAATAAACCATTCATCATGAAAAGGATCTTGTCGTTTTCTGTCATCCTCCTTTCCGTACTTGCCTTCAATGCCTGTACTGTCAACAATGTTAGCATTGATGATGAAATCGGACCAATTTTCGAGAAACACCAAGTGAAAGGAACCTTCGGCATGTTTGACAACAGCAGAGGAGAGTTCACCATCTATGACCTGGACCGTTTCAAGCTGAATTATGCCCCAGGTCAAACCTTCAATATCGTCAGTACCATGGTGGCCCTGCATACGGGAAAACTCACCGATGACAGTTCACTGGTAAAAGGCAATGATTCTCTGGCGAAAATCCTGAACATCTACAGCGCTTTCCGTGCCAACAGCACCGCACATTTTGAAACGGTGGCTTCCTTGATCGGCAAAGACACCATGAAGTTTTGGGTGGACAGCCTCAAATACGGCAACAAAAAAATAGGAACTGATCTCCAGCATTGCTGGATGAACGATACCCTGCAAATCTCTGCAGATGAGCAACTCGGCCTCATCAAAAGACTCTATTTCAAGCAGCATCCCATCAGGGCCAGCGTGCAGGAAAGCCTCAAAAAAATGTTGATTGTTGAAAACAATGCGCAGTTCCAAACGGCCTACCAACAAGGATCGGTATTGGTCAAAGGCAAAAAACTGGGCTGGGTAGTTGGATGGATTGAAGAAAACAGGCATGTCTATCCCTTTGTCATCAACTTTGATGCAGGGGCGGAAGCAGACACCGATGCCATCGGAAAGAAACTGGCCAAAGACATCCTTGTGCATGTCGGATTTTTCAGAGGGATCATGTAAAGTGGAAACAGGCAGTTCAAAGATTCTATTTCACAATAGTGTAAATTGCAATTGATGCAAGAACAACATTCACTCCATTCTGGTTTGGCCCACCTTGGCGCATACCAGCGTTTGCAAACAATAGAAGTAAAAATTGGCGACCTCTTGTTGGGCAATGGCCATCCGATCAGGGTGCAGACCATGACCACCACAGACACAATGAATACCATCGCAACCGTTGAGCAATCGATTCGTTGCATTGAAGCTGGCGCAGAGCTGGTAAGGATCACGGCGCCTTCCAAAAATGAAGCATACAACCTGCTTGAAATCAAGAACGAATTGCGCAAGCGCGGATACAATACACCGCTTGTGGCAGACATTCATTTCACGCCCAATGCGGCAGAAATTGCTGCGCGCATCATCGAAAAAGTAAGGGTGAACCCAGGCAATTATGCCGACAAGAAAAAATTTGAATTCATTGAATATACGGATGCCGATTATGTTGAAGAAATCGATCGCATCCGCGAGCGCTTCACCCCATTGGTAAAAATATGCAAGGAATATGGCACGGCCATGCGCATTGGCACCAACCATGGATCCTTGAGTGATCGCATCATGAGCCGCTATGGCGACAGCGCCATGGGCATGGTGGAAAGTGCGATGGAGTTTCTGCGCATTGCCAGGGATGAATCCTACCACAACATTGTGCTGAGCATGAAGTCCAGCAATCCTCTGGTGATGGTTCAGGCCTATCGCCTCTTGGTAAAAACAATGCGGGATGAGTTTGGCATTTGTTATCCTTTGCACCTGGGTGTAACAGAAGCAGGAGACGGTGAGGATGGAAGGATTAAGTCTGCTATTGGTATTGGAAGCTTGCTGGAAGATGGCATTGGCGACACTATCCGCGTATCGTTGACTGAAGATCCTGAGTTTGAAATTCCTGTATGCCTTGATCTTGTCAAGCGCTACAATGGCATTACATCTGCATCAACTGTTCCGGAAATCATCAAGTTGCCTTATTCTCCTTTTGAATACAGGAGGCGCGATAGTTTTGCTGTTGAAAACATCGGCGCAAAGCAGGTTCCTGTTGTGGTATCAGACATGAGCAGTGCTGACATCATCCACCCAGAACAACTCCAGAGCATTGGGTATGATTATGATGAGGCAACAGACAAATGGAGCATTGGTGATGCTGCGGCGGATTATGTGTATACTGCTTCTACACCCATTTCATTTGCCTTGCCCGGCACATTGAAGAACATTGTGAATGCTTCCATTTGGGATGCATCAAGCGAGTCTCAGTTTCCGATTTTTTCACTTTCTGATTTTGGTGGCGCCGGTTCAAAAAGCACACGCATCAATTTTGTGATGGTGGATTGCTATAGCGAGAACCATGGTGCATTGCCTGCTCAAATGGAGATGATACAGCAAGCAGCCACTGATCAAACAGTTGTATTTTGTTTGAGCAGCACCAACCGCAATGCCATGCAAAGTGTGCGCCGCATGTTCATTGAACTGACCAATCTTGGCATCCGCAATCCTGTGGTGCTGGTTACGGACAGCGGCATGCATACACCCGATGAGCACCTCATTCATTTTGCCACCGAAACTGGAGCCTTGTTGCTTGATGGCATGGGAGACGGCATTTCACTGGGTTTCAACGGGAAGGCCATCATGGAAACTTCGAAAGCGAAGGGCCGCACGTATCTAACAGTAAAAGACATTTACCAGTTCACCAACAATACCGCCTTCAGCATCCTGCAAGCCACCCGCACGCGGATTTCCAAAACAGAGTACATCAGTTGCCCAAGCTGCGGCAGAACACTTTTTGATTTGCAGGAAACCACGGCCAAGATCCGTTCAGTGACCAACCACCTCAAGGGTGTAAAGATTGCCATCATGGGCTGCATTGTCAATGGCCCAGGAGAAATGGCCGATGCTGATTTCGGTTATGTAGGAAGTGGTCCCGGAAAAATCACGCTGTACCGCAGCAAGGAAATCGTCAAGAAAAATGTTGACAGCGAAGTAGCAGTAGACGAGCTGATTCAATTGATGAAAGACAGCGGCGCCTGGGTGGAACCGGCGTAGCAATATCTTTTCAATCTTGTTGCTCCGATTTTTACTCCTTTCATATCATTCATTGAGGCTTGACACAAACCCCAGTAGAACCAAAGATGTTTGTAATATTTAGATAATGTATGCTTATCGTGTGTTAATTTTTATTTCAAGTGATAATTATCTTTTAAAATTTTTATGGTAGCAGACTGAAACTTTAAAATCCGTATATAATCGCTTTTCAAAGTGGTACCCAAATAATAGTTGTATTTCTTCAGCTTGGAAATAAATGACGGACGACCCGGACTGGTTTTATTTACTGTTGCTTCTTCCGGCACAGCGGCAAGATCAAGTGACACATCATCAGGGAAGGGATAATTGGCAATAAATAGTTTGCTCACTATCTCTTTGTCGAAAATTAAATATGCTGATTCATCAATTTCATTTTGCAGGCTATGAATATATTCGTTGGTGCCATAATACACTTTATTTATTATTTCAAGCTCGCTTAACTGGTCGGCCACTTCGGTGCTTCTGATAAGACGGTGTCCATAGCTGCGCAACTGGGATAAGGTACGTTCGGTGGGTATATAATTATAGTTCCATTCGGTTGCTGTTAAAAAAGCTTGATAGGTTTCCCTGTCTTTTTCATGGCCGTCCTCACTGAGTAGCCTGATAGCCGAATCAAGCAACACGGTGTGATTGGGAATAAACTTGTTTATACATAAACGCAGGTAAACAGAATCTTTCTTTAAATCTTCCACCATTTCTTCCACAAGTTTTTTTTCTCTATTATTTTCAATAAAATGTTCCCGTTCGTTTTCTGCAAGAAAACCTGCAAACACCGCAAGGAATAACATTAAAAACTCCCAGAAATAATGTGTCCATTTTTTTCTTGGGGTATGGGTGTGAGCATGTACTTCCATATTTTAAGATTGTTTTATTTGAGTTGATATATTCGTTAGCATGACGCACAACATTTTGCGGTATCAAAAGTTGCCGATTGTGGGCGATTCCCTGTCAAGTTACACAAAAGTTAAAGCGGGCTACAAAACTTGAATAACCTACTATCCCGGCAATTTTTTAAACCGTGTGTTAGCCTTTCGTTTTTTCATCATTTATACATTAATGAATTGTTCTCAAAGCAACTTTTCCTTTCTGTTGAATTAATAAATTAAGTCAGGTGTCATTGCTCAAGAAATCCCAGACTAAAATCTTCATCCGATGAATTGTTTGGTTCTATTCCAATGAACTGTATACTGCCCTCCTAAATTCTTTTTGAATTCCAAATGAGAATTCTCTAGCTCGAGTCATAAATAAACCAAATAGTTTTTTCTCTGGATCGATCCAAAAATGAGTATTATGGTATCCAGACCATCCATAAATACCTTTTGAAGAATTTGTTCCATCAAGATCAGGATCTCTCAAAACAAAAAGGGAAAAACCATAATCAAAAGGGTCATTTTCAATTTTTGAATGCGCCTTTGTCATCATATTGATACTTTCCTGTGATATTATTTTTTTCCCTTCAAATGATCCTCCGTTTAATAGCATCTTACAAAAGTTAGAATAGTCATCTAATGTAGAAATCAAACCTTCACCGCCGAAATAGGCTTTATTATTAATATCATAAGTAAGTTCATCAAGGTTATTTGTAAAACCTTTGAGGGATCCATTATTAATATAAAGTGGTTGAAATCTTTCTCTATCACTTTTAGTCAGGTAAAATTTAGTTTTATCCATTTTAAGTGGATCAAAGATCTTTTCTTTTAAATATTCATAAAAAGTTTTTTTAGTCACTACTTCCACCACTCTTCCAAGAATAGCCATATTAATACCATATAAATAATTGGTGCCAGGCTCAAACTCTACAGGGTGTTTTGCTACATCAGAAGCAAAGTCTTCTAAATTATCATATTTTAGAGTACTTGTAAAAAACTCAGGATTGTTATAATAACTATACCCAGACCTATGCGTCATTAAATGGAATAAAGTCAAATCATTCTTGCATTCATAAATACCGTTCTGTCCTTTGCATTTAAGGTTTTTAAATTCAGGAATATATTTAGATAATTTATCCTCGAAATCAATTAACCCATCCTCATATAGTTGCATCATTGCCACTATAGTAATTGGTTTTGACATAGACCAAATTGGAAATATGGTATTGTTATTGATAGGCTTCCCATTAGGGTTCATTGAATTTTCAACGTTGTGATAAATTACTTTACCATCTTTAAAAACTAAAGCAACATTGCTTGCTGTGATTCCACTGTCAATGAGATTTCTTTGGAACGACTTTATTTTTTCAAATTGTGAAAAAACACTATTAGTGGAAAGAAAGAGTAAGAATAAAAAGGATAATTTTTTCATGACAATGGATTTATATTTAATTTGTTAATGCATATTATATCTGACTTAGATCAGCTGTTCAAAATGAAGGCTAACGTTTTGCGTGTAGGCGATTTTGCCTTGTGTTGCGCCTGCGGCAAGGCAATATTGCTTACACGCTGTTAGCGGTATGTACTTTCAGTCATCTATTTTAAATTTTTCAATGTTGAATTCTAAGGTGTGATTGCTATCAAGGTTTTCATAATCTTTTAATTCCAATTTCAGCGTTCTATAAAACTTCAGATCAGTATTAATTCCTATTTTGATTGTTTCGTTTTTTATTAATTTGTTCAGTTGAAAAATCGGTTGTACTTGGTATGGGTCGACCAGCAAATGTAT
>Ga0209550_10001872_pt1 | contig 20285 bp, 19 predicted proteins | sample LauGreSuBDMM15SN_2_FD_187567 | JGI IMG/M metagenome (GOLD analysis project Ga0209550, IMG submission 187567) | Freshwater lake microbial communities from Lake Michigan, USA - Su13.BD.MM15.SN (SPAdes) (version 5) | ecosystem: Environmental > Aquatic > Freshwater > Lake | place: Lake Michigan... | reverse complement strand
AAACATTTGAGCCTGTTTCGCAGTGGGGCCTATAGCTCAGTCGGTAGAGCAACGGACTTTTAATCCGTGGGTCGACGGTTCGAGCCCGTCTGGGCCCACTTTTAAAACTCGGAAAATACTTCATCCGTCCCAAAAATAGACGCACTATAAATTTCAAGAATAGAAATCTTAATTGATTAAGTAATTGTTACCAATTCTTCCAAGGAGCACTACCCGATTCCCATAAGGAATCAAGATAAACTTTATCTCGCAAGGTATCCATTGCGTGCCAAAATCCCTGGTGCTTGTACGCTGATAACTCTTTATCCTGTGCCAAACTTCTCAATGGGCCCTCTTCCCAAACTGCCGAATCACTTGTGATCCGATTTAACACCTCGGGTTGGCAGACAAAGAAACCACCACTAATCCATTGTTTGTCTCCCATCGGTTTTTCTTGAAAAGCCGTTACAAGCGTGTTTTCTATTTCCAAAGATCCAAATCTTCCGGCTGGCTGAACAGAAGTTACAGTTGCAAGCGTCCCTTTCTCTTCATGATAATTCTTAAGTTTGCCTAGATCTATGTCACACAAACCGTCACCGTAAGTCAGGAAAAAAGGGCCGTCAATGTAATCAGAAACCCGTTTTATTCGCCCCCCAGTACCAGTTTCCTCACCGGTATCAACTAAAGTGACTTTCCATGGCTCGGCATGCTTTTGATGAATTGTCATTGAGTTGGATGTCATATCAAAAGTTATATCTGACATATGTAAAAAATAGTTTGCGAAATACTCCTTAATGACATATCCGCGATACCCACAACAGATTATGAATTCATTAAATCCATAGGTACCAAAGTTTTTCATTATGTGCCAAAGCACTGGTTTCCCACCAATTTCAATCATAGGCTTTGGGCGCAAATGCGATTCTTCACTAATTCGAGTCCCAAGGCCACCAGCGAGAATTACTGTTTTCATGGTCGCGAGTCTATCTCTAGAGGTATCAAAACCTTGTTAGGGAAGAATCTTCTTTTACTTAAGGATAAATACACTCAGCAATCGTATTTTTACACTTAGGTGTGTATCCTAAACACCTGTGGGGAATAGTCTTGGAGAGGACGTAACGTCTTGAAAGCCGTAATTGGAACACGAAAAAGTGAAATTCGCACCGACATAGGTGGCGTCGCACCCTTAGCAACACCATATGTTCTTTTTGTTGATCCTTCCAGTGCCTGTAATTTCGCCTGTACTTTTTGCCCCACAGGAGATTCAGATTTAATTAAAAGCATAGGTCGCCATGTCGGATCTCTTTCATTTGAAGATTTTGAGAAAATTGTTTCAGACGCTGCTGAATTTACAGACAAATTCAAGGTATTACGACTCTACAAAGATGGTGAACCGCTTGTAAATAAGCGTCTCCCTGCGATGATCCGCTTAGCCAGAGAATCAAAACTCTTTGACAAGATTGACACGACAACAAATGGTGCTCTACTAACAGAACTCAAATCGGAAGAATTAATAAACTCTGGTATTGACCTGATTAATATTTCGATTGACGGACTAGATGCGGAACAGTTTCTGCATTTCACAAAAGCGAAAGTGGATAATACAAAGTTTGTAAATAATATTAAGTATCTCAATGAGATTAAAGGAACTTGTAAAATCGTAATAAAGACAACTAGTGAAATTATTGGTAAAAATAGAGAGCAAGAATTTTTTGATACCTTTGGCAATTATTGTGACAAGATTTATATAGAAAACACAAGTCCTTGTTGGCCAAATTTTGATGTTGAAGAGCGAATGGATATCAAAATTACGGAAGGGCTATACGGTAATGAAATTATTGAGCAAACCGCTTGCCCATATATTTTTTATTCCATTTCGGTTAATTCGGATATGAAGGTTAGCGCCTGCTTTGTCGATTGGGAAAGAGATTTGATTATCGGGAATTTACGCAATAATTCTTTGAAAGAGGTTTGGGAATCTGCGGAATTAAATGCACACAGACTTGCTCATCTCTCAGGTAAAAGAAAAGAACACAAAACTTGTGGAGGGTGCGGACAGATTTCTCATTGTGGGCCTGATTCGATTGAGAGTAGTCTCGAAGATATCAAATCTAAATACATAAAAACTGGACAATTTAGCGACTTAGAAGAAACCATGAAAAAGGTGGGTTATGGTGGTGGAAAACTTTTACCGATTATAAATCTTGATGAGCCTCAGTCGTAAGATTTTACACATAACACCACATTTAGGTGGGGGTGTTGGTTCAGTCGTTCGTGGCTACCTAGAGTATGAGATAAAGCAGGGTGAAAATGTTCACCGGGTAGCTTCACTTGATAGTTTAAATCTGGAGAGTAAGGCTCTATTCAATAAAATTGGCATTGAATGGAACGATGAAATTTACTTAGATCAAGATTTGTTGTCATCACTAATCATAGATTCAGACATAATTTTGATTCACTGGTGGAACCACCCACTGCTCCAAAACTTATTAATGAACCGAGAGTTGCCTGAATCTCGAATCATTATTTGGACTCATATTTCTGGGAATTCAGACCCTAACAATTTTTGTGACTTTGTTCTTAGATATCCCGATAAATTGGTGTTCACCACCCCACTTAGTTTTGCGTCAAGTGCTGTCAGGGAAAATTGGGAAGAATTAGATTCCAAGGTTAGCTCTATCTGGTCAACTACCGGTGTAGAAAAATTACTTGACTTCAAAACAAGTCCTAGGACCAGGGAGCCTTCAGGTGTAATTAAAATTGGTTATGTGGGTAATCTGGATTATTCAAAGTTGCATCCAAGTTTCTTTGCAATTTGCAAGGCTATTGCGAGTCCAAGAATAGATATTCATATCATTGGACCTCTAACATCGCAATTTAGTGCTGATTTGGAACACTATGGAGAAAATCTGGGGTTAACAACTACCGGGTTTATCCCCGAGTTAGATAAGTTCGATTTAATGAGTAAATTTGAAATTCTTTTGTATCCGCTAGCTCGAGAACATTACGGAACTTGTGATCAAGTAATCCAAGAAGCTATGGCATTTGGCACAGTGCCTGTCGTTCTAAACAACCAAATGGAGAGTTATATGATTGAGCACGGTAAGAATGGATTAATATCGAGTAGCATAGATGAGTTGATTGCGAATGTACAAGAGCTGATTGCAAATCCTGATTTACGAGATTACTTGGGGAAAAACGCTTCAGTATTTGCGCAAAAAAAATATAGAATTTCTGAGATGGCGAGATCTTGGAATTTGGAATTTCAAGAGTTGATGGACAAGCCCAAACATAGACACACCACTTTAAGTCAGATTATGGGTCGAGAATTAGAAGCAAATGAAATTTTTACACAATCTTTAGAATCTTCTGCAGGAATATTTGAGATGCATAAGAGGAGCTCAGACCAACAGGAAAGACAAATTTGGGAATCACAAATTGAATGTTTAAGTTCATCCCCAAAGTGGGCCAGCCCTACTAAAAGTTCACCCTCACATTTTTCTGATTACTTCCCTGATGATCCTTGGCTGAAAACTTGGTCCATACTAACCTCAAAGAAATCAAGAACGAGACTAGGATGAGATAGTGAATTATGTAGATTTAAATAGACCAGTGGCACTAATCGGTGCCGGCCAGCTGGGAAAGATGGCTATTGAACTTTGGCCTTCAGGCGTAGAAAAACCGATTTTCTTCCTAGATGAATTTTCATCTGAAGAAATCCAGGGAATACCCATTTTTAAGACTTCAACCCATAACCCAGATCGCTCTATTCAATACGTGCTGGCATACTTTAAAACTGACCCAAAGGACATAAAGAATCTATTTGAAACTTTCCTTAATCAAGAACTAATCACTATTTATGATTTATTGACTCAGATTAATTCTGATCTTTTCTCAAATGGCTGGAGAGGCGACCCGGCAAATCTCGAATCAGCCCGGGCGAACTCTGCCTATTTTGCTGATGCTGAGTCCCAAGCGATTTATTCTGACGTATTAGAATGGCGTTATCTGAGAAAGTTAAGTGATTTAGCCCCCTCAAGTGAATCAAAGAAGTACGATTTAACAAAAATTGGCCGAAATTCACACCACTACGATCTGATAATAGATGGGGGATCATACGATTTCTCATTCCCAAAAAGTTTGTTAACTTCAAAAGTTTCTTGGAGAGATTTGATCGCAATTGAACCAGATCCAAAAAGTCAAGTTGAGGTATCGAAGCAAATAGAATTAATCAAAAGTGTTCCTGAATTTTCAGGAAAGTGCTACGTAGAAAAGAGAGCGCTTTGGTCGACAAATCAAGGAGCTTACTTTTATCCTAATGGATTACTTTCTGCCAGAATCGCTCAGATTCCTGATAAATCTTGCAGAAAAGTTGAAACTGTTACGCTCGAATCTTTAGTTCTATCGAAAATTGGTGATGAATCAGCTGAAGTTTTGACTAAGTTACATGTTGAAGGATCGGAGTGGCCAATAATTGATTCAAGCTCTGAGTTTCTGGAAAGGGATTTAATCCACGATATCCTTATTAACTTGAGCCACGACGAAGATTCATTGGTCAAAATACCCGAGTTATTGCATAGTTTGGGCAGGTTTGAACTTTTCTTACACTCACATGCACTTTTTGGCGAAGGATTAACATTGCTCGCACGAAGTAAAGGAAAAAAATGAATTGCAAAATATGTAGCGAAGTTGTCCACAGATATACCAACAGCCATTTAAATATGTTGGTACCAAATGGTTTCCCACTCACGGGTGAACTTGCATTAAATGTTTGCAATGGATGCCAATTTGTTTCAAATCAATCTTCAGCAACAGAAGCAGATTATGTCGAGTATTACACAAGACTCAATAAGCATCAAGTGCGGGTTGGTGATTTATCAAAAATTGATAAGGACTATTTTAGTGAGCTAGTTAGATTTATTGCAGACAATTCAAATTTTAATTTCTTGAATGCAAAGGTCCTCGATTTTGGGTCAGGTGCCTTGTTGTTCTCAGAGCTTGCAAAAGAGGCAGGCGCTGATCTCGCTTTGAATTTTGATATAGGACTATCGACAATTCATGACGCCGTATATGACTTAGTTGTGTCTACTCACACTTTTGAGCATTTGCTGGATCCTGCCAAAGTTTTTGAAGATTTACTTAGATTATTGAATCATGATGGGCATATTGCGATTGCAGTTCCTGACTTCTCAGCCTATAGCAATGCTTATTACGGACCTTATGGCCACTTTGATTTGGAGCACATAAATCATTTTTCGACGCATGCCCTGGTAGCCTTATATGAAAGATATCAAATAGAAATTATTGCGATTAGAAAAGGCGAAAGAAGAGTATCTCCAACTTTGGCTTATTCGGAGGTGTTATTGGTCGGCAAGAGGATGGCTGGAGTACCCGTTAGAAAGTTGGAATTAGCAAATTTTTCGGCTGAGAATGAGTTGGATTCCCTCGTTAAGCGGTATGAAACTGATTTCAAATTAACACTCAAGGCTTTTAATAATATAGTCGAAGAGGGCAATTCTGTGGGAAAAAATCTGATTGCAATCTACGGTCTGTCATCCTATGCATTTCGATTACTCCATGGTTTAAAGGAAATTAACCAACTAGATGAGGTAGATTTCTATGGAGACTCGGATCCACGGCTTTCCGCCTATGGTTTTGAAGGTAACCCTATTTTACAGAAAAATGAATTCTATGCGTACATCAAGGATGCAATTGACAATGGCTTCACGGTTTATGTAGTTGTGTTTGCCGTTAATGCGTATCGAATTGTGGAGATGTTCAATCAAGAATGCATGCTTGATGGAATGAAAGTGATAGCACTACCACCAGATTCGCAAAATCGAAAGGATTTGAAGTAATGGATTTCATAGAAAATAGAAATGGTCTTGCGTCCGAAAATTGGGAAAGTAGTGAGATCAGAAATGCAGCAAGCGAATGGCATAATTTTAGTAGAAAAATTAATTATCAATATATGTTTGAAATGTGCGGTCTACCGATAATTCAAGATCCACAGGACATTTGCATGTTACAAGAAGTAATCTGGCAGATAAAACCTACACTTATAATTGAAACTGGGATTGCACGCGGTGGATCGCTGATGCTTTCGGCGATGTCATTAGGGGCACTTTCATTTTTAGATAGTTTGAGTGAAATCAATGTAGGCAAACGCAGAGTTGTTGGAATCGATATTGATATTAGAGCCCACAATAGGAAAAACATTGAGGAACACCCACTTTTTCCACTGATAACCCTACTTGAAGGTTCCAGCATCAGTGACTCCATCGTGGGGGGAGTCAAAAATATTGTTAAGGAAACAGATATAGTTCTTGTAATCCTAGATTCCAACCATACGGAAAAACATGTATTGGCCGAACTTGAGATTTATTCGCAATTTGTCTCAAAAGGGTCAGCCATCATAGTTATGGATACAGGAATTGAGTTTGCTCCGCCTGAGACATTTAACACTGATAGGCCTTGGAAGGTTGGATCAAATCCCTACACTGCAACAAAGAAATTTCTTAGTTTGCCATTAGGGCAAGTCTTCGAAGTTGATCAGAAAATTGAATTTAGACACCTCATATCCAGTGCACCAGAAGGCCTTTTAAGGAGAAAACCATAATTTAATAGGGAGGAGGCTGTGCAATCTTAATGATTCTACAACTTGTATATCGCAACCGTTAACCCCACATACACTGGATTATATACTTAAGTGTTTGAGCTAGATAAATTCGTCAATCAGTAAATTGGAACCCTGAGGGTGAGGTCAACGAGCACATGAAATCATCCCAGATTCCAATTCTTATCACTGGTAGTTCAGGGTTCATTGGAACGAATCTAGTGAAGTCAGGTGGTCTAAAATTCGCAAGTAATCTGCAAAATTGGAATAGACATTCAATGGGCTCATTACTGGAAAGGGTAAATCGTGAAAAACAACTAGATCTTTTAAACCCAAGAGTTGTAGTGCATTTAGCATGGTCTTCAACAAATGAAGAGAGTTATGAGAAATCTCAAGAAAATTACCAATGGGGTGAATCCACCATTAGTTTTGCGCATGAATGCATGGAACGGAATATAAGATTTATCACTATCGGATCAGCGGTAGAAGATAGGTCCGATGAACTCGTAGGTAATACACCTTATGCAAAAGCAAAAAATTTGATTCGTGAAGAGTTGTCTCTTAGTCCGTTAATAACTCAAATTTCTTACTTGAAACCAAGCTTCATTTTTTCAATAGAAAGCCAGCGTCCTAGGCTTCTGAAGGATTTTATAAATAATAGAGATAATGCTTGGCAAATTGTCAAGAATCCAAATCATCATGAGGAATTTATTCACATTAATGATGTCATATCAGGATTGGCCATAATCATACAAAATGATTTAAGAGGTATTCTCCAATTAGGTGGTGGAATTAATGCATCCGTTTCAGATTTTATCAATATGGTTAGTTTAAATCTGGGCTCTGCGAATATTTTTCCATGGTCTGTACCAGGATCTAAATCCGTACAACCAAACTTCCTTTTGAACTCTTTAGGTTGGAAAGCAGAAAGGACAAAAGAATTCTTCAGCTCGAAACAAATTCTGTGAGTCAAGGTCAACCATTATGTAAGGTCACTTAATCTTGAAACTCTATAATTCTTGCAGAATCAACCCAAAAAAGTATTTTATTCTTTTATCGTCACTATACTTTTGACTATGGGGAAACTGATGGTTCTAATTCTCGCAAGTAGATCAGTCGGCCATGTGCAACTATTTACCGGGGAATTGGAATCACCACTTCTAATTCCATTCAAAGGGAAACCTTTGGTGGCACACTTCGAAACTCAATTTAAAGACGTTGACGTACTGTACGCATTGAACGAGGATGCCTTCAAGACGCAGAATTTTATACAGAAGAGATATAGTAAAAGGGCCTCATTCAGTTCGGGCGAACACTTTGTTGCACCAATTTATAACTCAATGATATTTGACAATCTGAAGATTCAAGGTTTGCATGTTCAAAATGTCTTTCCATTGGTCACCCCGGCGGACTTGGAGAGCGACGAAGATACTCTTAGAGAACAGTGGGTTCCTAAATGGTAACTGAGCTGATTTCTATTTCCTTGGAAACAAAGCGCGATTGCAAGTCAGAAATGGGGGAATCCGATTGAGAAAGGCTATTTTTATAATCGGACCAGTTCAATCAAGTGGAAGGTCTGGCTTAAGTTGGGGAGCGAATGAGGCGTCCGATTGGGATACGGTTTTCTGGAATTCCACAGAAGATATAGTTTTTAATGTCGCAAGAGCCACTTCGCTGGGATTCAAATGTTTCTATATTTACTGGGCGGATGATGAGATTGCCAAGAGTTTAATGATTCCCAACCTAGAATTGATTCCAATTTTGGACCCATTTTTTAGTAAGGATATTCAATTTAGAACACAAGAACTTCCTAACCTTATCAAAGAGTTAGGGCCATTAGCGAAGAATTTTACTTACAATGATCAACGGCAAGCTTTTGCAGCGCAATTTGGATTTAATTATTTGTTTGAATCGGGTTTCGAAATAGCATTGAAAATTCGCTCTGATCAGCGAATGAATTGGGATCAACTTTTCATGGATTTAATGTTTGCATATAACTCAAAACGTATTCTTCTCCCAGCCCAAAAAAGTTTAACTTCTCTCGATGCTGGATATGCAGGTTTTTCCGTCATGGACTTCTTTTATGGAGGCGAAACACAAATCCTATCCGCATGGTTCAATGATGTGCTTGTTGGAGGCAGACTTTATGGTCCCCACCAGGATATTGCTTGGAAACCACTCATCAATAGTGCTAAGTGGAAAAGTTTCTTCCCCGGCTTGTCAATACTTTCTGACATAAACAATTCGGAAAAGCAGGCGAGTATGGCTGAAATCTTTTGGCAAGAATTTGCTACTCCAAGCAGCAAAGAGACGATGAATCAAATTAAATGGAGAGGCAACAAATTGGAAATTATTGACTATAAAATATGCAGGGACGAGCTTTTTTTAAATGAAACTAAAAAAATCGAGCCACATTTTGAAAGAGTGACTCTCGGTAGTTACTTTTCCGCAAATTTTGAATGGGACTTAGTAACGAACTACTTAATGGGTGAAACGCCAACTGATTCCCCAAAGAAGATAATCCGAAACGATCTTATACTGAATCATTTGAACTATGTATTGAATAGTGGCAAGTATGAAAAAAGCAACATAAGTATGCAAATTTTTAAATTATTGCTATTAAGTAAATTTCCTATAATCCGTAACCTAGTAATTTATGGAAAGAAGGCAATATCTAAATTCTTGATGAACAAGTAGCAAAGACTAACCAAAATATTCATTCCAACTCGGGTTCTTTTTGTCCTGTTCAGAAATGATGTTGATTTCAGAAGGCCAAGGAATATCTAAATCATTATTCCTCCAGTGGAGACCTTGGGATTGCTCTTTAGAATATGGGGAATCCATAAAATAGAGCAGTTGTGTATTCTCTTCTAAAGTCAAGTAACCATGAGCAAAACCCTTAGGGATGATTAATGCATTAATACCTTGTCCAGCAGAAATTTTTGTACATAAAATCTTTCCAAAATTTATAGATTCAGGCTCAATCTGCACCATTACGTCAAACAAACTACCCCCAATGCATGAAACAACTTTAGATTCTTCATTTGGCGATAATTGAAAGTGTAGACCTCTCAAGGTTCCCTTAATTGGATTTGTTGCTATAGATATCTGATTGAGCGCTTTAAACTCCGTAATAATTTCTGTATCCCATATTCTAGTAAAAGTCCCTCTAGTATCCCCTTTCGGGTCCCAAAAGATACCTTTAATTCCTAAACCGAGATCTATAATCTTCATCCCAGGTACTCAAGTTTCGGAATAGCCTTAAAGATTGGAGCATGCACTCCAAGTGCTCTTAATTCAGCTTGAATTTCCGAGGATAAATTCCAAGGCAAAATCAAAATTACTTCTGGTAGGTTAGTTTTTAGTATGTCAACGCCATAAATTGGAATGTGTGATCCTGGGAGAAATTTCCCTTGTTTAAATGGATTCTTATCAACTACACATTCAATTTGAGCGGCATCAATCTTCGCAAGATTGAGGATTGTATTGCCCTTTGCAGCAGCTCCATACCCGATTACACGTTTACCGCTCTTATTTAGACGATTAATTTCAATCGATAGATCCCGAACGATACGTGAGACATTGTCTTGAAATTTCTTTCGAACTTCTGGGTCACGTGGATCTATTGCAAGTTCCTCAAGAATAATTTGAGTTAATTCACGTGACTCTATCATTTTAGATCCAATTTTTGCGAGATTTACTCTAAGCGAACCGCCATGTGTGCCGATTTTTTCTACACTAGTTACCTTCAAACCACTTTTACGGATAATTGGGTTTAAAGCGGTTAATGATAGATACGAATAGTGTTCATGATAAATCGTATCAAACTGAAATTTAGACATCATGTTAAATAGATGAGGAAATTCCAGAATCGCGCTGCCTTCATTATCAAGTAAAACTTCAATTCCACCTAGAAAATCATAGAGATCTGGGACATGAGCTAATACATTGATACCGAGGATTAACTTAGGTGCCTCTTGTTCTAGTCGGAGTTTCTCTGCTGCTTCTATCCCAAAGAATTCAACTCGTGTAGGTATATTGCGGGCGGAAATTGCTTCTGAGGCTACATTTTGAGATGGCTCATAACCTAGGACGCGCACCCCCACTTGTTTAAAATATTGCAAGAGGTAACCATCATTGCTTGCAATCTCTACTACTAAGTCTTTAGAAGTCAAATTTAATTCATCAATTACTTTTTCCGCTAAATTCCTAGCATGTTCTAACCAGGAAGTTGAGTATGAAGAAAAGTACGTGTAGTTACCATTGAAGTGCAATCCTCTATCAATCTCATTATTCAGCTGCACAAGTCCACAGTAATTGCAGACAAAAACGACTAGGGGATAGCTCTTTTCATCGGCAAATCCTTCCTCATTGGATATTAATGCATTTGAAATTGGTTGTAGTCCTAAGTCGATTAAAATGGAATTTAAAGGCGATCCACAACCACGGCATGGCGCGCTCATTTAAGGAAGTCCTTTTCAATTGTCGAGCGGACCAAGTATTTGATGCTCTCGCCATTTTGAAGCGCCTTGAACCACATTGCTGTTTCCAAGACAGATTCCTCAACTGAGTATCTTGGATGCCAATCTAATTGTGTATTGGCCAAGCTTGAGTCTAAGGACAGCGTTTTGGTCTCCTCAAAACTAGGTTTTTCTTCTATCCAGTTGATTTGGTGACCGAGGGCATGAGAAAAAATTTCTATTATTTCTGCCACCTTTATTGACCGCTCAGGGCCGATGTTGTACTCAGCAGCGGTCATTAAGGGCCTTTTAGTTAAATGCATATGGGCAACACGCAGATATCCTGAGAGACAATCTGAAATGTATTGCCACGGTCTAGTTGCCTGCATATTTCTAACTTTAAGAATGGAATTTGTCTCAATACTCCTGCAAATATCTGGGATAAGTCGATTTACTGCATAATCTCCCCCACCTATCACATTCCCAGCCCTGATTGTGGTGATGGGAACATTATTCGGATTACAACTCTTGGCAAGCGACTTAATGATAATTTCAGCGGCTGCCTTGGAGGCGCTGTAAGGATCCACGCCCCCCAAGGGGTCACCCTCTTTAAATGATTTTGCACCTGGTTCCTGTTTGTAAACTTTATCAGTTGCTGCAATTGTCATACCTTTTAAGTTTGGTGTACTCAAAGCCGAAACTAGTAAATTACTAGTACCAACAATATTTGTCGTAATTGTTTCTAATGGATCTTTATAGGAAGGAGAAATTAGTGCTTGCGCTGCTAAATGAAAAATATAGTCAGGCTTCGTAGCGTGAATAATTTCATGAGTTTGATCAAAATCACGCAAATCTTGATAGTAATTTCTTTCTGCTTTCGATTCTCCAGAAGATATTTTAAAAAAATGATTTTCAGGCCCTAGAGGCAAACTGATTCCAACTACTTTCGCTCCGAGACTACTCAGAATATGCAGCAGCCAAGTTCCCTTAAAACCAGTATGACCAGTCAAGAGGATTAACTTTCCATTGAAGCCAGCCAGTTCTTCCATAGGTATATAATACTGAGAATCATGCAAATTTGTTAGATATTGTATTCAGTAATAGGAAATCCAATTCATTACACGCTCCCAAGAGTTAGATTATTAAGGTTCGAATTTTAATAGCCCCGAGATATCAAAACAGAATATTCAACCTGGGATAAATGGTACATCTGTCAAACTCCATGATTAAATCAGATTACGTCTTTGAAGCTCTATGGACAACTGGCGGATCCATTATTATTGCCATTCTCAAAGATTTGATGCCACCAAACTTATTACATTTCTTAGGTTCAGATTCGCTGGGGCAACTTAAAACCCTTTTTGCTGCTAAGCAACTGGCTCAATAGGTCAATTCAACTATACTTATTTCATGGGAGAACAAACGTGGCTCATTACGGGCGGCGCAGGTTATATAGGGTCACATATTGCGAATGAATTCTTGTCAAACGAAAAACAAGTGGTAATTTATGACTCGTTATTAAATGGATTACCCTCTCGAGTCGAATATCTACGCACTACGAGCCAAAAGAACGTACCTCTTATTATTGGAGATATTCGAGACTTGGTCTTACTTGAAGAAGTTCTTAGGAGATACAAACCCTTTGGCATAATTCATACAGCCGCTTTGAAATCCGTAGCTGAGTCAATCCTTAAACCGAACGAATACTTAGAAGTCAACTACTCTGCAACAACTAATTTACTCGAGCTTACAAACAAACTAAAAATACAAAATTTCATCTTTTCATCAACGGCAGCAGTGTATGGGTCACCAAAAGTTTCAACACCGATGAAGGAAAATGATGAAACAAAGCCAGTGACCGCTTATGGAGAATCCAAATTATTAGGTGAACGCGAGGTTACCAAGTTTCTACAGGCCTCCCACAATAATGGGTCCTCTTTGAGATTCTTTAACGTTATAGGATCTGCTGCACCCGAACTTGCCGACAATTCCAAAGATAATTTGTTGCCAAGAATCATGAACAGTATTCGTGAGGGCACTCCACCAATTATTTTTGGAACGGACTATCCAACACCAGACGGTACTTGTATCCGCGATTATATTGATGTTCGTGATGTTGCCAAAGCACACCTAGTCATTGCGGATTGGCCGTCAAAACTACCTGATGTGATTAATCTTGGTACAGGCCGTGGAACTTCAGTGAGAGAATTGATTACTAAGACCTTATCAATTTCCGGCAATCAGAAGGTTATCTCTGTTGAGGCTAAAGCACGCGCGGGAGATTCAGCCATGCTTTGTGCTGATGTTTCTTTATTCACCCAAGTAACAGGTTTTGTTACTAAACATACTCTCGAATCAAGCATAACAAGTTCTATAGGAGCAAGTTATGTCTAACAGCGCCGTTTTAATCCTAATGCCAGTTTTGAATGAAGCCAAGACCCTAGATCGATTAATCTCAATTATTCGTGGACAAACACACAGAAATTTCTCATTATTTATTCAAGATAATAAATCACAAGACGAAACTTTAGTGATTGCTCGCCACCACGAAAGCCAAGATAATCGAATTCAAGTCTTTTCAAATGTAGTTCAGATAACTGGTGGCGAAAATTGGTTAAGCATGATTACGAAAGTCCAGCACTTAGATAAATATGATTATTGTTGTTTTCAAGCTGGAGATGACACTTGGGGCGATGAGAATTACTTAAGCAATTTAGTGAATGTTCTTGATGGTAATCCGAACGCTGGAGCAGCCAATCCGGTATTTAAGATTATGAGCCCAATGCATGAAGTGCTCAAGACAATTGAAATTGGTGTAGTTTCTAAGTTTGCATTTTTAAGAGTATGGGAGTTGTGTAGAAATTGGGACAATGTTCACCACATTTATAGTCTTTACCGGAGAGATATATTTGAGTATTTGATAAATTGCAAAGTTAGTAGGTTTACTGACTATTCTGGTTCGGATTGGTGGTGGACATACGAGTTTTTGAATAGAAATCAAAGTATTACCTGCAAAGATTCCATATACTTTAAGTTACTGGAGCAAGCAGAAGGAAGTACCTTTATTCACATCAAGAGGGCAAGGGTACTCTCTTATTTCCACACGCTATTTAATACTTGTAAATCTGAGGCAATACATTTATCGCGGGCCCGGCAAGTTAGGAGCAAGTTTCATTTGATTGCGATTCCACTATTCTATTTTATATTCACTATATTTAGTAGAGTCGGAGTATTACATTATGGAATAATTAGAACCAGGTTAATTAGTAAAAGGAAGCTGCAATCTTGAAAATAGATTTTATTCTTTGCACTCGGAACAGATCTAGTGCGATCAGAATGCTTTTAAATTCAATTGGCAGTCTAGAAATGTCAGAATTAGCTCAGATTACAGTGGTAGACGCCTCAGACGTGCCCGTTGATTTTACTGGGCTAAATTTACCGAAGACGACAAAGCTCAACATTGTTGTAGCCAAACCCGGTCTTCCTTCTCAGAGGAATATTGGGCTTGCAATCACAAAAAATACAATTATAGTTTTCTTGGATGATGATGTGCGCTTACCTAAAAATTTTATTACATTTACCTTGAGGGCATTTAAAGAGGATAATGAACTGGCGGGCTTGGGATACCTCCTGAGAGGGGTCGGATATACAAGCGATGCTAGATTTCTTAAAAGATACAAAAGTACCAATGCATCAAAATTTGGCCAAGTATCTAAGTTCGGAATAAATCTTTGGTACCCAGAGAAAACTCTGGAAGTTAAAAATCAGCCTATGTGGATACCTGGTTGCGCCATGGCGTTTAGGCGATCCGCCATCACCAACTTGGTTTTTAATGCAAATCTAGAGCGAGGAATTCTTGGAGGTTATGCTTTAGGAGAAGATGTCGATTTCACTCTACGCTTGTTTCAAAGAGGCGGAAAAATTCAACTATGTACAGAATTAATAGTTGATCATTATGAAGCTCCAGGCGAACGAGATAATCACCTCAGTTTATCTAAAGCGCAAGGTGCCTGGCTTAGATACTTGTCATCATCCTTTCCACTACTCGTTCCATACCGAATGGTCCTCTTTAGGTTAGTAGCCGAATTATTCTATTTGATTCTCTCAATGTCTCTTCGGCGGAAGCGCATTAGGGAATTAAAAAGGGGAGCGTTCAAGATTTTGAACTTCATTAGTCGCAGTCCCTACTCGAAGTAAGAATTAGAAAAAGGAATTCCAGATTTCTAGAGTCTTGAATTCAGAACTAGAGATAACTCCACGCTTTTCTAAGACCTTATAACAAGAAATCAATTGATCAGATAAATGCCGACCTTGAAGATTTAGTTTCAATAAATCAAGTATAAGATTTTCTGAATGCAGAAACAGTTCAGTTTCGTCAGAAAAATCACCCAAGAGGTTATGCTCATTTCGATCTTGTCGTACCAAAGGTGCATGGAAGGAAATTGTTTCATTTCTTTCTTGAAGAATTCTCCAGGCAACAAAACCACGCAGAATATCTGTAAGCCTAAAAGTACAAGTACTTGGGAGGTACATAAGTTGATATACAGAAGAATGCCACCAGGTAGTTTGACTATTTATTGGACAAATCTGATTACGACCAAGAGCAACAGGAGTTCTCGAATTAAATTTGACAAAGTTGCCCAGGACTAAACGGTAAATCGCATCAACATCTGGATCCCCATCTGCTAATCCCTGCTGAATGGGAGAGGTCAAGGTCTTAGTCTCAGAGAAGGTGGCACTCAGCTTTAAGCTTCGTAAATCATATCCACGTGGCCAAATAATGGGCGGCAACTCCGAGGCTGATGTATAACCAAATACTTCATACACATTTAGCCACTTTGTCTCTGTTTGAAAAATATCTGCTTTCAAGTTCAAATTACGGGCCTCAAATGGCGACTCAATTGGGACATTGTCATCATCAGTCTCATAAATCCACTCAACTCCTAGATCTCTTGCCCGTAAGTAGCCGAGATTTTTTCTTGCATAATGTTTAGTGGGAAGAGAATGCCCAAACGATGTGGGACTCAGTAATTGACTTTCAATGCTTAGAAATTCATAGCCAAGCCCCGCCCAAGTATCTGGCGTTTTTGTGTCACCGACAACAATCACAGGAGCGTTTACTTGAGTTGCATGGCTCAATAATTTGTTCATAGCAACATTAGGTTCATTTATGGTCGTTAAGACCGCTGCGCAGGAAGTTTTTTTATTCAAAGTTAATCCCCCGGATTTGCTTTTCATTTAGGAATTTATTAAAACCCACAGATATCCAATCAGGCAATAGCATATCGGTATTTGATAAATCTGGATTCATATACCACTGTCGTGGAAATATTGGGCGAGATTGTAAACCTCTATTGAGATAAGCCGCCCACCAGCTATAGCTGCTATTTGCTCCTATAAAACTTGTCGCATTTGCCATCAAAACTAAGTTTTCACATTGAGAGTGGGTGTCTTCCGGACCAATGATTCTAGGATTCCCTAAATGTAACTGATCAATAAGTTCATTAGCTTTTTCGGGATTATCTGTGAAAATAATATAGTTGCTAGAGCCGCCCAATTCTTCGTTCAAATCGATAGCTTTCTTATAATACTCAAAGTCAAGTAAGCCGTGGTAATCACTGGTTAATGTCGCTGCACCTGGACCACCACGACGAATGTGTATTGCAGTGAAATGAATTGGGAATGAATCCTTAATTTCAAAAAAGTTTTTAGAGGCACTTAATAACTCAAATTCATCTAGAATACCGTCTCTCATATAATGAAAATAGCGCCAACTTTGAAAATAACCATGGTAATTGCGTAAATTTACAAGTTCCAAATTCTGAAAATTCAATCCCACTTCATTTTGCACATTTCCAAGACCGCGCTCGAATCCAATTTTCTTGGAAACTTTATAAAATATTGAATCTGGATTTAGGCCACGTGAAAATGGTTCGATATCAAAATTTCTAGATGTCTTAAACTCAGATATTCTTGGAGTTACACCAGGCAAAGTCAAAAATTTGAGTGGTACATTATTTTTTCTAGAAAATGCAAGGCCGGTTGCCCATTGAAACATTTGATTTCCAAGTTCTCCATGCAAACTAAATGTAATCATCGTTTTGCACCTTTTCTCTCAAACTTATTAAATTCTAGATTTCTTCGGAAATTGTACCTTCGTAGAGCTTCAAATAAAAGTCGAATAATAATTGAGATGCCTGAGAATGAGAGGAATTTCGTGAGTATAAGCACTTTAATCCAATGTGGAATTTTAGTCTTATAGATAATTCTATAGGAGATGATATCGAAGAGATGTAAAATAAGTCTTAGATTACCGTTCTGTAGAGAATTGTAAGCGTCGATTGTGCTCTTTAAATTGTTGATTGATCTATCAAAGACATCAGTACCTATCGGGTATTTTTGCAATAATTGCTTTCGTTTTAAAATTGACATTGAGCGGTTTTGCATTGTGATTGAAGAATCAGCCAAACGATATTTCAATAATTCTAAAGGTGAACTCGCAAAAGTTCCCGAAGAATGCATGCGTAACCAAAGCGATAGGTCTTCTGCAGGAGAATCCTCAGCAAGGTATCCACCAACTCTCTCATAGAGTTGTTTTCGAAAGAATGCAGCCGGATGGGGTGTTCGTCGACCACTAATAAGTGACAACTTAACGGGATCACTGAAAATTGCCGATGCCATCGAACCTATATTGAGAATACCGTTGGCATAAAATGAGTAATCACTAAATACAAGGTCACATTGCGTTTTGTTTACTATTTTAATCTGCTCTTCTATTCGGTGGGAGTGGTAATCATCATCGATATCAAAGCGTGCAATCCATTTACCTCTTGCTTGCTGGATTCCATAATTTAGAGCCTGAGAAATTCCACTCCCAGGGTTTCTTAGAACAGTAAAGTTACTATTCTCAGCACAAAATGCACTACAGAACTCAAAACTACCATCGGTTGACCCATCATCAATAATTAGAACTTCCATACCAATGGTGGTAGACAGAAGTTTTTTCAGTGTGTGAGGTGCGAATTGCATGCCATTTCGAATGGGTATGACCGCCGAGACTTCATCAATTTTTACCAGTTGAACCACCCATAGAGGTTACAATACTCAATACGACTATTCCGCAATTAGCTTGAATTGGGGCAAAATGGTGAAATTTGGAAGCATAACGTCTCAACTGGAACGTGTAATTGCACTCTATTCACCAGCAGATCGCCGCAAAATAAAGTTTGTCGCAATCGCTCAAGTATTTCTTAGCTTTCTGGATTTATTTGCCATAGCAATGATTGGTGCGCTCAGCGCACTTACGGTAATGAGTATTCAATCTAAGACTCCTGGAAATAGAGTTTCATCACTTCTTGAATATACTCAATTGTCTAACTTTAGTTTCCGAATGCAGATTGCAATTCTTGCTGTAATTGCAGTTTTTGCCATGATATTAAGATCATTCATTTCTATTTCAATAAACAAACAAATTCTGTATTTTCTTTCTTTACGGACTGCAAAAATATCTAGCAAACTTACAAGTCGGCTCATGGAAGAGACTCTATTTAAAATTAGGTCCGAGTCCACTCAGCAGAGAGTTTTTGAATTAACTTCAAGTATTTCCGCGATAGGTGTCGGAATTTTAGGACCCCTATTACAGACTTTAGGCGATGTTGCCCTTCTTTTTGTGTTGATAGTAGGTTTGTTATCAGTGGATACACTAATGACACTACTGGCATTTACTGTTTTTTCCTCGGTAGCAGTGATTGGGTATGTTTTCACTCAGAAAAAGATTGGTGAATCAGCTAGAAAAAATACTGAATTATCCATTTCTTCAAATGAGAAGATAATCAGTTTAATTGAAATGTACAGAGAATATTACTTGAGAGACTCAATAAGTCAAGCAATAAAAAAGTTTGAAGATGAGAGAATTTTGCTTGCCAAGCATTCCACTAATCTGAATTTTTACCCATCTATTCCAAAGTACTTTCTTGAAACTTCAATTTTCATCACTTTTTTAGCCTTAGGCGCATTTCAATTCTCAAGATTAGACGCATCAAATTCAATCTCTACATTAGCAATTTTTTTGGCAGCGGCTTCTAGAATCGCCCCTGCAAGCCTCAGAATTCAACAATCAATTGTCGGGATTCGTAATAGTATTGAACTCGCATTGCCTGCGATATTACTGAGCGAAAGTTTGGAGAAATCACAAAATAGTGATGTACAGCCACGTTTTTACAAATCAGAAATACATCAAACAGAATTAAGGAATTTTGACTTATCTGTCAATGTGATTAATTTTGCCTTTCAGGAGAATTCGGAATTTAGCTTGAAAGGTATTTCCTTTAAAGTTCCCACGGGAGAGACTCTGGCAATAGTGGGGCCTTCAGGAGCAGGGAAATCAACACTGGTGGACTTAATACTTGGATTTTTAGATCCTCAAGAATCTTCGATTAAGATTGGAAACTATTCAGTAATCGATTTAATTAAATCCAATCCTGGTGTTTTTGGATACGTCCCACAAGTAATCCCGATTTTAAACGGATCTATTGGTGAGAATATTTCCTTATCATTAGAATCGAATGAAAAACAAATATGGAGTGCCCTTAGGCAAGCCGAACTAGTAGAATACGCTGAGTCTTTGCCCAACGGTTTAGCAACAATAATCGGAGATCGTGGAATCAAGGTAAGTGGAGGTCAACGACAACGTATAGGTTTGGCACGAGCCTTATATACCTCACCAAAATTGCTTATTATGGATGAAGCTACCAGCGCCTTAGATGCAGTTACAGAAGAAAACATTTCGGAATCGCTGAAGGTGTTACATGGAGACATCACAACAATCGTGATTGCACATAGACTCTCAACAGTTCGCAAAGCCGACAATATAATTTACCTTGAAAAAGGAAGGTGCTTAGCAATGGGTAACTTCCAGGAAATTCGCGAAAAAGTGCCAAACTTTGATAAGCAAGCAAAACTTATGGGCCTCTAACTCTGGTTCCCAGAGCCTATTTAGCCCAGTCTTTTCTTATGGTTTTAGGAGCTTGCTTAAGGCTTGACATGAGAAGGGGCTGATTTCAGTAGGCATGACTTTGTTTCTACTATGCCTAAGAGACACGCTCAAAACCCTCAATCCCACCTTTACCCTCCCCCATCCCATAGACTAAGAGCCTGATTCCGGCAGGGTTGTTTCACGCTGCCATTCGGCGAAAGCCCTGCTCGCACTTCCCCCCATATATAAGGTAAAA
>Ga0209550_10001871_pt1 | contig 20295 bp, 18 predicted proteins | sample LauGreSuBDMM15SN_2_FD_187567 | JGI IMG/M metagenome (GOLD analysis project Ga0209550, IMG submission 187567) | Freshwater lake microbial communities from Lake Michigan, USA - Su13.BD.MM15.SN (SPAdes) (version 5) | ecosystem: Environmental > Aquatic > Freshwater > Lake | place: Lake Michigan... | reverse complement strand
AATCATCCTAATAGCTTGGCTGGCAAACGGCTTGGCTGGGCGTGCCCGTCTGGCCTGAGATAGGCGTCGTCTCTGCGGTCCGGCATTTTTAAGGTGAGGGTGGTCATCGGGATTCGGGGTCATTTCGGCTCTGGGGTTTCACGGCGAGGCAACGCGCCGTTAGGTTGGCCGCAAATTACTTATGCGTGACGATTATATTAAAGGTGCCCTGAAGATGGTCGATGACCCAAATATCTTGGTGAACTTGGTTTCACTGCGGGTGAAGCAACTCAAGCGCGGTAATCGCCCTCTCGTGGAGTCGCTGGAAAAAATGTCACCGGAAGACACAGCGTTGCGCGAAATCATGGAAGGCAAGATCAGCTTCGAATTGGCGACCAACCTCGAAGCACACGGGAATCGTTAAGCGAACGGTTCATGCAAAGGATGCCGCGGTCACCGATGTTGAGGTGATTGCCCTCGGGCTCGCGGCCATTGCAGAAATTCGAATTGGGTGATCGGTGAATGGCTCTCAGCCGGAGGCCCCGTGCGGCTAGGGTTTTCTTGGCTGCGGCGACGTCCCTAGCCCCGACGATAATCTTCGAACCAGCTCGCCGGGGATCGACGGTTTTGGCCGCGCGATGGCAAGCGAGGTTGCAGCCGCCGGTGGCCAGTTCGATCCAGCCGTCGTCGCTTGGGCCGACGTCCTTGAGTTCGAAGAACCGCCGATAAAATTCGGCAATTTTTCGGCATCCTTCGCTTCGATCCCGGCTCTGGCGATCGGGCGAACATCGGCGGGTTAACTCACGTATTTCTGGACAATCGGAATGCGGCGACCGACGCCGAACGCGAGCGGAGTGATGCGCAGGCCGGGGGCGGCTTGCTTCCGTTTGTATTCGTTGAGGTCGACCTTGCGGGCAATGTCGTTCACGACAGCTTCGGGGAAACCTTGCGCGACGAGATCGTGGCGGGAGAGACCTTCTTCGACGTAGCCTTTGAGAATCGCGTCGAGCTGCTCGTAGGGCGGCAGGCTGTCTTGATCGACCTGGCCGGGGCGAAGCTCGGCGGAGGGCGGCTTGTCGATCGTGTTGGCGGGGATGATTTCGCGGTCCCGGTTGATCCAGCGCGAGAGCGCGTAGACCTGCATCTTGAAGACATCGCTGATGACCGCGAGACCGCCGCACATGTCGCCGTAAAGCGTGCAATAGCCGACGGCCATCTCGCTCTTATTGCCGGTGGTTAGGAGCAAGGCGCCGAATTTGTTGGAGAGCGCCATCATCAGCACGCCGCGGATGCGGGCTTGGATGTTTTCTTCGGTTACGTCGCGGGTGCGGCCGGCGAAGACCGGACCGAGGGCAGTTTCGGCCGCGGCAACGGCGTCGGCGATGGCAATCGTCTCGAAGCGGACGCCAAGGTTGGCGGCAAGGATGCGGGCGTCGTCGCGGGAATGTTGCGAGGAGATCGATGAAGGCAGAGAGACACCGATGACGTTCTCCGCGCCGAAGGCTTCGGCCGCGACGACGGCGACGAGGGCGGAGTCGATGCCACCGCTGAGCGCGATCAGGGCCTGCTTGAAGCCCGATTTCTGGGCGTAATCGCGGAGGCCTAGGACCAACGCAGCGTAGATGTCGGCAAGATCGGGTTGATGAAAGGTCGGCGATGGAGGTGTGGTGACCGCCGTATCGACGACGCGGAGCTCCTCGGTGAAAGCGGAGAGGCCGGCCGTGATCGAACCGGCTGAAGAGGCGACCAGACTGCGCCCGTCGAAGATGAGCTCGTCGTTGCCGCCAACGGCGTTGACGTAGGCCACCGGACAGCCGAGCGCGCGGGCGGCGTCGGTCACGAGTTTCTCGCGGACATCGCCCTTGGCGAAGTGCCACGGGCTGGCGGAGAGGTTGACCATCACGTCGCACGTTTGCGCAGCGAGTTGGGCGAGTGGTTCGAGGCCGTGATAAAGACGCCTCGTGCCGAGCATCGGGTGGGTCCAGATGTCTTCGCAAATCGTGATGGCGATGCGGAGGCCGGCATGTTCAACGACGGTGGGCGAGGGGGCGGGCTCGAAGTAGCGGTCCTCGTCGAACACATCATAGGTGGGCAAAAGGCATTTTCGGGCCGTGGCGACAATCTGGCCGCGATGGCAAAATGCCGCGGCATTGAAAAACGGTCGGCCGGTCGCGGCCGGGTTGGGCTCGACCGTGCCGATGACGGCGGGCACGTCGCCGATGGTGGCGACGATTTGGGCGAGGGAGTCGGCCACGTCGCTCACGAAGCGGCGTTTGAGGAGAAGATCGCGCGGAGGGTATCCGCAGACGATGAGCTCCGGGAAAACAACCAGTTCGGCGCCCTGCGCGACGAGGGACTCGTAGGCGGCGATGATTTTACGGCGATTGCCGGCGAGGTCGCCGACGGTCGGGTTGAGCTGGGCAAGGCCAAGGCGCATGGAAGTGAAGAGCGAAAAGCGTGGACGCATTTTGGCGAGCCGCAACTCACCGGGCTTGCAGCAGCCGGTCGGCGGACGCTTTGTTGTTCTGCTAATGAATCTGAATCCAGACAGGTTAACCAACCGGGACGTGAAGCTCGCATGAGTGTGCAACCGGCATTGATTCTGGCCTCGGCGTCGCCGCGGCGACGGGAGCTACTCGCCCAGTTGGGCTTGGAGTTCACGGTCGTCACGGCGGAGGTGACGGAGCACGAAGACCCGGCCAGCGAGCCCAAGGCGATGGTCGCGCACAACGCGGCGCTGAAGGCGGATTGGGTCGCCGCGCGTCATCCTGATACGCTGGTGTTGGGTGCAGACACGACCGTTTTTCTCGAAGGCACGGTTTTGAACAAACCCGCGGACGGGGTGGAGGCGCGGGCGATGCTGCGCCGGCTGAGCGGGCGGACGCATACGGTGTTCACCGGGCTGGCCGTGAGGCGCCTGCGCGACGGACTGCGCCTGGAAGCCGGCGAAGCGAGCGAGGTGACGTTCAGGGAATTTGGCGAAGAGACGATCGAGGCGTATTTGGCGAAAGTGAATACGCTCGATAAAGCCGGCGGCTATGGAATCCAGGATCATTCCGAGTCGATTGTCGCGGGTTACCGCGGGTCGTTGTCGAACATCGTCGGGTTACCGCTAGAAACGACGAAACAAATTTTGACCAAATGCGGTCTGCTGCGTTGAGTGACCGCAGTCCCGATCCTCGCCACGCGTCAATGAGTGCCACCTTGAGTCCACCACCTGCGGCCCCGCGCCGGGTTTTGCCGCGCTTGTCGAGCAACCCGGAGACGAGATCGGTGCAGATCGGGGTGATCGGAACGCTGGTGTTGCATCTGCTGCTGTTTGTAGCGGCCCCATATTTGCTCACGGTCGGGCCCACGGTTTTGCCGAGGAGTGAAGAGCCGCAGACGTTCAGTATTGAGCTGCCGCCGGACGAGTTTGAGACCCCGAAGCCGGCGCCGAAGCCGGCGCCGTTCAAGTTCGTGGAAGCCAACCCCGACGCGCCGGACAATGTGCCGGATAAAACGGACAATTTCAGTTTCATGAACCAGCAGGTGGCGCAGGAAAAACCTACGCCCAACGGCACAAGCGATATGCCGGCGCTCGTGGGCAAGAAGGACGTTCAGTCGACCCAGATTGTTGATGGCCAGTTGACAAAACCGGAAGAAGCCGTGCCGACCGCCCCGCCGACCGAGGCGGCGACGGCAGAGGAAAAACAAGAGGCGCCCAAGCAAGAGCAGAATCCGCTTTCGGGCTTTGAGAAACAGGAAGGCGAGAACCCGGACGCATTCGGCAGCAACGTCGCGAAGTTTGCACCGGGAGCCAAAGCGGTGCCCGATCGCGTCGAAGGGATCCAGAACGCGCCGCTGATCCAGACCGCGACGGCAAACACTCCGAGGCTTGACCGGCAGAAACCGCAGCCGCGCCCGGTCCTGCAAAAGCAGCAGGTAAGACCGGGGATTTTTTCGGACAACAAATTTGGCACGATGAACATCGGCCCAACCGCGGTGGATGCAAAGTGGAGCAACTACGGCGTCTATCTTCAGCGCATGATCGAGACGGTGCAGATCCAGTGGGATCGCATCTTGCTATCGAGCACGCTCTATCCGCCGTCGGGAACGACCGTAACGGTTAAATTTCGGATGGATTCCGACGGCAAGATCGCGGCGATTGTCGACGTAAAGAACACCTCGAACGAGCAAGGCAAGGAAGCGTGTATTTCCGCGATCACGGCGCGTTCGCCCTACGGGAAATGGTCGGATGACATGATCGCGGTGTTGGGCGATTCGCAGGAGATGACGTTCACGTTTTACTACCAGTGAGCGCGGTCGGCGCGAGTTTTTGGGCAGGCTTGCCGTTTGGGCCGGGCGTCAAAGTGCTGGCGCACGATGTGAACGGGCTGGCCGGGGTCGATAAGCCGGCGGGCGTGCTTTCGCATCCGAATCAGAAATCGGATCAGCCCAAGGCGTTGCTCGACGCGCACTACGCGCTCGATGGGGAATTTTACCAGTGGAAGGACGCGGCGGGTTCGGACCGAAAGCTTTGGCTGCTCAACCGGTTGGATTCAGCGACGTCGGGGGTAATTTTGGTCGCGGCCAGTGCGGAGTTGGCGAACGAGATCCGCGCGCAGTTTAAGCGAAAACAGGTGAAAAAGGTTTATCATGCATTGGTCTTTGGCACCCCAGCCAAGTCCGTCGAATCTTGGCGCGATCTCTTGGCCGTCGAAAAGCGCGGTGGCCAGATTCGCACGGCGGCGCAATCCGGTCACATGCCGGCCGAGTGCTTGGCGAGTGTGGTGCGTGGCGGGCGGCAGCAGCCCAAGCTCACCTTGATCAAGCTGGAGCCGCGCACGGGGCGCAGCCACCAGTTGCGGGTGCAGTGCGCCAAGCGGCACCTGCCGATCGTCGGGGACCAGACTTACGGAGACTTTACGCGGAATCGTTCGTTGGCGAAGCAGGCCGGGACCAAGCGGCTGTTTCTGCATTCGTCGGAGACCAGTTTTGCCTACGAGTGGCGCAGCCGGGAGTTCCAATTTACCGCGCGCGCGGCTTTGCCGGCGGAGTTTGAGCAGAGCCTCTGAGTTCGGTGCGGGGCGTTACAGCTCAGACTTCCCTCGGCTTGGTGATTGTGTTTTGTTGCCCGTCTCACCGCCATGATTTTGCCCAAATCCACCCGCCTCACGTCCGATCAGCTCGCTGAAATCACCGCCATCGTCGCGGAGTTTGGCTGCAAGATTCAGCCCATCGTGGGCGCGATGCGCTCGATCTACGCCATCGTGGGCGACGAGCGGGACGAGCTCATGATCAATCGACTTGAGGGTCTAGATTACGTCGATCGCATCGATCGCATCCAGTCGCCTTTTAAGCTGATGGACAAGCGCTCTGACCTCGCGAGTCACCGCATCAAAATCGGCGGGGTCACGCTCGGCGAAGAATTGTTCATTATCGCGGGCGCGTGCACTATTGATCCGAAGAATCCCAACTATTTTTACGAGACCGCAGCGGCAGTGAAAGAGGCGGGAGCCCACGCGCTGCGCGGGGGCGTGTGGAAGCCGCGCACCAATCCCTACTCGTTCCAAGGCGACGTTAAATCGCTCGACATTCTGATGGAGGCATCGCGGCGCACGGGGCTACCGGTGGACACCGAAGTGATGGAAGAAGCGCACATCAAACTGGCGTTGGATGCGGGCGTTTCGACGCTGCAAGTCGGCGCGCGCAACGCCCTCAACTACTCGCTGCTGCGGGCCATCGGCAAAGCCATCGGCGAGCGTGATACCGTGGTGTTGCTCAAGCGGAGTATTCACATGGGACCGCTCAATGAGTTCATCTCGGCGGCGGAGTATATCGCGGCTTTTGGAAACCCCAATGTGATCCTGTGCCCGCGCGGAACAACGCCAACGCTTGACGGCTTTCGCAATCATCCTGACGAGAGCATCACCCCGCTGTTAAAGGAAAAGACTTGGGCTCCCGTGGTGGTCGATCCCTCGCATTCGGTCGGCAAGGCGAGCTACGTGCCCTCGGCGGCATTGGCGGCGGTCGCCTATGGGGCGGACGGGCTCTGCATCGAAGCTCACGTCGAACCGGCGAAAGGCATCGGCGATGACCCGAAGCAGGCGCTCACGCCGGAAGTGCTCAAGAAAACGATCACGCAGGCGCGTCAGCTTTGGGCGATCCGGCGAGGGTGATGGAGCGAGAAGAGTTCGTGAGAGCAGACCGATTAGGGACGCTCGATTGGCTTCACTTGGCGCCTCATCGATCGGTGATCACCAGTGCAATTTCTCCCAAGAAAAGCAGATGCGCGCATGGTGAAGCGGCCGAGGTCTGCGACCGTGGAGTAGAGGAGAGCCGTCTTCGTGGGACGTGCCCGCTGCTATAGCAGACTCATCTGGTCGGAGTCGGTGGGCGTGACGGAGATTTTTTTCTTCGGCCTAGCCGTCGGCGTGGCGGAGGCCGGGAGGGTCACGCTGGTGTCGTCGCTCTCGAGTTTGGCCAAAATGGTCTTGGCCCGGTCGATCACACTGAGCGGCAGGCCGGCGAGCCGCGCGACTTGGATGCCGTAGCTGCGGTCGGCCGCGCCGGGCACGACGCGGCGCATGAAGACGATCTCGTCGTTCCACTCCTTCACCGCGACGGAGAAGTTGCGAAGGCGCGGCAGGTGTTTGTCGAGCTGGGTGAGTTCCTGATAATGGGTCGCGAAGAGCGTGCGCGGGCCGGAGCCGGGTTCGCGGTGCAGGTGCTCGACGACGGCCCATGCGATGCTGAGTCCGTCGTAGGTCGAAGTGCCGCGGCCGATCTCGTCGAGGATGATCAGAGAACGGGAGGTGGCGTTGTTAAGGATGTTGGCCGTCTCGTTCATCTCGACCATGAAGGTCGAATTACCGCGGGCGAGGTCGTCGCTGGCGCCGACGCGAGAGAAGATGCGATCCACGAGCCCGACTCGGCAGGTCTTCGCCGGCGTCCAACAGCCGACTTGGGCCATGAGCGTGATGAGCGCGACTTGGCGGATGTAGGTCGACTTGCCGGCCATGTTGGGGCCGGTGAGGAGTGCGATCTGCGCGTCGTCGCAGGCGAGCAGCGTGTCGTTGGGTACAAAGGCCGTGGTCGTACCGCGGGCAACCGCGACCTCGGCCGTGCGCAGCATCTGTTCAACGACGGGATGCCGTCCCTCGGTAATCTCGAGCAGGTCACCTTCGTCGAGGGACGGTTGGCAGTAGTTCCATTCGCGTGCGAGCAGCGCCCAGCCCGCGAGCACATCGAGCTCGGCCAAGGCATCGGCGGTGCGGGCGAGGGCAAGCGAGTCGTCGAGAATCGCGGCGGTGAGCGTGGCGAAGAGTTCGTGCTCGCGGGCGAGGGCGTTTGCTTCGGCGTGGAAGATTTCTTTTTCCTTTAGCTTGAGAGTCTCGGTGACGTAGCGCTCACCGCCGACGGTGGTTTGACGGCGGATATAGTCCGCGGGAACGAGGTGCAGGTTCGCTTTGGTGATCTCGATATAATAACCAAAATTATTCGTGAAGCGGACTTTGAGACTGCGAATGCCCGTGCGCTCCTGCTCGGCGCGTTCGAGATCGGACAGCCAGGTTTTATTGTCGGTCGTGAGCGAACGAAGGCGGTCGAGTTCGGGATCGTGACCGGCGCGGATGAAATTGCCGTCGGCGAGATCGTTGGGAAGTTCGGCGGCAAGGGCGGACTGCAGAAGCTGCCGTAGTTGCGGCAGCTCTTGGAGTTGAAGCCTCAAAGTCGAAAGCTCAAGATCCGGACCGAAGGCGGAGAGCGTGGCACGGAGATCGGGCAACTGGAGGAGCGTATCGCGGATGCCGCCGAGTTCGCGCGGATTGCGCAGCCGGTTTTGCAGCCGGCCAAGGATGCGCGGAACATCACGGATGTGACCGAGGCGCCCCCGCAGTTCGGCGAGCAGACTGGGCTGGGCGCGGAGCTCGCCGACGAGCGACTGGCGCCGAAGAATCTCGGTGAGATCGAGGGTGGGGGCGGCGAGCCAGCGTTCAAGCAGTCGGGCGCCGGTGGAGGTGGCCGTGCGGTTCATCGCCGTGAGCAGTGAGCCTTCACGCGTGCCACGGGCCGAGGTAAAAACCTCGAGATTTCGCAGGGTCGCGGGATCAAGCAGCAGCGTGTGCGCGCTGCGGTATTCTTGCAGACCGCGGAGATTTTCCGGTTTGGCGCAAAGATTCTCCGTTGCGTAGTAGACGAGGGCTCCGGCGGGTCCAAGTGCGGGATGGGTGTGAGCGAAACCGAAGCCCTGGAGATTCAGGACGCCGAGCGTGTCCATCACGGTCTTGGCGCCGGTGGAGGTTTCGAAGTGATAGCCGGCGAGCTCGGTGGTGAGACGTCCGAGGCAGAAGGCATGCAAAGCGTGGGTGTCGGCTTGGTCGTGGGGCGCGGCGGCCCAGCGGGCGAGGGCGCCGTCGATCACGAGCAGTTCGGCCGGATCAAGGGCCGTGAGGACGGGAAGCAAGTTGGCGATGGCCGGATCGGTCGCGACCCGGAACTCTCCGGTCGATAAATCCAGCCACGCGGCGTGGAGACCCGCCGCATCAAAGGCGAGGGCGCACAAGTAGTGGTTGCGGGCGGCGTCGAGTTGGGCGGCGTTGAGGGTGGTGCCGGGGCTGAGGATGCGGGTCAGAGCGCGACGAACCAGTTTCCCGGGCTGAGCGGGCTCGGCTTGGTCGCAGATGGCGACCTTTTTGCCGGCAGCGAGGAGCTTGGTGACGTAATTATCGAGGGCGACGGAAGGCAGGCCAGCCATCGCGTGGTCCTGCCGCTTGGTGAGGGTGAGCCCGAGAATTTTTGAAGCGACGACGGCGTCCTCAAAGAAGAGTTCAAAGAAATCGCCGAGCCGAAAGAGGAGCAGCGTGTCTTTGGGCAGGCCGCGCCGCACCTCGAAGTATTGCTGCATCATCGGCGTGAGTTTGGGTGCGTCGGCGGGCATGGGAGCGGACGAGGAGTGGAACCACGAAACATCCGGAATACACGAAAAAATTCCCCGAGTTTGCCTCAGGCTTGAAGAACCGTGCAGGCTAAGTCGTGGTAAAACTTTTTCATCGTGATCTGGGCGGAGCGGGCAAGCCGCCCTTGGTGATCTTGCACGGGCTGCTCGGCTCATCGCGCAACTGGCAGACGGCGGGGCGGGATTTGACGGAGCGGTTTCACGTGTCGGCGCTCGACCTCCGAAATCATGGAAGTTCGCCCCACGCCGCGGAGATGACTTATCCGGCAATGGTGGACGACGTGGTGGCGTGGTTGGACGAGCAAGGCATCGCGCGGGCCTCGATCATGGGCCACAGCATGGGCGGTAAGGCCGCCATGCTGCTGGCCTGTCGTCACCCGGAGCGTGTGGAGCGGCTGATCGTCGTGGACATCGCGCCGAAGGACTATTTCTGGGCGGGCCACCGGGCGGAATTTGCGGCGATGAACGAGCTGGATTTGACGAGCTTACAATCACGGGCGGAGGCCGAGCTGCGGTTTGAAGCGCGGGTGGACGATTGGGCGATGCGGAAATTCATCGCGACGAATCTGGAGCGGATGTCCGACGGCGCTAGCGGATGGCGGTGGGTGATCGATCTGCCGGTCGTCACGGAGGCGCTGCCCGATCTGGAGCGGAACTCAATCGACCGAGGTGAGCGGTTCTCGGGTCCGACCTTGTTCATCGTTGGCGGCCGTTCGCGTTACGTGAGCGCGACGGACCATGCTTTGATTGTCGGGCATTTCCCGGCCGCGCGCGTGGAGACGATCAGCGACTCCGGGCACAACCCGCACATGGATGCCCGGGCCGCATTCGTCGCCCTGATCAAGTGACGGAAAATCCGGCTCAGTGTGCGAATTTAACCGGTGCTGCCGGTGTGGCGGAGTCGGCGACGGGGGAGGGAATCGCGACGGGGGCGGAAGCCGGCGCGGGCGTGGGAGCGGCGCCGACGAGGGGCCGGTAAAATTCCACCTTGCCCGTCTCGGGGTCGTAAAATCCGCCGATGAGGTCGATCGTCGGTCGGTCGTCGCCGAGGCCAAAGCCGAAGACGTGCTCGACGGCAGTGCGGGAGTCTATGCAGCTCACGATCGAGGCGAACGGGTGTTGCCCGGACTCGGGGAGGAATTGGCGCGGAGGGCGACCGAGCCCAAAACCGGAAGCAGGCACAGCGCCTAAAACAGAGATGCCCGACGGAAGTTATGCATCGGGGGAGCATCGGCACGTTGGCCGCGACTTAAGCAGGAACCGGCGACGCGCTAACGCCGCGCCCAGAGGCGAAGGGCGGCGAGCAAGTAGGTCTCGAGGGCTGCGGACTCGTTAAGATTCAGGCGGAGCAGGCCGACGGCGTGCTCGAGCTCGTCGACGCTGGCGGTGAAGGCGCGCCGCGCTGGCTCGTTGCCGGCGGTCAACCGCGGAAGAGCGAAATTGCGGGTGGCGGTTTCTATCTCGGCAAAGAGGCGGAGCCGGATCCCGTTGGCGATTCCGGTTTCGATGGCCTCGACTTCGTCGTCCTTGATGTCGGCGGGGAGTTTTTCCTTTTGCTGTTTCCAGACCTCGGCCGTCGCGAAGTCGAGCACCGCGCCGAAGCGGGAGACGAGGCCGTAAATTGCAAAAACATGATCAGCCACGGCGCGTTTATCCGGGACCAGCTCGGCGAGGCGTTTGAGCCATGCCCGGTAGTCGTCGAGCCAAGCGGGCCAACCGTCGGTGTCCACCGAAAGGCCGGAAGCCGGGAAACGGAAATGGAGGACGCGGCTACGGATGGTGGGCAGGAGCGCATAGGGGCGCGTGGTAAGGAGCAGCAAGGTCGTGTGCGGCGGCGGCTCCTCGAGGGTCTTTAAAAAAGCGTTGGCCGACTCGACGTTCATGCGGTCGGCCTCGTAGACAATCGCGACCTTTTGGGCGGAGACCGCAGAGGTGACGTAGAGCTTGGGGAGAAACTCGCGCATGGTTCCCGGCTCGGGATTATCCGCTTTGCCGATGGGAATGAGGCGCATCTTGCCCTTGGGGCGGAGGGCGAGGTAGTCGGGATGATCCTTGACGGCGAAGTGCGCGGAGGACGCCGGGGTGTTGAGTAAACGATCGGCAATCGCGTGGGCCACGCCGACAAGCGTGCCGAGGTCGTCGCCGTGAAGGAGCAGACTATGGGAAAGGCGTTGGCGGTGGATCGCCTGCTCAATGACGGCAACCCCGGGCGTGCCGACAAGGGCGGCGGGCCAAGGGGCGGGTGGTTGAACGTGGGCAGACATCGGACGCGCAATCAGCGAGCGGCACGGGGAGGGACGGGAGCCCACCCCGAAGTGATCAGCCGAGGCGGGCTTTCACCGCGGACCAGATTTTTTTCTCGATGGCATCGGCGGACTTCGTGCCGTCGACGACGACGATGCGCTCGGGCAAGCCTTGAGCGAGGACGAGGTAGCCTTCGCGGACTTTGGTGTAGAAATCGATATTCTCGCGTTCCATGCGGTCGGGCAGGTCGGAAGCGCGTTGCTTGAGGCGGGCGAGACTTACCTCGGTGGGCACATCGATGACGATGGTGAGATGAGGCATGACGTTGCCGACGGCGAAGCGGTTGATCTGCGCCACGGGATCGGCGGCGAGGTTGCGGGCGATGCCTTGGTAAACGGTCGACGAGTCGAGGAAACGATCACTGAGGACGACTTTGCCCGCGAGCAGGGCAGGGGCGATCACTTCACGCACCAGTTGAGCTCGGGCAGCGGCAAACAGCAAAAGCTCGGTCTCGGCGCACATCTCGTCGCCCTTGGAATTATGGACGATGATAGTGCGGATTTGTTCGCCGATTTCGGTGCCGCCCGGTTCACGAACCGTCACGACGTCGCGCTTGGTCTTCTGCAGGTGGGCAGCGAGACGTGCGATCTGAGTGGACTTCCCCGAGCCCTCGGAGCCCTCGAAGGAGATCAACCGGCCGGATGAATTTTTGGAGGAAGGCATGGGAAACGGTAAGCGCTCAGCTCCAGTTGACGAGGAACGTCTCAAGGTCGGACAAGCTCGGGCTCTGGGCGGTCCGGACATAGTGGCCGCTGGTGCAGACGCCGGCGCCGAGGCAGGCTTCGGGCGAGCAACCGATAAGCTGGGCGGCGCTAAAGCCGGCGTTGAAGTGGTCGCCCGCACCGGTGGTGATGAGGGGCTGGGCCACATAGGGCCCGGGAATCCACCACGTGCCGTCGCGGGTCGCGCAAGCGGCGGATTCTTTGGGGTGAACGACCACCGTGGTGAGATCGAGGCGTTGGCGGATCTTCTCCGCCATCTCGCGGAGACCGGATTCGCTTTCGGAGACGGACCCGAAGCCGAGCGCGGTGAAGACCTGCTGAGCTTCCTTGAGGTTCAGCCCGAGAGTGACGCGGCCGAATTGCTCAAATTTTCCGATGACATCGAGCGCGTAGACGAGATCGGCGGCGGAACGTTTTTCCGGGTCGGCGAGGTCGAAGAAGAAGGTGCGGCCGGGCCGGACCGGAGTCGCCGGGAGAACGCGTTCAACCAGATCGGTGAAGATCGCGGTCATGTTGGGAATCATGGTCCAATTGACCAAGGCAACGAGATCGCTGGCGGCGAGGGCGGCGCGGTAGCCGTCGATGCCGCCGAGGGCGGTCGTGATGTTGGCGGCGGTGACCTCGTCGAGGCTACGCATCATGCCGAGCATGACTTTGCCGTCCGTGAATTCGACGGCAGTCGTCTGGGCCGGTTCGACAAACGAGATGACGCGGGCGCGGCTGGCGAAGTCGGCGAAGACCGGATGAACCGTGCCGCGGCCGAGTGCGCCGACGTAGGTGACGCTGACGCCGTGGGCGAGCAGGGCGTTGCCCATGATCGGGCCGTTGCCGCCGAGTTTGTCCATGCGCGGATAGAACTCGATGTTGGTGCTTTTGCCGGCGGCGCCGATGATGCGTTGGCCAAATTCGGCAATCGTGGGAAAGGGGGTGAAGTTGTCCCCTTGGCCGGCGCGTTGGGCGACGGGGGTCACGATGGTATCGACGAAGCCATCGAAGCCAACGAGAGCGGTCTTTTGGGCAAGCGAGCCGCGGCGGTCGCGGAGCTCACGGAGGGTACGAGTCTTGAAGTCCATGTGAAAGTAAGTGAGGGCAGGGAAAAATCACCGGGACGTGGCGGCAAACAGATTCGCGTGGGGCGGAATTCTCCAGCGAAAGCCCGCGGCGAAAAAGCGCGGGGAATTTCCGTTGAACGCGCCACGCAAACCCGCCAACTCTTCAATTCTCTTTATCATGCTCGCGCTGCTCACTGCTCCACTGTTCTTCGCCTCCGCCAATATCATCGAGATCTTCGAACGAACCGGAATGGTCGACAAGGTGATCGTCCTCGGACTCGCGCTGTTCAGCTTGGTGGCTTGGACGGTGATGATCGCGAAGCACTATGAGCTGAAACGCCTGAGGATGTTGAATCACAATTTCGATGCCCACCTGCGGGATCAAAAGTCGCTGCTCTCCTTGCCGGAGTCGTTTAAAAACAAGCGGTCCATCCCGTATGCCGATCTGTTTGCCGACGCGATGGAGAGTTACTGGCGCGCGGCGGCGATCACAAAAGAGCAGGGGATCGTCAATTCGCGCGCTCCGCTGGAGCACGCCGAGAATGCGATCCAGCGGGCGATTGCCCGCCAGACCCTTCGCTACGAATCGAGCATGATTTTTCTGGCCTCCATTGTGTCAGGCGCGCCGTTCATCGGGTTGCTGGGCACGGTTTGGGGCGTGATGGAGGCGTTTAGCGCCGTCGCCAGCCAACAGACGGCCGGAATTCAGCAGCTGGCGCCGGGCGTTTCGGGGGCGATGCTGGCTACGATCGCGGGCTTGGTGGTCGCGATCCCCTCGGTTTTCGGCTACAATTTACTGCTCGGTAACACCCGCGAAATGATCACCGAGATCGAGAACTACGCCAGCTCGCTCGCGGACCGACTCGAACTCGAGTTTAAGTAAACGGACGCCCGCACCATGGCCCGTAATTTTCGCCGCACGCGCTCGGCCCAACCCATCGCCGATCTGAACGTCACCAACCTGATCGACCTGGGGTTTATCCTGCTGATCATTTTCATGGTCGTCGCGACGGTGGCCAAGCAGGAGCAGACCTTGCCCGTAAATCTTCCGACGGAGTCAAAAAGCATCCAAATCAAGCCCGACCCCGACGATAAATTTGAAAGCATTACCATCCGGGCCGACGGCTCAATCAGCCTCGGCGGCCGGCAGCTCACGATGGCGCAGTTGGGCCGGGAGCTAAGTAGCTTTGCCGGTCAACCCAAGCCGCCGGTCTTTCGCCTCCGAATGGATGCCAACGCGACGGCCCAGCACTTCGTCGCAGTCATGGATGAATTGAAGAAGCAGAATCTCTTCAAAATCACTTTTGATACCCAGACGGCGAACTAGGAGGTTTTGCCCTGGTAAGTTGAGCCTCAAGCCTGCCCGCTCCCAATGTCTGACCGCTCACCCGCTTTCATGCTCTCGCTCACCCTCCACGCGGCGGTCGTGGCGGTGCTGCTGTTTTTGAGTTACGCGGCGAGCCCCGGGAACAAGGAGAAGCCCCAAGTCTTTGAGTTAGTCGCCGGCGCCGGGGACAACTATATGGCCACCGCAGCTCCCGCCCTCGGATCGCCCGGCGGAGTCAAACTCGACCTTCCGGCCCCACCAGTCCCCCAACCGCAGATTGAACCGGCACCGGCACCACCCGCGCCTCAGCCCGCCCTCCCCGAACCTTCGCCGATTACGCCGGCTCCGATTGAAAAGAAAGCTCCGCCGGTGAAAAAAGCGGACGCGCCCGAGCCCACCGAAGCGCCGAATTTCAAGAAACAGATTACCAAGCAGATCATCCGGGCCGAATCTCAGGCTAAGCGCGACATCAAGCGGGAGCGGGACAAAGAGGCGAAGATCACCAAGGAAGCCTTCGATAAGGCCAATAAGGCCAAAGCCAAAGAGGCGGCGAACGCCAAAGGCAGTCCGGCAAAAGTGGCCAAGATCGACGCCGAAGGCATCGCGGCGGGAGTCATCGGAGGGTCGACGAAGAACAAGACCGGCGGGGCAGGGGGCAAGGCCTTGGTCGCCGAAGACGGTAAGCCGATGGAGCGCTACTTCTCGTTGCTTAAACTTCGACTGAAGGAAAACCACGAGAAGCCCTCGGGGCTGAGCGATACGCTGGTGGCACGGGTCGAGTTCTTCGTGGGCGCGGACGGATCAATCAGCCGCGTTCGGATCAGCCGTTCATCGGGAAGCGCTGAATTTGACCGCTCGGTCTTGGAGGCGTTTTCGCGCACACGGACCATCGGCGCGCGGCCCGACAAGAAAGGCGAGGCCGTCGAACTCGAGTTTAAGATGCGGGAAGAAGACTCCGGCTGAGCCGGGGCTGGCGGAGTCCGCCACCCGCCCACAAAAAACCGGTCAAACCACTTGGGTTTGACCGGCTTAAATGGTGGACCCTAGCGGTCTCGAACCGCTGACCTCCTCAATGCCATTGAGGCGCTCTACCAACTGAGCTAAGAGCCCGATCGCCCGTGCGAGAGGCAAAAAATCGAAAATCCCGCGACGAACGCAAGGAGTTTTTTGCGAAAGCGCCCAATGCCTTCGCGGCTCAGCGTGGCGTGTCCAGCAATGGCGGCGGTTCCGGCGGGCGCTCGGATTGGAAAAGGGCCATCACTTCCCGCCAGTGTTCTTCCTCCCGCTCGCGGCGCAGGACGGCACGGTATTCCGTCTCACCAGCGAAAAAGATGAAGCCGAATAGAAAAGCGGTGAGGTAGGCCTCAAACCCAAATGCGGCGATCAGCGCGGCGGCGATAGCGCAAATTTTACCCACCATGGCCGCCCAAAATGTGGCCCGGACATAGGGTAGTTTCGTGGCAAGCAGCGCCCGCAGAATACGTCCACCGTCCATGGGGAAGACGGGAGAGAGGTTGAAACACCCCATGAGTAGATTCCAATGCAGCAAAAGATGGGCAAACCCGGTAACGCTGGCCTCGTAATTTGAAAGGGACCAAAATGAGAACGTCTTCGGAAGTCCGAAGCTCGCCCAAAGCAGACCGGTGATGGCGAAGTTAACTGCTGGGCCCGCGAGCGTCATGAGCAGTTCCTTCGCCGGCTCCCGCGGGATCGACTCAAATTCCGCCATGCCGCCGATGGGCATAAGCAAGATCCGCCGCACGCCGATGCCGTAATGCATCCCGGCGAAGCAATGCCCCAGCTCGTGCAGCACGATACAGGTGAAAAAGGCCGCCAAGATCGCCACGCTCCAAGCCGCCCCGAGGAGACCATCATTCTGCCAACCGGCCCAAGCGATGTAGGCCAGCAGCAGCAGAAAACTCCCGTGTAACGCGAGTTGGATACCCCGAATGCGGAACAAGTTTATTGACCAGCCAAGCATGGGAAGCAATCAAAGCGGGCCGACGGAATTCGCCAGCACCATCGACGGTGATCGCTCCGCCGGTCCGTAAGTTATTATGAGTGACCCTGCCGCCAAACCACCGACCATCCTTGTCATCGATGACGACGCTGAGATCCGTTACTCGCTCACGCGAGTTTTGGGTTCGCGGCGTTATCAGGTAACCGAAGCAGCGAGCGGCGAGCAGGGGATCGCGATGGTCAAAAAAGGTCCGTTGCCGGACCTTGTGTTTCTCGATGTGCGCATGAGCGGCATGAGCGGCATCGAAGCGCTGCAACATATTCGCTCGGCCAATCCCAAGCAACTGGTCGTGCTGATGACGGCGTTTGGCACGGCCCAAACGGCGATCGAGGCGATGAAATACGGCGCGTTCGACTACGTGATGAAGCCGTTCGATCCGGCAAAGGTGCTGTCCCTCGCCGAGAACGCACTCAAGGCTCACGCCGATCTGCGCGCGGTCGGCGATTACAAGCCCACCATCAACGCCGACGACTACCGCGAAGGGATCGTCGGATCGTCTCCGGTGATGCAGGATGTCTTTAAGGTGATCGGGCAAGTCACCGCCAGTGATGTGACCGTGATGATCACCGGTGAGAGCGGCACGGGCAAAGAACTCGTCGCGCGTTCGATTTGGAAACACAGCCATCGGGCCGGCAAGCCGTTCATCGCCGTCAACTGCGCGGCGATTCCAGACAATTTAATCGAGAGCGAGCTCTTCGGTCACGAAAAAGGTTCCTTCACGGGTGCGACCGGTCAACGGCTGGGCAAATTCGAGCTCTGCGATGGCGGCACTATCTTCCTCGACGAGATCGGCGACATGGCGCTCGCGACTCAGACGAAGATCCTGCGCGTGCTCCAGCAAGGCGACATCCAGCGCGTCGGCGGCACCGAGACGATCAAGGTCGACGTGCGCATCCTCGCCGCGACGAACAAGGACCTCGAGGAAATGGTGCGGGCGAAAACGTTCCGCGAGGATCTTTACTACCGCCTGAACGTAGTCCGCATCCGGATGCCCGCGCTGCGCGAGCGGGGCGACGACGTGCCGCAGATTGTCGATTTCTGCCTGCAAAATTTGTTTAAGCAGCGGAAGGCGCGCGCGAGCAAAGTCTCGCCCGAGGCGATGGCGATTTTGGTGCGCCACCGTTGGCCGGGAAATGTGCGCGAACTCGAAAACGTCATTTACCGCAGTGCGGTGATTGCCCAAGGCGAGACGATTTTGGTCAAAAACTTGCCGAGCGAAATTCTCGAAACAGCCGGGGAGGGCGATGGCCTGGCTGGAGAACTCCCCGCGACGGCTCCGGTTCCTGCCAGCGCAGCTTGCCCGGAGAGCGCTCGGCCGACCCTGACCTTGGTCCAAGCGTTGGATTTTGTTTTTGACGAACTGGTGCAAAGGGGCGGACCGCTCATGCCTCCGCTGACCGCAGCGATGCGGGAACGAGCGCTCAAGGCGGCGGCCGGCGACCAAGCCAAAGCGAACGCCCAGCTCGGCTTGATTGAATCAAAGCCCGAGGAATTGCCGAAAAAGAAGTCTGCGCCCACCAAGCGTAAAACGTAACCCGCGGCCGTGCGTCTTGCCGCGCACAACCCACCTTTATGCTAAATTGCCCCACACTCATGCGAGGCGCCTTCGGGCTCCTCTTATCGTTTACTTGCGCTTCGTTTGCCGGAGCTGCGGCTCCGACCGCGAAGAAGGTGCTCTTCTTCACCAAATCGTCCGGATTTGAGCACTCACCGGTCAAACGCATCGCCGGAAACCCCTCGTTTGCCCTGCAGGTGCTCAAGGAACTCGGCGCCAAACATCGCATCGAATTCACCGAGTCAAAGGACGGCAGTCTCTTCACGCCGGAGTATCTGGCGCAGTTCGACGCCTTCCTGTTCTACACCAGCGGCGATCTCACGCTCGCGAAGAACGACGAGAAACAGGGCGACGGCAATCCGCCTATGACTGCTGCCGGCAAGGCGGCCTTCCTTCAGGCGATCCGCGACGGCAAAGGTTTTGTCGGCACGCATAGCGCCAGCGATACGTTTCACCCGCCGGGTAACAAAGGTCACGGTCCAGCCCGCAACCAGGACGACGGCGACAAGCTCGATGACTACACCCGGATGATCGGGGCTTCATTTATCAAACATGATGCCCAGCAAAAGGCGCGGCAGATCATCGGGAGTCCGAAGTTTCCGGGCATCGCTGCGCTGCCGGCCGGTTTCGGCCCCCTTGAAGAGTGGTATTCGCTCAAAAACTTCGCGTCCGATCTGCATGTGATCCTCGCGCAAGACACTTCCACCATGGATGGTCCTTCCTATAAGCGGCCGCCGTATCCTTCGACGTGGGCGCGGATGCATGGCAAGGGGCGCGTGTTTTACACGAGCATGGGCCATCGCGAAGACGTTTGGACGAGCCCTGAGTTTCAAGCCGTACTCATGGGCGGTCTCGACTGGGCTCTTCGCCGGGTCGATGCCGAAATCACCCCAAATCTCACTCAGGTGACGCCTCAAGCCCGCGTGCTGCCGGTTTATGTCGAGCCGCCGCCGCCCAAGCAGAAAGCGGCGCCGGGCGCCAAGGCTGAATTGAAAAAGTAAGTCCGCTCCTGCTCTTTTGTCGGCCCGCCCCAGGCGGGCTGTTTGCTTTCACCCATGAACCCCACCGCCTCGCTCCGGGTCCGCTTTGCTCTGCTCGGTTTGCTCCTTGCTCCGCTCGTTTCCCGCTCGGCCGAAGAATTCCCGCTCGGACCCGACTCCAAGGTTCAGCCCGGCGTGCCACAGGGTGAACTGATCAAGTTTGAATTCAGTGATTCGAAGCTGTTTCCGGGCACCACCCGTGAGGTGACGATTTACGTGCCCAAGCAATATGATGGGACGAAGCCCGCCTGCGTTTACGTGAATCAAGACGGGGTGCAGTGGAGCGCGCCCACGGTGTTCGACAACCTCATCGCACGCGGCGAGCTGCCGGTAATAATCGGGGTGTTTGTCCGGCCCGGAATTCTGAAGAGTCCCGATGCGAAGACGGCGCTCGACCGTTTTAACCGGAGCTTCGAATACGACGGTCTCGGCGACGCCTACGCGCGATTCTTGCTGGAAGAACTGTTGCCCGCCGTTGAGACCAAAACGGCGGCCGGCGGACGCGCGATTAAGCTGTCGCGCTCTGGCAATGACCGCGCCATCGGCGGATCAAGCAGCGGAGCGATTGCGGCGTTTACGGCTGCGTGGGAGCGGCCCGGCGAGTTCAGCCGGGTGTTTAGCGCCATCGGCACGTATGTCGGACTGCGCGGGGGCGACCGCTATCCGACGCTGATCCGCAAGACGGAGCCCAAAGCGCTGCGCGTGTTTTTGCAGGACGGCTCCAATGACAACAATATCTACGGCGGTGACTGGTGGATGGCCAACCAGACGATGGAACGCGCCCTGACTTTTGCCGGCTACGACGTGAAACACGTGTGGGGCGAAGGCGCGCACAACGGTCGGCACGGGGCAATGCTCTTTCCCGAAGCGATCCGATGGCTTTGGCGGGACTGGCCGAAACCCGTGGCGATGGCGGCACCGACGAAGAACGGGGTGCTAACCTCGGTCTTGATCCCGGGCGAAGACTGGAAACTTGTGGGCGAGGGCTACCGCCTGAGCGAGGGCGCGGCGGTGAACGCGAAAGGCGAGGTCTTCTTCACCGATATCCCCAACAGTAAAACCTACAAGATCGGCTCCGATGGAAGGCCCGCGGTCTTCATGGCTGATAGCAAGCGCGCCAATGGTCAGGCCTTCGGACCTGACGGTCGGCTCTACGCCGTGGCCACCGGCACGAAGCAAATTTTGGCTTACGCGGCCGACGGCACGGCGACCACGATCGCCAGTGACATCGCCGGCAACGACCTCGTCGTCGGGCACGCCGGCAACGTTTACGTGACTGAGCCTCTCGCGGTGAAGAACGAAGTGAGCCAGATTTGGCTGATCCGGCCGGATGGAGCGAAGCAGGTCGTCGACACCGG
>Ga0209550_10001869_pt1 | contig 20308 bp, 22 predicted proteins | sample LauGreSuBDMM15SN_2_FD_187567 | JGI IMG/M metagenome (GOLD analysis project Ga0209550, IMG submission 187567) | Freshwater lake microbial communities from Lake Michigan, USA - Su13.BD.MM15.SN (SPAdes) (version 5) | ecosystem: Environmental > Aquatic > Freshwater > Lake | place: Lake Michigan... | reverse complement strand
TACGACCAGACATTAATGTCTAGCTGTATGGATACCGTCAGACATTAGGCAGTGGCGACAGCCTCCTTAACGAAGTGGTGCTTCATGTAGCGTTGGAGGTTGAAGTAGGTGAGCTCCTCGCCATTCTTGATGTTAAGAAGGCTGGCAAGCTTGGTGTCGGGGTGGATAAGACGGCCATTGGTCTTATCTTGGAGATTGTGGGAGCGAATGTAGGCGTTAATCTCCTTGCTGACGCCAGTGCGTGCAAGCTCAGTACCAACTGGCTTGCCGAGGAACTTGGCCAACTCGTCACTGATGCGAGTGGGCTTGGCAAAGCCGGATGGTTGACGGTTCACGTTGGTGACCTTGTGCTTGCGGCCAGATGACTTCTGGGCGGCCTTCAAGTCGCGGGCAATGGACTTCTCGAGGGTCTTGAAGTCGGACTTGAGGGTAGAAAGCAAATTGGTGAGTTGTTGGACCTTGGCCCCGAACTCAGCAAGCTTGGATGAAGTAGCATTTTCAACAACCTCGGGCTCAGCAGCAGCGGCTTGCTCAACAACCGGGGCGGCAGCTGCCGCAACAGGGGCGGCAGCCTTGAGCTCCTTGACCTTCTTAGCGGCCTTAGGGGCCTTAGCCTCAATAACAACATTCTCCACGACAGGGGCGGGAGCAGATACAGCGGGGGCGGGGGTTTGCTTTGTTTGTCTTACCATTCTTGGAAGTATATACTATAATATGCTTCTTTTTTAAGTCATTTAACGCAATTGTATTTATTAATTCAATTTGGGAACCTAAATACGCAGTCCCTAAATAATAATAAACCGGATTTTTGTTTTTCCTAAATAATTTTGTTTTTTTAAGGTCTAGTCGTGTGGTGTGATGCCCGAGGGCATCAAAAATCACGACTAACCCTATATGCTGGTCGTACGGATTTTCAATCCACACGACCAGACATTAATGTCTGTCCGTATGGATTTTTAATCCATACGGACCAGCATGATACTAGATGTATGGGTCGTGATGCCCAGGGGCATGAGTCCACACATTTATAAAATATTTATGTTTTCCTAAATATTTTATACATCTAGACACTAATATGTAAGACCTTCATATAGCCAATACATGGATTGTCTAGCCGGAATAGACACCAAGGTAAATGCAGAGAGAACATGCAATGTCCCAATTCGTTGATATTCAATATCTATACCAGTATACACCATATGTTCCATCACACTTAGACATTCATTTCGTAATGTATCTACAGTTATACCATGCATGTACACATCTCTATTCATGTTATAAAACGGGTCTCGCAGAGAACATATACGGGATTTTATTGTCGATGTAAGTTGTCCACGATAATTCCAAATATCATGCAAGTATCTAAATAAATGGACCAATCCACGAATAGACAAAGAGGTAAACCATTCTTCTTGTGTATAATTGCCCAATTGGTCTATTTCCATGAAAAGTTCTCTTATTCTGGTTTCCAATGGTTTCGATTGTATATCATTCATACGTTCTAACATTATTACTTGGTCTGGGGACAGAGTTCTAACATCTGGAATTGCATGAACACCTTGTGCAGTAATATGAGAACCTGCGTTGTTTGCGTGGATAGGATTTGATACTATAGATACTATTTGATTTGTTTGCGTGGAACCCGACATATCTATAGCTGCATTTTCAGTGGTAGTAGGAGGTATAACTTGATTTGTCAATTGCTTTTCTGTCACAACAGTGGCAGGTTTTTCAATAGCAACGACTGGATACAATATATTGTTTAGTTTGTGCAATAAAAATATTTCGTTCATTGTTTTGAAATCCAATTTCTCCCTATTGTACGGATTTGTGATATATCCACTACGTTTAAAAAGAGAAATAAGAGAACTTACACTAAACCCATAAATAAACTTGGTTTTATCCGTATAACTATAGAAATCATTGTATTCTATTTCATTAAGGGGGTCCAATGTATAGAAATCCGTGTCGTTAACGCACAAGGTTCTCTCTTTCAATGCACATCCTCTTAATCGAATAGAGAACCTGACTAAATGACCTCTAAACATGGACTGTATTTGTATAGCACATTTAGTTTTCTTAAAAAATAACTCAATCCGGTCAACCAATTCGGGTTTTGTTCCAGTTATACGGATTTTAAAACATCTCGCCATGTCTTTTAACTCTGGTAATTTGCATTTATTTATAGAAAGTTCTCCTTTATAATATTTAGAGTATTGATATTTATATTGCTCACTCGGCATTGATAATGTAGACATTGCGTTTGTCATTGTATTATGTAACGCTAAATAGTTTTATATAACTTTATATTAGATAATATTTATTGTCTGACCGTATGGATTTTCAATCCATACGGTGAGCATGATGCTAGTTTATGGACTATTATGCATCTGGGCATCACACTACACATCTATACATTAGAATAATATAAAAATAAAATACTTTTGTTACGTAAAATGCAGTCAATATAAAATCCATGTTATTTATAAAAGTGTTATCAGAAAATTGATTTAAAGACATACCCCTATGTATATCATATAAGTCGTATATCTCTTATTAATCTCTCACACTCACTCTCAAATCAAAATGTCTAAGCCTGTTGTTCTTGAAACCTCTGAATGGACCCCGTCCGCTATTAAGTATATGGCCCCTAAGGTCAATGACCGCGGTGGAAAGTCTATTAGTATGATTAGTAAACAAACTAATCGGTCATTACATATTTCAACCCCCTTGTTGATGACTTGGGGCATCACTGATTTCGTCGATGAAAAGACGGGAGAAAGTGATGGTAAGTATAGTTTATCACTTCAATTTCCTAATGAGGAATATTCGAACACCCAAGTCCGCGATTTCCTGCAAAAGCTGAAGGATTTTGAAACCCAAATCTTATCCGATGCAGTCGCTAATTCCGAGCTTTGGTGGGGTGAAGAAATGTCACTCGCTGTTTGTAAGCATACATTCTTTCCATTCTTGAAGTATTCTCGCAATAAGGATACCAAGAAAATCGACACCACTAAGCCTCCGTCCATTCGTGCCAAGGTGCCATACTATGATGGCAAGTGGAATGTGGAGCTCTATGATACCAAGTCTGAGCTTATCTTTCCATGTGACCAACCTCATCTTACTCCAGTAGATTTTGTTCCTAAACAATCTCAAATTGCCTGTGTTTTACAATGCGGCGGTATTTGGATTGGCGGTAAGGGATGGGGTCTTACATGGAAGTTAGTCCAAGGTGTAGTAAAGCCTCGTGAAATCGTCAGTGTGTTTGGAAAGTGCCATATCAAGTTATCTGCCGAAGAGCGTACTATTATCGAAACGCAAAAGCTTGTGGAAGACGCCGATGATGAACCAGTCGCGCAAGTTGCAGTGCCAGCACCTGCAAAGCAAGCATCACCTTCTCTACAAACTCAAACCAGAGTGGAAGATAGTGATGATGAAGATGCTGCGCCGGCAGCCGAACCAGAACCAGAACCAGAACCGGCACCTGCACCAGTTGCTGAAGAAGTCGCCAAGCCAGTTGTCAAGAAGGTTGTGAAGAAGTCTACACCAGCTCCAGAAGCACCTGCATCAGAGGAAGCACCCGCAGAAGAAGCTGCCAAGCCAGTTGTCAAGAAGGTGGTGAAGAAGAAGGTCTAATAAAAATAAAAATAAATATAATTATATGAATATGTATACATGCATGATAAATATTTGAACTTGTTTTATAAATAGTCTAATTAATGTCTAGATATGTGACGTTATACCCCCTGGGCATAACGTTCCATACAACCAGCATCATGCTGACCATATGGATTTTTAATCCATACGGTCAGACATTAATACATTGTCATTATTTGTTGATTTTATACCACCTAAGAAAATATGTTTTTTGATGGACATTTTTACTAATTGTACCGTGGCTGGCATAATAGTCAATAAAACCAGCATGATGAACATATCGTGTTTTACATTACATCCTAGTATAGCTCGTTATGGTATATTTATGGCACATAGTCTTTTATGGTGTTAATCCATGTTTTTTTGTATGCTCTTCTAAAGTCTTCACTAAATCTAACATGTTCACTAAATCTAGATGTTTTTTTTTCAGAAAAAAACGAAATGATGTAATTATACATATTTATAATAATTACATATTTTATCTATAAGGGGTGAACGAATTATTTTATGTAATTGGTCTTACATGGTGGTATACACTGTTGTGGATGGATATGAGTTCATATGACAAGACAATTAATGTCTGGTTGAGTGGACTGATGCCCCGGGGCATCATAGTCCATACAAACAGCATGATGCTTACCATATGGATTTTTAATCCATACGGTCAGACATTAAATAATAAATATACAAATACTTTTTATAATACCACCCAATAATATGATATTATTGGTCTATATTGCTACCAAAGATTTCCATCATTTTAATGACTAGCTGTGTGTCGTGATATCCAGGGGCATTACTTTCCATACAGCTAGCATCATGCTGGTCCGTATGGATTTTCAATCTATACGACCAGTCATTAAATATTCCTAAATCCGAATAGCTATTTGTTTTTTTCAATGTATTCGTATGAGTAGCATTTGGTTCTATAATAACATTGCACATTGACTGCGTATTTTGAAGATGATGTATATATTCTTCCACTTTTGCCTTATATTCTCCATAAGGTACAAACTCTTTTGTAAAATAATGACGCAATGCCAATGGCGCTACAAATATTTCTATATTTCGTTTTTTTTCGCAAATAAAGTTGTATGTATTTCCAGATAAAGGCTGTTTAGACGCAGGCAAATAATACCCGTAATTCATTGATACATGCGGACATATATAAATTGCATTTTCTGCAGTACAATCCAATTCCCCTGATTGATATGGAGGTTGTATACTATCCATTCAAATCTATTCTACTATCGTAATAGATATATTTATATACAAATATATTTATTATTCTTTATTACAGTTATTACAGTTTGGATTTTTATTCATGCAACTTGGCGTGAATATATCGCAAAATCGCATTCATCTTTTTGCGATAGGTTTCTTGACTGAATGCTTCTAGTTCACATATATCTTCAATAGGACGGACAGTGTCAAGTGTATTATAATCGTATCGCAAATAAAATAATCGCCGGTATTCTCCGGGAGAACATCTCAATATTTCTTGGACATCATTCACAATTGTATCCTTCGTTTTTTCAGATTTCAAAGATAATTTATCAAACATCCAGTAATCGTCATATGACACTAATACGGGCTTCAATGTCCGACGACCTTGTTTCATTTGACTAAACTTCAGTGGTTGTAAGATAGACAGTTCATTCATACCTTTATACATTTGCCCAAATACAAACTTATCCGCATATTTATGCAATCCAACCGAGCCATTATACGCACGCAAACTATCCAATAACCCATATATAGCATATTGGTATAGTTCTCTTACATATATACAGTTCATTGTTTTCGCATGTTGCCGAATAAATGATTTATAGTGGTTTCTTAACCATGGTTGATAATTCTCCACCAGTATTTCGCGAGTTGCTTCTTTGATTTCATCGGTAGTTTCGGGAGAACTTAATATATGTTTGACGTATTTCAACTGGATTTTATTCAAAAATCCATGATACATTGGTATAACAAGGAAAGCCAACAACAATAATAATAATAATGACTGCATTTCTGAGTTGTTTACTACTATGATATTATATGATATACTATATTATCTAGTACTGTTTATATGTGTTTGCAATAGTATGTTTGTGGTATGGTACAACATGACACCATATATAGAGCCAAGTATAATAGTAAATTATATAAAGACTGGTTGAGTGGACTGATGCCCCCCTGGGCATCATAGTCCATATATCTAGCATCATTCTGACCATATGGATTTTATTATACTGCATCGTCCATATTGGGTAAATCTTTGTGAATATATTTAGGTTTGATTGTATTGTAATGTATGTTTTTCCGCTTATATGCAGAATAAAAATAGTTACCTTTATAACTAGTTACTTCGACGACATTGTATATTTTATAGACAATAAACAGCGCGTTTGTAACAAAACTAAATAATGATGTATTGTCATAATAGTTGGTTTCAATAATAATTGCACTTACAACAACATTGATTATATATACAAGGAGAACTACGTAACTAAACCGAATATAATATATATACAATGGCATCAATTTCATGAAAATAATGCGGTCAGAATATCTGTACATTGATGCTATATGTAGACCATTGTTCGCAATATTATTGTCATATTTAAGGTATTTTATTAAATATGCCTCTCTCATTATTTCAAAAATATATTCAATAAACAATGTAGTGGCCATCAAAAAATTGAGCACTATTCCAGTTAGTTCTAGGTCATTCTTTGGCACTATGTTCTCCCAAATGGTACAAGTTCTATTACCGCATCTTTGTGATGTAAATACGGTTAGAAAACTACCTATCAATGTTTTGTATAACTCAAAACATATGTATACCATTGTTTCCATTACTTGCATGGCAGATACTTCGTCTTGGTCATTTTTAATTTTAATATTGAAATAGTCTATATACATATCTGCTTCGGAGTTAACTTCCGAAGTAAACAAATACAATATGAAAAAATAAAATGGTCTGACAATGCTCATTATACTATTGCAACAAACACACCGAGAACATACGGTTTTTTGACAAACATTACATAGAAAATAACAACATGATTTGCAATCACTCCCCCATGGCCCACAAGCTGTAGTTCCTATTATTGGTACAGGTTCATCTTCCTGGTCAGGACTAGGTACTAATTCACTATCTGGGTCTAGTCCATTCTCAGGGTTCAGTATAGGTCCATCCCATGGTTCTATAGTTATTTCCATAGGGTGTATTACGCGGATTTCACCCGTTTCTAGTTTTTGTTGGTCAAGTCGTTGTTGACGAATGTGGCGAAGATACAACTGTTTTATGTCCACTTGCCTGTCTATATCATAATAGTCAATGTTCTTATATAGATGTACAATAGATGTTTCTGGGTCTGGATCTGGCTCTGGATTTATCACTATTTCTTGTTCATCTTCGATCTTTACTGGTTCAATTACAATATCCATTATATATTTAGTGTAATATATAATAATGCACTAAATATACGCTATTTCTTGTAAAATGTATAGTATTTATACAAGACGCTCGTTTTAGATAAAAACCATTCGCTGGAATATCCCAACATATAATTCTCAATAAAATAATCCACGTTATGTGAAAACACGATATTTCCTTCTGGATAAGTATCCACCAGTGTTATATGAAATATATCACAGTAATCAAATAATAAATCGTATATTTCTTTTCCGCCAATAACAAAAATCTTTTTAGTATGTTTATATGGCTCCACGGTTTCTCGCAGTTTATCGACAGATATGAAAACTACATTCGGTATAGTAGACTGTATAGGTTTTCTAGTCAATACAACGTGCATTCTATTTTTCAGAGGCCCGTTTGGAAAACTTTCAAATGTTTTTCTCCCCATTACGATAATATTTCCCATAGTCATATGTTTAAACCGAATTAAATCTTCTGGTACATGCCATGGTATTGTATTGTTTTTTCCAATAACTCCATTTCGTGCTATAGCTACAATGAGTTCCATTTTGTTATATATATGGTTCTATAACCCCCAAAGATTCTAAGTACTTTTGAAAACCTAGTTATATACTATATACCCTATTATACATAAAATTACTTAATGTCTGGTTGGGTGGACTGATGCCCTGGGGCATCATAGTCCATACAACCAGCATCATGCTGACCATATGGATTTTTAATCCATATGGTCAGACATTAAAGGTTCTCTGAATAAAAAAGTTGATTAGTTAATAATAATAATATAAACATCAAAGCATGCAATACATATAAGTATGTCAATATATGGTTATACAAACAAAGCATTCAGGTTACGTGATATACTCTCAATATTTGGCATTGTATAATGAGCAATATTCTCTTTTCTAGGTGCGTTAGGAGCCACCGGGTGCGTAGCCGTTGGTCGCACAGGTGTTTGATATTTGGTTTCATCTTCATTTCTTCGGCGCAATCTCTCTGCTCGGTTATCCGTGATGTTGGGGTGTAACATCTCATCTTCTTCGTCCTCTTCCTGAGCAGCATTCATGCCGTTACTTCGGCTCAATCTGTCTTCTCGGTTATCTGTAACATTGGACGGTAACACATCAAGGTTGAGTAGGTCGGCATCCTTTTGACCTTTATACTCAAATAGCATCCAGATAATATTGGTATCAAGATTTCTGATTGCCATCGCTTCCTTTCCGTCAATCAAGGTTTGACGAATAGACTTCGTTCCTGCATGCCATTGGTCAACTAAAATAATAGCATAATTATCTGTATTACCTTCACTAATAATAATCTCACGGATAGAGCATTTGTTCAAATACTGAAATGATTGTATAATATCCATTTCGTTGATAGCGTTCTCGCTGGTGATAAGTAAATCAATGTGTCTGGTCATTTTGAAAATAAGTTTGAATAGGGTTTGAAAATAGGAGTAATAATCAGTTTGGTATTAGGAATACTATAGAATGATTATAAAAAAATGTATTTCAATTTTATTGCCTGACCGTATGGACGTCTTCATCCATCTGTTTGCAATGTAATATGTATGTGTATATTACTTCGTTTCGTCACACTATATATATTATCTGGATTTATAGTAGGGATACCCCTATTTTTCAACACCACTACTTGTTCTCTCTTTAGATACAATTGTTTTACATAAATAGAGAACCTATGCGTTCCAACATCAATATCCACGGTTTCATTGTCAATAATATCCGCAATAGTATATTTTACAAAAACATGCAAATCATTTTCACTATCTATAGAAATAGTATCCGGTAAGATAGGATTGCATCGCACATACAGGTTACTGCCGCTATTATCGTATACTAACTCGTGATGCCATAATGGAACAATATACGTATTGCCATTTTCCGTTATTTTATACAGATTACACTCAAACAAATCATCTATCGATGGGTTTAGTATAATACATTCATCCTTTTTCAGTTTGATTAGGAGAACCTGTTCCACATATTTCAAAAACTCCTCTGAAAAATGAAATGCGGACCGATATTTAGCAAATACGCCATGTATTTTAATAAGAATGTCGTTATCTACTTTTTCCAATAGTTCGATTACCTTTGCCTCGCAACAATTTCCTATTTTTTCTATGATTATGGAGAACAATACGTGGTTATGTTCTCCTTTCCAGATACCTTTTAAAAACATTTTCAAAATATGGCTATAGGTGTGTTCATCTGGGGAATTGTCTTCTATACCCGAACTCTGCAATAAATAATCATATGCACTTTTTATTTCTTGAAAATGGGCGACGGCGTCAGGCGCATTGTTTTTATCTGGATGATATTGCAATGCTTTTACGCGATATTGTTTCTTTATTATTTCATCTGAAATGGGCGGTATACGGTTTTCTATGGGTATTTCTAGTATATCAAGTGCACGTTCTCTATTCATTTGTGTTTGCTTTGAATGATAGTTATAATATAAAAGAAAATACTTTCTAAATGGTAAATCGGTCTATAATTATTATTGTATTGTTTTAAAAATACATACATTTTTTCCATTATACCGGATATTTCGGTTTCAGTGAAAATATTGCGCTGAATAAAATAGGAAACTACATACCACAAACATTCATGGACATCCAAATTGTACACTAAAATGTCATATATGGTATCTCGGAATTGCGTAAACGATAATTTTTTATACTGCAATAGTTCTTGAATAATATTATTACAAATAGTATTGAAATTGTCTTTGGGTATCTCAGACCCATCATTCATTAGTGAAAACGACTCGGTTTCTTTTATATTCATTATATATTCCGGTTCCAAGCATTCGAATATATGTTTCACCTTTTTCTTTGAATGCGATTTAATGTCTAGATGTCTGGTGTGATGCCCCTGGGCATCATGTTCCATACATCTAGCATCATGCCGGTCCGTATGGATTTTTAATCCATACGACCACTCATTAATAGTCGTATTATTATTTAGTTTAGTCGCACACTGTTTGTGAGGTTGCGGAGTAATTCTATGCAGAAATGTGGATATGGTATGTTCTCTATATTGTTTGTCGTCGGTATCCGTTATTCGTTCGACGTATTTTTGTTTTGCGGGTCTCTGAATAGACAATAGTTTACATGATTGCATAATATTTTTGGGAATAAAACTGATATGTTCTGATATAATTACAAACCGGATTTGTATGTGCGAAGTAGAATGATTGTAATGCTGCATATAACTATAAAATATTTCCAATAATTCGTTATGTATGAGATGAAAGTTTTTACATACAATAATACCTATTTTATCGGATTTTACAGAGACTATATCCACTATTTGCATGAATAATTCGTGCCACAATAACTTGGAATTACATCCCAATAAGGCCATATCAATTTCATAGTGTATATCACTTATATGGTAATTATACTCCACTTTGTCAGTCTGGCACGTTATTTTTTTGTCATATTTGAGGTCACTTGGGGAATATTTTTTCAAGAAATAGAGAACTTGGGAGTATTTTCCCGCTCCGGGTGGTCCATATACAATAATATTACCAAATTGAGATAATGTTCTCGGAAATCGTTCGTAAATGGGTATCATTTCCGGATGAATATTATATTGTTCTACTGCATGGATATATTCTTCGTAATGTGTTTCATAGAACTTCATTGTTTATATTGTATATAGAACAGGTTATTATTATTTATACGAGTTTATATAAATAATACTTATTGCCTGGCTGGGTGGACTATGATGGCAAATGGGTATCACTCCACGTAACCACGAATTATAGTAATACTCTGGTTTTTACGTTGAAAAACAGATTGGCTTTGTACACCATGTACCCAGACATGGCTAGAGCTAATGCTGACCCGCAGGTTTTTATAATAAATCCCGATAGAATAAACAATGGATTTAATTCCTTATCCATGAACTCAAAGGAAAAAAAGGCTAGATTGACGGGCTCTAAAAAATAAAAAATAGCCAAAACCCATACTATTACAATAGTGAATATCCATCCAGCGGTGTATACGCTTAATGTATTGCGCGCTGCTTCAGAGAGCTCCATTTTTTGGTTATTTTTGGAGTATTCTGTATGTATTTTTCGCAATGCAAGCATAATCATAGTTGACGAGGCAATATTTAGCCCCAGAATAGCTATTATTATATAGACAATCATTGGCGAAGTATCTTGTTTTTGCGATTCAGTCAAATCCTTTGTCAATAATATGGAGAAAATCAGATTTATTATATATAACAAAATGACACCGAACAATGATATAACTGGTCTATATATGGTGTACATAGCCGTAGCAAATACGATAAACGATGATATATAACTAACGAGTGTTAAACATGACCCAGGTAGTTCTCCGCCTTTCATTGGAATAATTTGTTTTGTTTTGCCCATATTAAGATATATGCATATTTTAGTGTCTGGTCATATGGATTTTTAATGACTGTTCGTATGGATTGAAAATCCATATGGTCAGCATGATACTAGATATATGGAACTTGATACCCAGGGGGCATCACACCACGCATTGCCCATAGCGTTGCCCTATTTATTGTCTGACCATATTGATTTTTAATCCATATGGTCAGCATGATGCTAAATATATGAAACGTGATGCCCCCAAGGCATCACATCACATATTTAGACATTATTTTGATATATCACACATATGTTATACGTTTCCCCTATCCATTTCAATAATTCGTTTATATCCATGTTCTCATATTTACTCTTGTATTTTCCTAATGGGAAAAAAACGGGCTTTTTTGCATCTGCTGGCATATGATAGATATATGCACCATATTTCCCTTTCCGAATACTAATATCGGAATTGAGTATTCTGAGTATATTTGGATTTTTGGGCGCCGGAGGCGCCCGGGGCGCGGAGCCATCCGCGCAACTTGCCTCTATCTTTGCGACTGGGGGGTCAATAATGGATATAACATCTTCCAGTGTAATTTTGTTTACTGGTTTTCCTAAAGACTTCAAACTAGCGGTTTGTTCTCCATATTTCACATAGGGACCATATTTCCCCGTTTTCACGATTATTTCTTCGCCATTGTGTATTCCTAAATGGTCGTTTTGCAATTCCAATAATTCTTCGGCTGTATATTTCCCCGATTTAGCCAATTCTATATCTATTTTTATTTTGGGGTTTACTTTTTTGTATTCGACTTCCCCGTTCTCCATGGTGCGTTTCAACGATGTACCATATTGGTGAAAACATAATTCATATTGTGTAATACCATCTTGCGAACTGATTAGATATACTGGCTTAACTAGTTTTGTCACGGGTTTTGCCAATGTTTTAATCAAGTTCTCGCATTTTTCGCAAATAGTTTGCCAATCTATAACGGATACTTTTTCTAAATCTTCTTCCATTTGTTTTGTATAATCATAATTGAAAAGAGGATGGAAATGTTGAACCAAAAACTCTACGGTTGCTAAACCAATCGGTTGCAAGACCAATTTGTTTTTCTCTTGTCCAAATACTTTCGTTTTTGCTATTTCTTCTAAAGTATGTTCTGTCAATACAAACTCCGCGCAGTCGACTTTTATTCCATCTATATCCTGTCTTTTCACATAACCGCGTTCTTGTATGGTATCTACAATCATCGCAAAAGTGGAAGGTCGGCCAATTCCTAAATCTTCCAACTTTTGAATAAGACTAGATTCGGTATAATGAGAATATCTATGTTGCATGGTTACTACACTTTCTATTTTGTTGTATTGCACGGGGGTTTTTGTATTGAGGGTTTGGAAAAAAAATAGTAATCCACTTCCACTATTTTGTTCTGCTAAAGTTTGTTGGTCGGGTTCTCTTTCTCCCACTATTTTCCATCCTAAAAATACAGGGACTTCCACTGTTTTTACATATGAAGTATCTTTAGGAGCACTAATTGAAACCTGGGTGCAATTATATTTTGCAGGTGCCATACAACTTTCCACCGTATTACGCCAAATGAGTTTATAGAGAGTATGTAATCTCCCCTCTAATCCAGCAATAAAGGGATGTTCTATATGGGTAACACGGATTGCTTCGTGCGGATTATTTTCGTCCTTGTTTATAATCGTTTCAAAGTCGCCTACATATTCTTCTTTTTCCCATTTTTGCAAAATAAATTGGCGAACTTTAGGCAAAAAATCGGCGGAATATTTAGTGTTCTCAGTTCTCATATAAGTGATATGTCCGGCTTGGTATAGCTGTTGACACCCATTCATGGTTTCCTTTGGAGACATATGTAAGGTATTGCTTGCGTATTGCAAAAGGGCCGATGTATTGAATGGTTTAGGCGGTTTACGAATACTTTCTTTGGTTTTTCCGATGGATAACATATGCCTAAATGTTTTCGATAATTCTAAAAACTCTCGGGTTTCCGATGTTTGTAGGAAATCCATATTTAATTGAAATGAAATGTTTTTGCCGAAAAACACTCCCGTAGTTTTGTATTTGGTGTCTACTTCTCCACCATTCACTAGTTTATCGTTTTCAAATACTAATCGTAAAGCAGGTGTTTGACATCTTCCTGCGGACAATCCGTTAGTCTTATTGTTATGAATATGTTTCCATAAAAAGGGCGAGACTTTATATCCCACTAAAATATCGAGAACTTGCCGGGCATGTTGGGCTCTCACTAAATCCATGTTTATAATCGTAGGATTTTGTATAGCCTTTAGCAAAGCGGGTTTTGTGATTTCGTGAAATAGAATACGTTGAGTAGTTTCTACCGATAATCCGAACAAATCGCATATATGCCATGCAATACCCTCTCCCTCGCGGTCATCATCCGTTGCTAAAATAATATGCTGTTTTGAAAAGGATGATATACAGTCGCGCATGAATGTGATATGTCCCTTTTTTTCTTCTATAACGGAGAACTTTATGGCATATCCATTTTTAGTGTCAATATTTTTAATACCATCTATAGCACGAATATGTCCCTTGCTTGCAATACATCGGTAATTTGGGCCTAAATAACTTTCTATTTTTGCACATTTAGACGGAGATTCCACAATGACTAAATAGATGGCGTCTTTATGTTCTCCTTTTATATCTACACCGGTATCCGATTTCTTTGCAGCCTTTTTTTTATAAAACTTGGGTGGCATAATGATATAAAATAGATAAGTACCTATAGTTGACTATAGTAGAATATAGAATAGTATTTATTATCTTTTTAGTAAAAATAATAAACAAGTGTGCGAGAAAATTGAATATAACTATATCCAAATAGGAATACTATATTAACCATATACTCACTATTTAACATGTCTAGCTTATTTATCAGTTCACTCTTTTTCGGTGCTATCAGAGTATTTGTATTATTATATGTAGTGGGTATAGGCTGTTATGCTGCAACCCATTTTATTATTGTGTATAAAGAACAAATGTGGAAAGACGCTCCAGAACAGCAGGTAATTGAAGAAATAAAATATCTTTTGAGGAAACATGGTGATTGCTCCGATTTAGAAACAATGGAGGCTATCATAAATGAATCAAAACAATTGACTAAATACAATGAGGCATATCGCAATGATTGCTATAATAATGGGCTTAAATATAGAGTAAAAATGCTAGAAACTGTGTAATGTCTCACCGTATGGTGAGCATCATGCTGGTTGTATGGACTATGATACCCCTATGCATCAGTCCACCCAACTAGGCATTAAAAATCCATATAACCTGGCATTATTATATATTTTCAATAACATCTAAGGCAACATTGTGTGCTACTATATGTTTTCCATGGTTTCCGAGTAATTTATGCAATCTAAATATTTGTAAAACATAAAATACTTCTTTGTTATTTACAATATTTTTTTTGTTAATATTAATGAAGCTATCTGGTTTCAATTGAATAGTAGGTGCATTACTTGTTGATAAAATAGTCTTTTTCTTAACGATTGTGTAATGTTTACTTGGTATAGATATCAATCCAGTGCCTTTGGTTGGGTCATTTGTATCTATATCTATAGATACATTGGTTAACTTGAAAAATGCCCTATTTTTTTCTGTTCTGGCGAAGTATTCTGTATTGATTGTTTTTCCAAAAAGTCTCATAATCGCATACCAATTTCCGCAAATAAATAAAAAGCAAGAAATGTATTTATCTTCAATCATTATTTTACATGCAGTATGTCCATTTTTCGTTTTTACATTGAACTCAGGTATTTGCCCAGTTTCTATACTTTTTATAAATACATTTTTGGGTGTTATATAGAAAATATGATGATTTATACCGTCTACATCAATACAGGTTTTCCATGTTTGGTTTAGTTTTCCAGTATATTGTGTATCTAAACTCTCGCACGGTACATTTGCATTTTTGCATTCAGTGGGCGATCCACCCTTTCTATTTTTGCGCGTTTTTTTATTCATTTTTAGGGATTTTAGTGTTTTATAAGCCATTTTAATTATAGATATTTATAGAATATATGTATAATAAAATTGAACCTAATGGCTAAATATATTCTTATTTTACTACACCCCCCTATAACGCAAAATGCAGTATATCATACATATTGAAGACCGCGAATATTTGAACTGGACGGTGGAACATGACACGCAGGCGGGCGAAGCCCGCCCCGGGCCGTTAGGTTTGCCCGAGACATTTCATCCATTATCTCACAAATTAATGGATGGCGACTATTTTCATTTTACTGAAGATGGTACATTCCATCTTTTGAAATCCCCATTGCGAGAACTTGCATCATCCATTACCATCCCAGCTATTTTGGTATTAGCGGACGGAAAGACATACGGACGTACTACAAATAAAAAGCGATTATTGTATAAATGTATACCTCATAACCGCGCTTTACCTGTATTCTTAGTGCCATATGACTTGAGAATGGAGTTATCAAAATATATACCAAATAAATACGTCTGTATAAAATATATCCATTGGCAAGACAAGCATCCATTAGGAGAACTTACAGAAACATTTGGACCAGTCAATTCATATGATGCATTTGAGAAATACCAAATCCAATGTAAATCCGTACATGTACCTATTACACAATATTCGCAACATATCAAAACCAAGTTCGCAGAAACAGATGAAAAAAGTCTGATACATTCTATAACACAGCAATACACGCCGGAAGACCGTACTAGTGAATACATATTTAGTATAGATAATGATACAACAACTGACTATGATGATGCGATGAGTATTACAGAGAACCCAGAAGATGGGTCAATGCGTATATCTATCTATATATCCAATGTACTTGTATGGCTCCAAGCATTGGACGGTTGGTCAACATATAGCGAACGAGTTTCCACCGTTTATTTACCAACTAGGAAAATACCCATGTTACCCCCGCATTTATCGGAGAACTTATGTAGTTTAATAGAAAAACATACACGATTTGCTATAGCGATGGATTATGTAATTTCGTCTGATGGTTCTAATACAGTTTCCTTTAGCAATACGAAAATAATAGTAAAGAAAAACTATCGATATGAAAAAGAGAACTTATTGCTAAATATTCGATACCAAAAACTCTTTCATATAACAAACACAATGGACCCCTCTGTCAAAGACAGCCATGAAGTGGTTGCATATTGGATGATTAAAATGAACCAATCCGTTGGAGATGTATTGTATAAACATAAGGTGGGGATTTTTCGTTTGGCAACAAGTCAACCTTCAGACCCTATGGAGAATGCGGTAAACGCAACCGGGTCGCAAACACTGGATATAGAAACAGAGCGTATGCTATATAATTTCTATAATCATATTTGTTCAGAATATCGCATTTTCCAAGACGGTGAAAAATATGTACATTCGGCAATGTTATTGGAGAACTATGTTCATTTTACTAGTCCAATACGCCGTTTGGTTGATTTACTTAATCAGATTTATTTATGGGGATTAATGGGGAATATTGTTACTACTGATATGGTGCAATTTATGGAAAGATGGACAAGTTCTCCTAAACTCTGTTATATAAATAATATGATGAGAGCAATTCGGAGAACACAGACGACGTGTGAATTAGTGCATATATGCTATAACATACAGGATTTGTATAAACCAGATGGATACAAAACATATTCTGGGGTGATATTTGAGAAACAACAACAAAGTGCAGAATATGAATATGCCGTTTATATAAACGAGTTGAAATATTTAGCAAGAATACATTGTGAAGAGGATTTTAGTCTACGCAGTGAGGTACAATGTAGATTGTTTGTATTTCACGATAAATCATCCGTAATGGATAAAATCATATTACAAATTACCACAAAATTGAAGTCTACATAATAAAATAATTTGCATGTATTCCTGTTATAGATATATTATTACTATGTCATTGTCATTGTCATTTATTTTATGCCTATCTATGGTATGTATGTTTCATACCTGGTTCTCAGAGGCAGATATGCGATTTACATTTAATGTCTGTCCGTATGGATTAAAAATCCATACGGGCCAGCATGATGCTAGATGTATGGAACGTGATGCCCAGGGGCATCACACCATACAGCTAGACATTAAAATGCCTCAATTGAAACATAAACAATTTGTTGTAACACTGAAAAATGACATCAATATTACATTTATGGTGCCAAATATTACTATACCTATTACTATTCCTAATATATATTTTACAAATGATATGCACCAAATACTAATGATGTTTCAATAAAAATACTCCTTATAAACTACAATTCACGCGACCAGTCATTAATGTCTGGTCGTATGGATTTTTAATCCATACGGTCAGCATGATGCTAGCTGTATGGACTATGATGCCCTCGGGCATCAGTCCACACAGCTAGACATTAAAAAGATAATTATTATTACATGTAATGCAAATATGATTTATACAACAACATTCATATATTTTTTTAGTTTAGGCGATTGGGGTTTCACTTGTAGCGGCTTGAGCACGTTCTTTGGCCTCTCGGTCACAGTCTTCAATGGCATTGTCTAAAATAGCATCCAATGCATTCATAAATCTGTCAGTATGCTTTGCGATTTTTGTGCTTTTTCTATCAGTTAACATAGCGACCAAGTCTAGCATGGTAATTCCACGCCCTTGCAATTTAGCAGTAATATCTTCCACTTCCGCAAGAATGTCTTCTTCTGCGGTTTCTTCGTCAGTTTCTTCATCTTCTTCCGCATCTTCCTCAGTTTCTTCTTCTACAGGTTCTTCATTTTCAATCATATAATCATCGCTTACCTCGCCCTCTGTGGTTTCAGATGAAGCCACTTCTCGGGTTGTTCTTACCATGAATAAACGGAAGCTATCCAATGCTTCGTCACTGAAAACCTCAGTTTCTTCTTCGTCATCTTCATCAGAGTATTCTGAATACTCGGACCCATCCTCTTCTTGTTCTTCCATCAGCACAGCTCGGCAACAAGGACAAGTGTTGTTTTGAGCAAGTGCTTTTGCTAGGCATTCGAAACAGAAGGAATGGCCACAGGGAGTTACGCAATTGTTGGATGACGTATTGATGACATCCATGCAAATGCAGCACTCGACTTGTTCTCTTTGAGCAGACATTTTGTATAAAATAGTGAATTGAAATAGATTACAGGTTTCGTATAATAATTGGTTATTTAGAAATGTTATAGTGTATTTATAAAAAAAGTATTTCAATTTTCTATCGATAATAAAATGGTGAGAACTATATGTATTACCAATATGCATATAGTTTGTATATAATGTCTAGCTGTGTGGACTGATGCCCCCGGGGCATCATAGTCCATACAACTAGCATCATGCTGACCATACGGTCAGACAATAAGTCTTAGATGCCATTTTCATCAAAAAACACATTAATTTCGTATTCAGATGAAAGCTTTATATCATATAGCACAGTGTTTTCAATTGGTTGTTTAAATGTTTCGTGTATATGAGAAGGGTTTGTATAATTCGGAAAATATACCGTTTCAAGTGTATCTGAAAAAAAGGCGGCGGCCCAGCACATGGTTGAACGAGAACATACTAATGTTTTTGCATTTTTGATAATATGATAATCTGTAACTGGGTCATTGGATTCGCATATAATAGAGAACTTGCTTTCAAAATAGGAGATATATCTATGTTCAAATGGCGTTTTGGGATTATTTACAACGAAGCATATTTGTTTTTCTCCAAAGTTCTCTAATACATCGGCTATATATTTAGGATGTATACATTGATTTACATAGACAAAATCTTCCAGACGCAAATGCACTACTATGTCGTGTAGAGGGAAGGTATTTCTATGTTGGACCAAGTCTATCGCGGCGTATTTCACCACATTATAGTGGTATAATCCTTTGCCGCCTGGTTTATATCCATCGGTAATAAGTCGGTCATTTGGATGACGATGAATATGTTCAATTAATAGTGATTTATATTTTTGGAATATTTTATCGTGCTGATAGTATCCCAGAAATATGTATTTTTTTGTAGTGTCTATAGTGGATACATTATTGTACAATATTTGGGTTGACCATTCAATAAAGTCAGTATCTGAAAAAACGGTATCGCAATCTGTTTCTTCATAGGTTCTATCTGCATCATATAAAATACAAAAAAGAGAACTTGCTAAATATCGGAAAATAGCATTTCCGTACCTGCCTTGTGGAAAATCGCAAACGAGCATTATGTATTTTACTACCGGTTATTTTTTATATCTTTTGGGTTATGTATTGAATAATGTCTTACCATATGGTGTTTCGATCCATACGAACCACATATCGATAGGAGTGATTTTACAAAAGTTTCCTGGTATGGCTATTTGTTTTGATGTATAATACGTTTTATATCTATTACGACCCGATTTGATACAAAATATATATAAGTTGGTAGAGAACCTGATATATATTTGGTGTAATATGCATCTATTAACTCCTTTGCATATGCCTTGATTTCTTTGAGTTTTTGTAAATCTATAGGGTATTCTCGAATTAACTCAAATACAGTACTTATTATTTTTGTCAATTTTGATGGTAATATTCTTTTGAACTCTGCAGGTAAACCTGTGTAAAATATATTTTCATGGTTATTATCAAACCAATTCATTATATGTTCGCTTTCAATAAATGATGCCATGTTTTGTATTTTGCAATAGAGTATTTCAATAAAAATACATCAATTTTATTGACAGGTGGTGTGTATTTTTAATCCATACGGTGAGACATTAAAGGTCAATGAAGTCGTTAGTGTGGTGTAGTATAGTATCAGTATTAGTATTAG
>Ga0209550_10001868_pt1 | contig 20312 bp, 7 predicted proteins | sample LauGreSuBDMM15SN_2_FD_187567 | JGI IMG/M metagenome (GOLD analysis project Ga0209550, IMG submission 187567) | Freshwater lake microbial communities from Lake Michigan, USA - Su13.BD.MM15.SN (SPAdes) (version 5) | ecosystem: Environmental > Aquatic > Freshwater > Lake | place: Lake Michigan, USA... | reverse complement strand
GTGCCCCGAATCTGCGGGAAATTTCAGCCACCAGCGCACGCGCCGACAGCGCGCCGCCGTTCCGGATTTCTCCCACAGATTCAGGACTCCGCAGATTAGAAAAAGAGATTTATGGGTCCTCGCTGTTTCCGATGGGTGAACAAACCAAGCCGATTCTAAGTTTCGGAGGAATCGACCGCTCATGGGCTTCATCAAGGGATGAACCTAAAAACGGCAGTTAGAAGATAGCCCGATGCGGCTAAGCGTCGGGCTATCTTCTAACTGCCGTTTTTAGGTTGAGCGCGCCAGGTGAATAGCTTTGAGAGAATGTATGCCTTCATGATTTGTAATCAAGGGGTGGTGCTGGGTCCGAAATTATACAAGGTGGCGCCTCCACCGGGGATCGTAGAACGTCTGATTGAGCTGAGAAATGACGACCCCAAATATCAGATCAGGGCGGTGTGGTTGAAAAATGACACCTCCGCTCCCGTAAAAAACTTTATCGCTGCCCTCAAGCTAGAGATGGGCCAGCACGTGGAGCCCACCTAAGGACCGGCCGGTGGCCGGGTTGCCCGCCCACCGGGCGGGCCGACAGAAACAAAGTCTGAACCAGACGGGCCGTTGGTATCACGCCTTCCTCCGGCGCGAGATCGGTCGGCGTCCGCACGGTCTCCCCGGCGGCGTTGCACACGCCCACCCCCCGCCGCGCCGCCGACGAGGAAAAAAGGAGCGCGCACGGTCATGGTCAGTTCCCCGCGTGGGAGTAGCTCTGCAAGTACACTTTAATGTCTTTCACGGTATCGATGAAGACTTGGAGCCCTTGGTCGGGATCGGCGAGGAGGGTCTTGCCGGGGATGATCAGCTTCCACTTGCTGTTCCAGACCGAGCGGCCCACGAGCCGGGCGTTGGTGAAGCCCGTGCCGCTGTTGAAGATCGTCCCATCCGGCACCGCGCGGAAGGCCTGGTGCTGGCGCAAGGTAAAGGCCTCCCCCAGCGTGTTCGCCGACGACCAATTCACCGCGCCGACCACGTCGTTGCCGCCGATATTGAACGGCAGGGGAATGGCCTGATCTTTGACTTCCCAGGTCCGCACCACGGTGGAGCCACCTAGGGGCGTGCGCATGGAATCCGCGCCGACGGGGATCAGGTAGACGTACGGCGTCGCGCTGAGCGCGGCGGCGCTGGTGTAAGCGGTGTAGGGATCCTGCGGGGAGGTGCCGCCAATCGACGTGACGACGTTGGTGGTGGCGTTGGGCCCGACCATGCCGGAATAACCGGTGAAGGCCACGCCCGAGGCGCGGATCTTGGTCGCGAAGGAGGTCTCGCTGAAGACGCTGTCGCCGCCCGCCAAGGGCTGGCCGAAGAAATTGTACCCGGGCGAAATCGTCGTACTGAACTCCAAGATCAGGCCGGGCACGGCCAGATTCGCCGACAGACCGAGATTCAGACAATAGCGCGCCGCATCCGGATCGTCCAGCAGGTTGTCCCGCCGCGCGGCCTGCAAGATCGCCCGCCAGCCGGGGTCGCCCGCAGTGCCGCTGAGAATCCGGTAGTTTTCGGCCCGGAGCGAAAAGGTCGTGCGATAGTTGTCCGGATTGTTGAAACCGAGGCGCGCCTTGGCGACAGACCAATCGGCGTTGAGCTGGGCCAAGGCCCCCGCCAGCCCCGGGTCCCCGGTGGTCGAGCCGCCCACCTGGGGCACGCCGCCCACGACCACCCCGGGCGAACGCGCCCTGGCGATTTTGGTCAGGAAGGCGGCCGCCGTGCTGTTGCCGGCCGCATTCAGCAGCCCGGTCTCGAAATCATAGGCGGTGCCCGCCAGGTAGGCGTAGCGCGAGGCCAGGTCGAAGAGCTGCTTGTATTTCTCCAGCGCCTCGTCGCGAAACGCCCGGAACGCCACGTCCTTCGTCCGATAGCCTTGCACGAGCGCCGCCCCGCGCTTGCGGAACGTTTCCCGCTCGGCCTGGATGCGGTCGCCCGAAGCGAGGAGCGCGCGGTAATCGCGCACCGCCTGGTCATAATTGCGCAACGCCACATCAAGCCCGCTCTGGGCCCCCAGCAGATTGCCGAGGTCCGCTTTCAAATCGTACACCAGCTGGGCATACTCCGCTTTCCACGCAATGGCCTCTTTCTCGATCTCCTGCAACCGTCCCAGCGAATCCTTGACCTGTTGGGTCAGCGACTCGGACAACTGCAGGAGCGTCACCCCGTTGCGCATCAGGAAATTCGCGCCCGCGCCCGCCACCTGAATCGCGGCTCGCGGTGCGGAGGTCACGTCGGCGATCACCCCCGCCGCCACACCCGCGATGAAACCCGTCACCGAGGGCAGGGCATCTCCCGCCGCCTGGGTCAACTCCTTCTGGATTTCGACCGCATCGCCCAGGAGCCACTTGGCCGACGCCGTCGCCTGCAAAATCAGTTCCAAGGCGGTGAACTTGGCCTGGTAGTCTTTGAGATTCGCCACGAGGTCGGCATTACGCGTCAACGTCGCTTGGAACAGCTCCACCCGGCTGCGTAAATCGTCCGTGAGCCCGCTGTAGTTTTCATGGGCGTTCACCAGGGCCAGGCGCGCCAGCAACACCTGGGAGGCCGCCGTCTGCAGCTTGCCGGGGCTGGCGCGCAGCCCGACCCAGTCCGCCGGCTTGCTATACTGCCCGCTGCTGTCGACCGAATAACTGATCGCGAGCGCGCCGGAATCCAGCCCGTTGATCGTCGCTTTGCCTCGGTCGTCCGCGAACGTCAGCTCGGGACTGAGGTAATGGACGTAGGTCTTCGCGTCGGTTGACCCCATCGAATCGGGCTTGTCGATATAGACGTAGTGCAACAAATCCGGGCCTGCATAGTCCTGGACATAGGTCTTACCCGGCCCGATATCGTCTGCGTAAGGCGTGCCATAGAGCTCAATCAATTGGTTCGTATAGGCCTGCTCCTGCTGGGTGATGGCCTCGCGGCCGGCGGCGAGGCTGTCGCCCTGCTGCCGCAGCAGTTGGGTGGAGTTTTTGGCCTGGTTGAACGCCGCGATCGTGTTTTCCAGGGCGTGCGTCGCCCGCTGGTAAATCTGCTCAAAATGCGTCGTGCCGGCATCGACGCTCGCCGGGGCAATATCGAAGGCGAGCGCCCCATCGGCCAAACCGAGCGGATTGAGGTGGCCGTCGGCGTTGTTGAGCGATTGCTGGAGGGCCGCGGCCTGGGCGACCAACTCCGCCAGCTCCGGTACCGTGGTCCGGTCGATGATCTGAATACCCGTGTGGGTCGGATCCGGATCCTTGGCCGGCAGCAGTGAATTGCCCGTGAGCCAGTGCAGGTAGGCGCCTTGGCAACCGCGGGTGCCCCAGTCATCCACGCCCCAGCGCCGGGTGATCCCGCCGCTCACGGCCCCATCCTTGAGGTTGGCCCAGGTCGTGACCGCCGCAGAGCTGTAGGTCTGCCGGTAAGTCAGATCGATGATCTGGCCCGCCGCCCGCGCGAGGCCCACGGCCGCCGTCGCAAACTTGCGCTCGTCGAGGTAATCCACCGCCACCGGCTTGCCCAGCACCGTCACCGCTTCCGTCCGCGGCACCCACGAGAAGTTGGGATTGGCCAGCAGGCCGTAATAGCCCGTGAGGGCCGTGAGATAATGGCCATAGGCGTCGCCATGGCCCTGGGGATACGCGAGCGCGGCATCGGCCGCATCGACCACCCCGTCGCCATTCGTGTCTTTGATATTGTAATTCAGGGCGTAAATCGCTTCTCCGGACGCAATCCCGCGGGTGTAATTCCAGACCAGCCGGTTATAAACCGGGGTCACCTGGGTGCCCGGCTGCAGGGCATTGTCGCGGCCGCGCAGGAGCGCCAATTCTTCGTCGATCACCCCGGGCAACTGCCCCTTGAAGGCAAACAGCGACGTGGACACATCCCCGTAGACGGCCCCGCTGTCGATCCCGTAGGCAATGGTCGGATTCGCCGCGTCGGCATAGGCCTCGTTCCCATGGATCATATACAGATCGGAAAGGTAACCGGCCGCCAACAGGAGCGCATCGTTGGCCGGGCTATAGTTGATCGCCGGCGCCCCGTCGATCGACAGCATCTTGCCCCGCCGCAAAATGGTCTCGTAGATTTCAATCAGCCCAAAATTATTGATGTTCGCCAGATTGAGGGCGATGTCGCCCTCCCACCGCTTCCCGGCCTGCTGCACCAGACTCACGTCCGTGCTGATGGCGTTGCTGAACAAATCCGTGGTGCGTTGCTGGAAGGGATTGATGCCCGCCAAGGCCCGCTTGATCCAGCCTTCCGCCAGCGCGGGCTCCGTCCATTTTGACCAGCCACCGGCATTGGGCACGGTCGTCGGCGTCGGCGCAATATAAGCCGCGTTCGTGGTGAGGCGCGCCCGGTAGCGCATCGTCAGGTAATTATCGGTCAACGTTAAAAGGCTGCTACCCTGTATAACGTGCTGTACCTTACCAACGATCGATCCGCTGGTCAGAGTTGAAGCGGTCTCCGTCGTGGATGCGGTGATCGGGATCCAGCTACTCGTCGTAAAGGTTTCATTCAACCCTTCCAGCCGCGCGTCCACCGACGAGCCTACGCCCAGGTCGGCGTCGGTATAGAGTTCCAGGCTGAGCACGTTGCCGGTGGTGCGGAGCAGCGCCGCCGATACTTCGAAGAGCAGCGGCAGGGGGCTGAAGCCGGTCGGCGTCGGCGTCACGGCGGTATTGCGCGCCGGATCGCGGTTCACCACCGCGACGAGCGATTCATTGAGATAGATTTCCGCCCCGTCGCGGTTGCCCAGTTGCACGCTCAGGTAGGCCTTGAGCGGGAGCGTCGCGACATCAAATTGCTTGCGCACGACCGCCTGCGGGCGGCTGACCCCGTGCACGCCGACGGTGTCGCCGCTGTCGTTGATCGTCACCGCGACTGGCAGGGCATTCACCGTGGTGCCGGCGGAGATCGGTGTCGTACTGGGGCTCGCCTCCGGCAGGCGCAGCAGGGCGAAATCCGTGCCCGGTTGATTGTAGAGTTTGCTGGTACCGCTGCCGAGCAACCCGCTCGCGGCGGTATAGGTATACAGCACGGGCGGGGCCCCATCGACCGGCGGCGCGTACAACCATTGGAATTCGTAGTCCGCGGGATTGCCGGCAAAATCGAGCGAATGCCGGAGCGTGATCTTTTCGTCGAGCGGATTGCTCGGCGCCACCACCTTGAGTTCGCCGCGATAAAGGGGCGCGGCCACCTTGAACACGCTGAGGGACACCGGTTCGTCCACCGGCGTGAAAGCCTTGCCGTTGCCGACACTGACCACCACGTAACCCGCCCCGCCCCCCGCCGCATTGAGCGCATAGGAATCGACCGCCGTATCATCGTTGGTGATCACCGCCACCGCCTGGGCCGCTACGGTGACCGTCGGGTCCGCCGTGACCGGCGCGGTCGTGGAGCCGGTGTCCACGACATAGGTCCCCTTCTTGCTCGGGTCCTCCTTGAAGGTCTGGAGCGTCGTGGTGAGGCCGTCGATCGCGGCCTCCCACGCGGTCTTGCCCGCGTAGGTGACACTGTCCGCCGCGTCGACCAAGCCCTTCAGCGCCGTCACATCGTCGGGGCTCAGGACGTTGAGCTGCAGATAATCATCCCCCAGGGCCTCTTCGACAAATTGGCCCTTCAAGACCAAGGTGCCGAGGGTACCTTGGGTCGGATCCAGGTAAAAGCGCTGGCTGAGGTGGGGCGGCAGGCGAGTAAAATAGGTTTTTCCCTGATAAACATCCGTGGCGATACTGCTCGGAATCTTGGCCAGCGTGGTGGCCCCGAGCGGATAAGTCTTGGCCCGGGTCGGGTCAAACAGCTGCACACTCTTGAGGGCGCCCGCCGAATCCAGGGCGATGGACTGCTGATAGATGACCTCCGCGCTGGTTTGCCCGCGGATCGCGGTCAAACCGTTTTTGGCGTCGGTCAGCGTCTGCCCGATGAGGAGCTGGGGCGCCGACGCCGGCCAGCTGGGGGTATAGACCACGGCCCGGGGCTCGCCATAGACGGCATTGTCGCTGGCGACTTTCCGCCCATAGGGCACCACCGTGCCCACCGCCGGCTGCGTGGCCAGCTCGGGGAACCAGAATCCCGTTTGGGTGGGATAGAAATAACGCATGGTGAAGGTCGCGGTGGTGCGCCCGACCACACCGTGCATGCCGCGATAGACCCAGGTGGCCCCCTTCCGGTCGAGCCACGTGAATCCCCCGTACTGCGGCGCCGAATCGTTGGCCGGCGTCGCGGTCAGCGACGCTTTGACCGGCGCATCGTTGCTCTTCGCGAGGGGAATTTCGTGGTTGGCCACGCCCTTGCCCGCCGCGGAGGCGGGAAAGACCCACTGGGCCGAGGCGCCGAAATACGTGCTCCAATACGTGGCGTCGGTCGCCCCGGCCGGCAGCGTGGCGCTGCGCAGCGGCAGCGGCAACAGCGGCAGCGGCATCGGCGCCTGCAGCACGGTACCGGCCGTCGCGGTATAACTGAAGGTCTTGTTGTTGAGCGCATCTTCCCCCGTCACCGCATACACGGCCATCGCCGGCCGCCCATCCGCCTCGGTATAGTCAATCAGCACGTACTTGCCCGACGACGTGCTCGGATTATTCAGATCGTCCCGCAACGCATAGGCCCGGCCGCTGAGCATCAGCGCATGCTCCTCGTTCGGATTATAGCCGGGCTTGAGCGAGTCGTTTTGCACATAGATACTCCCCTTGGCCTGCGGACTGAGTAAGTCCCCGGTGCCCTCATTGCTGGCGAGGACGATGGTGCCGGTCGGCACCGCCGGCCACTGCAACGCGTAGCGCTTGACCACCGCGGGCCAGTACGTGTTGCCAAAGCCGGTGCCCGTGGGCGCGTTTTTCTTGTACCACCACACCTCCAAAATATTTTGGTTAGCGAGCGCGTTAACGCCGATGATCGCCCCCTGCTGCGCCGCGTCAAAGCCCACCACAAAGGGGTCGCGGTAGGCCGTGGGATTGAAGGCCGTGCCACTCGCTTGGCGGATATACCCCACCAAGGAGTCGGTGCCGGTCGGCGGCAGTAGTCGCGCCCCCACATTCGCCGCCGTCGGGGTGGCGTAATCCGCCGCCGCGGTGTCGAGCTGCGAGTAGACTCGCTCAAACCAGATATTCGGTCCGTTGGTGTAGCGGATCAGCGACCGTCCCACGGGGGCCGCCGCCGTCACCGTCGTGGAGAACTTCAAATCCGCAGACACCGCCGCATGCGCCTTGGTCGGGTCGTCCTGGTAGACCAGCGCCGGGTTGTCGGCCGCATTCAGCGGCACCGCCGTGGCCGTCGCCACGTCCAAGGAACGGATATACATGGAGTACTTGGCTAGGTCCGTGGGCCAAGCGTGAATATAGCCGGCATAGTACTTCGGCCACCGCAACCCGAGATCCCCCGTCTCCATCCAGTACAACAGCACCTCGTTGCTCGGGATTTCCGCGCCGCCCGTGTACAGGGGCGTCGTGGCCCGCACCGCAAACAACCGCAGCCCGGAAGCCGAAGCCGTGGCCGCCGCCTGGTGCAGAAAGGCGCCCTGCCCGTCCCGGTCGGTCGTTCCGGTGACCACCACCGGCGCGAGTCCCGTCTCGCCGTTGATCGGTAGGAGCTCGTCGCCAATCGCGACGCGCTCCGTCCGCGGCATGACCTCCTTGGTGACTTGGACGATTTCGCTGCCCAGAAACTGCCGGGTGGCCGTGGCCCCGTCACTTTGCAGGGCGCCCAGGAATTCGACGAAGACGCGGCCTTCGGCATTGTAGGCGTGCAGGGCGTTGTCGGTCGGGTTGAACCAGAGGGTGCGCTTCGCCACGGTCAGGTCCAGGGCCGATCCGCTCGTCGTCGTGGTGCCACTCGACGTCGTAACCGTGGTCGAACCGGCCGTCTCGCCCGGGCGCTCATAATTGGCGGCCACCAGTGCCGGGAAGAGCGTGTTGTAGATGATATTCACGGTCGCCACCCGGGAGGAGGGCACCTGAATCAGGGGCCCCGTGAAGCCATTTTCCGTCCAATACACATTCTTCACGGGCTTCACCGGCGAGGCGGAAATCACATACTGCCGGCTGTTCGTCAGCCCGGAGACCCGCTCCACCCAGACGACATCCACCACGCCCGGCTGGGTCGCGAAGACTTGCTGGGCGTGGGGGCTGAAATAAAATTTACCCGTCGCGGCATTCTGGGGCTGCGGCAGGTAAAAATTGGCCAAATCGGCCGCCGCGATCGCGGCCCCGGTGCTCGAGTAGGCGGGCGGCGGAATCTGCGCGCCAAGGGCAAAGGACGTGGACCGTGCGACCAGCGGTCGCGCCAGCAGCGCCGACTCCACTTGCACGCCTTGGCCGGCGATCGCGCTGCCACCCGCATCGGTGGGATAACCCCGCGGCAATTTGAGCGTGATGCCCGTGGTGGCCGCAGCCGTGCTGCTGCTGCCGGCCAGCACCTCGACCACCGCCGTCGGCAACGCCGACCACAACAGTTTGCTGCCATTGACATCGCCGACGAGCAGGCGACCCGAGACAGGGTCCCGCGTCGCATAACCCGGCGCCGCCAACGTGACCCCGCCCAGCGTCGGGCTCTTCAGGTCCCACGCGACCGACGTCGCGGCGGCTCCGGTCGCCAGCGTGTAGGATTTGATGCCGGTCGTCGTCACGCGGAAGAGATGCGTGCCGTCGCAGGCGAAACCCCGGTTGGTAAAGACTGTCGTTTCTGCGAGCACGTGATCTTGGCTCCAGGTCAACGCCGCGCCGTCGTTCGCCACGGAAAAGAGGCGGACCGTGAACCCGCCCCCGCTCGTCGGGCCGACGACTCCCAAGCGCCCGTCCGGCGTGGAAAACAGACTGCCGGTCAGGGTGCTCTCCGCAGTCAACAGCGGGTAGCCACTGTCCAGCCCCACGGGCACGCTGGACCAATCCCGCGTCGAAATCCGGTAGATCGCCGCCCCATGGCGCGCGTACAGATACCCGCGGGCCCAGGTCAGCTCGTTGGCGTCGGCCGGGAGATTGGCCACGGTGCCCGTCGCGACCCGGACAAAGGCACTGCCATTGTATTTGTACACCCAGATGGCGGAGGCGCTGTGCTTGACGTAGACAAACTGCCCGTCGGTCGCCAGGCCGGTCATCGCCGCCGTATTGGGCAGAGTAAAGCCGGTGGCCGTCGCCTGCTGCAGCAGCCCGGAATTAGGCTGCACGGGTTGCAGCTCCATTTGGATCGCATCGATGACCGTTGCCCGAGAGCCCGTTCCGCCGACCCCGTTGAAGGCGATCGTATACAGGCCCGGCGTGGTCACGGTCGCATTCGCGACGGCGAACTCGCGCCACTCCGTGAGGCTGAACGCGGTGTTCGGCCACTCCGCCACCAGCGCGGCCCCCAACTGGAGTTTGAGACCGTTTGCCAGCCAATCCTTTCGACCGACAGCGCTGAAGCGAATGCTGTACGTGCCCGCCACCAGCCGGACATTCTGAGTGACCGAGCCGGTCGACTGGATATAAGCGGCCTGCCGACCTTGCACGGCGGCCGACGAGAAGCCCGCCGTTTGCGTCGTCAACCCCGCGTTACTGTCCATCGTCCAACTGCTGCCGGTCGGCGCGGCGGCGGAGCTGCCGGCCGCGACGGTGGGCATCTCAAACCCCGGGTTCAGCAGGTCGACCCCGCGCCGCGTGACGCGGGCCGTCTGCCACCCGCCCAAGGGTGTTCCACTCTTGAACTGGTTGCCCGTCCGGGCGGTACTGAGGGCGGGCGAGGGCGGCGGCCAGGCCGTGGCGGCTTGGGCGGAGAAGATATTCCGGATATCGTTTTCCAAAGAGGGCGGCGTCTGGGCGCACAGCCGCCCCACCGCCCAAAGGCCCAAGCCCACCGCCCACCACCCAAACCGATAAAATGATTTCATCCGAGGGAGAACGACCGCCCATCGCGGGCGCCGCGTTTAGTACTTGATGAAATAATACATTGCGACGTTCGTGGGCCGGGTTTCGCTGCTCCCGGAACTAGCAATCGTCCCGAGGGGCGTGACGGTATGGGTGTGGCTGTCGGAATTGGGGATCGAGGCCGGGCGATTGTCGGGCTTGATCCAATTGTTCCCGGATCCCGATGAACTGCCCTGACCTGCCGTACCTTCGCCGCTGTTTGTCATGCGCACGAGGCCGAAGTTGCCGTTCGCCACATAGTTCGCATCGGAGCTCCACGTCGCCGTGTTAGTTTTATTCATGTGGTTGTGGACCCCGTCGGCGGAGGTGGTCGAGCTGGAGCCGGTGAAGGTGTGGTTATGAGACCCCAAGGCATGCGCCTGATACGTGCCCGGGGCGTCCCCGGTCGACCCGCCGGGGTTACCGGCCGTGCGGTTATTGCGGTCTTGGTCCACGTTCCGCCCGCCGTCCACCCCCCGGATAAAAGCGCCCCGCAGATCCGGCACATTGAAACTCGTCGCATTGCTCGTGCCATTGTTCGTTGAGATAACGGCAAACAAATCCAAATAGCGGGTATCGGATCGAGTATACGAAGCCCCGTTACAGGAGAGATAGCCGGCCGGGATGCCACCGTAGGCAGTGCCCGGCACCGCGATGACGGTGCCGACGGGGGTCTTATCCCGGGTGTCGCTGACCACCCACCAATCGTTGCCGCTGACATTTTGGACGGTCACCGCTTCGCCGCGCACCTTTAAGCGGATACCGCCGCTGCCGCCGCCCCCCGAGAACTGCGAGGAGATGCTATAAGGGGAAAAGCCATAAAGATTCCCGCCGCTCGGCGGAACCACCGTCACCACATTCTCGGAGGCGTCGGTCTTGAGGATGAAATATTCCCGCCGCGTCGTCACCGCCGGCAGGGTGATGGTGAGGCTGCCGGAGCTGGCACTCACGGCCGCCGTATGGTTGGAATCGTCCAGCGTGGCGTTGCCGGTAAGCGTCTGGGTTGCATAGCTCACGGCACTGGCGTTGACCGCCGAGGGCACCGCCGTGGCACTGGGGTTCAAGACCAGGCGCTCGGCCGTGATGCTGCGGTTGGCGCTGAAGGCGAACGGGGTGGCCAGAAAGGCGAGCCGCGGCAAGATTTCCGTCGGGGTTTGCCCGGTGATCACCACCGTCACACCGAGAAACCGCGACGCGGCCGTAAAAGCGTCCGACAGGTTCGTTTGCAGGACCGTCCCTTCACCGGCGATCGCGGATCCTTCCCCCAGGCGCACCGAAAAAAGCCCCTTGCTCACCGTGACGATCTGCGACTCCGCCCAGATGATATTGCCGCCTTCCTGGGCGTCATAGATCCGGAAATACATCGTATAGTTGGCCGCCGTCGTATTGGCGAGGGGGGTGCCGGTCGTGTCCAAGGCCTTGCCTTGGTAATCAATCGTGGCCGGGGCACCGCCGATCGTGACGGTCTGGGCGGCAACGAAGGTGGGCACCGCTGTAGCTAGGAGCAGAACCCACGGGAGGAAGCGACGAAGAGCATTCATAGGAAAGGCGGAGGGCAGGAGGGGGCGCGGAGCGGTTAAGGCGTGAGGAGGGCGGGGCTATCAGCGACCCGGTAAAGAATGAAGATCCCCGACGTCGTGATCGGCTGGGCCCGCAAGCCGGTCACGACTTCCTGGTACGTACCGCCCAGCATCGAGACCCCCCACGCCGGATCCGTCACGCCGGGCAGACTCGCGGCAAACGTCAGGGTCACCGCCCGGTTGAGCGTCCACGATTCCTGCCCCGCCGGCAGTTTGGTGCCGAACAGCGGGTCGAGATTGTCGTGGTCCGGATGGTAGCGGTGGACAAAGGGATTGCTGTCGGCGTCGTAGCTCAACGGCACCGTGAACGCCAAGGTCCCGGTGGGGGCCATCGCGCCCGTACCCGTGGCGACAAAATCGGTGGGGAAGTAGCCCGAGCTGAGACGCTTGGTCGGCTTCAACCCGCTGGGAAACAGCGCTTCGGCCGTCGCCACCGTCGTGGTCTTGCCATCGCTGCCCAGATAAATTTGCTGCATGAGTTTGACTGTGCCGCTGGCGGCGCGGTGCAAAATCAGGCGCAGAGGAAAGGCCCGCTGGGTTGTGCGCGTATCCAGTTCGCCGCCACTCAAGGTCACAGCGGGGGCGGAGGTATAACCCGAGCCACCGGCCCCCACCACAATGCCCGTCAGAAATCCGTTGGTCACAACGGCGGTGGCGGTCGCCCCGGTGCCTCCTCCCCCGCTCAGCACCACCGTGGGCACACTCACAAACTGCGCGAGCGTGGAGCTCAGGGCGATGGCGGTGACCGCATCCGTCTGGACGGGCGCGACCGCCGTATCCGCGTTCGAATTCGACGTCATCACGGCGTTCGTCGTGCCCGCCGAAGACACCGCCACCACGCTCCGGTTGCCCGCCGCGACCGCGCTCCACGGGCTATCCAAGGCCGAGGTCCGACTCGTCCAGCTGATGCCGTCGAAGCTCGTCATCACCCGATTGCCGGTCCCGGACTCCGCCACCGCCACAAATAGCCCCCCGGTAAAGGTCACGGCCTTCCAATTGTGATCGGCGGCGGAGACGCGGGCCGTCCAGACGGCGCCGTCGGCACTCGTCATGACCCGATTCCTCGTGCCGCTGTCGGCCACCGCGACAAACAGCCCGTTCCCATAGCACACGGACCGCCATTGGTTGGCGGCCGCGGCCGTGCGCTTGGTCCACGTCAGACCATCGGTGCTGGTCATGACCCGGCCGGTATCGGTGCCCGTGGTGCCGGACGAAGCCACGGCCACCCATAAATTACCTCCGAAGGCGACCGCGCTCCACGGCACATCCGCCGCCGAGGTCCGCGCCGTCCACGTGATCCCATCCGGACTGGTCATCACCCGATTGCCGGTACCCGTGTTCGCGACGGCCACCCAAAGGTTCGTGCCATACGCAACCGCGCTCCACTCGTTGGCCGCCGCCGCCGTCCGGGCAACCCAAGTGACTCCGCCATCGGCACTCGTCATCACGCGGCTGGTGCCGGTGTCCGCCACCGCCACAAAGAGGCCCGCGCCATAGGCGACCGCATTCCATTCGTTGGCCGCGGCCGCCGTCCGGGCGACCCACGTGACGCCGCCATCGGCACTCGTCATGACGCGGTTGGTGGTCCCCGCATCAGCCACAGCGGCAAACACGCCATTCCCAAACGTCAGGCCGCGCCAGGCCGCGTTGACCCCCGAGAGGCGGCTCGTCCACGTCGTCGCATCGGGCCCGGGCACCGCTAGACTGGCGGAAGCCGACACCGGCGAAGTGGCCGCCACGGCCGCCCCGCCGACAATTTGATCCACCTTGTCCAGATTCACCGCTCCGGTCCACAGCCCGGTGAGGTCGGAGGCCACCGCCGTCACCCCCAGATCGATTCTCCCGAAATTGAGCGAGTCGGTGATCCGCAGCAGGCTCGCGTAGAGCGAACCGGCCGCCGCCGTCAGAGCGGAACGGTCGGCCACCACAGTGACCTCGGTTTCCTGGCCGGCGGCGAGGCTGAGCGTGTACGGCGCGGCCGTCGTCAAACTCGTGTACGGATAGGAGCTGGTGACCGGATCCAAGGCGCCGCGAATCTTCAGCGGCACGGCCCCCGTAATCGTCGGGGTGACGCTCACGGTCGGAGTGGTCGCGCCATAGCCGGCGCCCGCTTGGGTGACAACAAAACCGACGATTTTGCCCGTGCTATCCAAGGTCGCGGTGGCCGTGGCCGTCGTGCCCGCCGAAGGGGCGGAGAGGGTGACGGTCGGGGGGGTCGCGTAGGTCAGCGCGGTGTTGAGGTTGGCCGTGATCGAGGCGACTTTGCCCGCCATCGTGCCGGTCCCCATCACCGCGGTGCCGGCCAAAATCGCCGCCGGCGTCTCCGAGGCCACGGTGGCCAGCGTCACCGTGAGCGCCGTGGCCTTGGTGCCCCCCGTGGCGTTTTTGATGCGCACGGCCAGCGCGACGCGGTCGCGGCCGAAATTCAAACCGGTCCGCTCCGCGACCGTAACGGCCAAAGGGCCATAGTAGTTGGTGTAGCTCGTCGCTTGGACCCAATAGGCTTTGTTGCGGACCCCGTTTTCTGCCGTGGTGATAATCGCCACGGGATTTTTGGGCGCGACGTTGCTCAGGGCGCCGCCCGGGTAAGCCAGCACGACCGGATCGGTGGCGAAGGCGGCGCCGTAGGAAAGAAAATTGGCGACCGTGGTGGCCGTCGAGCCCAGGGCGAAGCCGACGAGATTCACCCCGGTGGTGCTCCACGCATAGTCCGGCCGCAGGGGCCGGCCCTTAAACGTCAGGGTCACCGCACTCGCCCCATCGTTTTTCACGAGGTACGCGGCATTGCCCGTCAATTGGAAGAGAGTGGACTGGGTGGGCAAGCCGCGCTTCCACACGTTCCACCGGGTGTCGGCCTGTACCGGTGCGTCCGGGGCCGTGACAAATTGGGGGCCGGCCGGCGGGTTCCAGCGCCAGACTTCACTGATTGTCGTCTGGCTCGCCAACAGCTGATCGAGCGTGGTGTGCGACAGATCCAGCCCCACCCAGAGGGCACTATAGCCGGCCGGCGCCGAATAAGTCTCGGTCAGCCATTGGGCGCGGGCGCCGCTCGGCAGCACCAGCGCAAGCCAAAGGCCCACAGCCGCAACCAAGACTTTTCTCTTTAGGGTTGCCACCATGGGAGCGGGGCGGTTCAGGGCACGGCGGCGGCGGCGGTCCCGCCCGGCAAATTGAGCTGTTCCGGTTGCACGAGCTGGCGGGCGGTCATCCCGCCGCGCTCCAACGTCACGAGGGCGGTCACGGCCGCAGCCGCGCTCAGCCCCGGGGGAGGCAAGACGGTGTAGCGCAGGCTCAAGGGACTGGCCGGCACCTCTGACCACGACCACTCCATCACTTCGGTGGCCCCGGCCGCCGGACGGCGGCGCGCGCCGGAGCTTTCGCTGCCGACCAATTGCCAACCCGGCGGGAGCAGCGCTGCAAAATCGACGCGGCTGGGCGCACCCTCGAAACTCACCTCGGCGCGGATCTCCACGGGCAGACCCGGACGGGGGTCGGCGACGAAGCTCTGCGTGGCCGTGATCCCGGCGCCGGCCTCGGTCGCCGTCACGGTGATGGTCTCGCTATCGAGATTCGTCACGCCGTCGGTCAACCGGACCCAGAAGGTCGCCGTGCGCAGCACGGACGGGAGCGTGTAGGTCGCCTGACGTGCGCGGGGGAGCGGCTGGGAAGTGTCGCCTTTCCGGCCGGTGTACCACTGGTAGGCGAAGCCGGAACCGCCGGCCTTGACCGACAGCGTGGCCGGCTCACCGGCCACCACAGCAAAATCGGTGGTCTGCCCCATCAGGCGGAGTTCTCCGGGGAAAGCGGGGGCCGACTGCAGCTCCCTGCCTCCGCCCACCCGCTCGCCGAACACCGCCACGGTGCCCGGATCGGTCGTGGCGAACAGGTCGGGCAGACGCGCGGTTTGACCCGCCACCACGCGCCAAGCCGGATTGGTCAGCAAAATCCACTCCGCGCCCGGGCGGGCACTGCGCGTCGTCGCGCCCCAGACGTAATACTGTTCACCACCGGCGGTCGCGCCCGCCAACCCCGTCGTGCCGGAGATGGAGAAGAGTGCCTGGGTGCCGTCGAGAAACCAGGCGTCAACTGCCCCACTGGCCACGGTCGGACGCAGTGCGGTCCACGCCGCCGCCCACGTCGCGCGAGCCTCTTTCGCCGGATCGAAACCGGCGGGAAAGAGCCCGACTTGGAAAGTAAAACCGCCCGTGGTCGGCCAAGCCGTACCGTCAGCGAAACGCCCAGTACCGCCCGCGCCCGCAGCGCTAGTCACAACCACCGTCTGTTGCGCGGCCAGAGCACCCACGAAAAATGCGCTCAATGCGCCCAACAAGAAAAGGGAACGCATGACTTTAGAGTTTGAAGGGGATCGTCTGGAGGGAGGTGGCCCCGAGCGCCGGCGCCCGCAAGAGCAGGAGACTGGCACCACGAGCTTGGAAGATGGCCGTATTCGAATAATCGAGCAAACCGGTCGAGACATTGCGCCATTGGGGGACCTGGCCGTCACGCAGGTAGTAAACGTTAAAAGCTGAAGACTCCCAGGCCAGCAACTGGTCGGAGTTACTGGGACTCGTGCCGGGCGTGAGCCCTGGGCCGGGGGTGAGCCCCGGGCCAGCCGCGAGCTTCAAATCCGCGGGGGTGGAATCGATGGGGAAACCTCCGGCGATGATTTGCGAACCGGTGAAGGGCGGCCGCACAAACGCATTCGTCCGCACTTCGCCGGGGACAGCAAAGGCCAGCGCCCCCGCCTGCCGACGCAAAAAGAGCCCGGCGCCCGGCGGCAAAATCGCCCCATCTTGGCTGGCGGCACCGGTGGCGGTATTGCGCCATTGGGGCACGTCACCGTTGCGCACATAATACACGGAAAAACCCACGCCATTCCACGCCAGCACCTGGTCGGCGGTCGCAGCCGAAGCGCCCGCGTTGAGCTTCAGCTTGGCACCGGTGCCCAGCAAAGCCGCGAGCGTCCAGTGGGGGCGCACCGCCACGCGGTAATTGGCGAGGCCCGCCAGCGCCGCGGCCGGCGACGTATTGTGCGGCGAGGCCAGGTCGAGACTCAGCTGACCACTGGAATCGGCCAGCGTCGCCGCCTCATCGAGTTCACAACGCTGCCCGACGAGCGCGGTGGTGGTCCCATCGACGTGCCCGATCACTTCCAGATAATAGGATTCTCCGGCTGCGAAGGGCCGCGCGGCGCCGGTCGCAGCACCGGCCAAAGTGACCGTGACCTTCGCGCCCACCACCGCACCGACCGTGCCGGTGAACAGCGCTGGCCGCAGGAGCGGTACGCCGAGACTAATGGTGGAATTTTCCGCTGCAGTATACGACATAACGCCGACGGGCGCACTGCCCGTCTGGGCACGGACCGCGACGGAGGCAATCGCCACCAAGCCGAGCGCGCACCGCCAGCAGGCTACAGCAAAATGGGGAACTGGAAGGTTGGTCTGCATGGTGTGTGTAAGAAAATTGACGAGTAAAATTTTTTTGCTGCGGAGGAACCAGGCAACCCGGCCACCGGCCGGGCCTCCAGATTAAAAAAGACGTTGGTTCTATCGATTGGAGGGATTCCTGATCGTTATTCGGCGTAAAGCTTGAAAAAGGCCGTGCCGCCGACGGGCAAGGGGGCCCAGACCTCCACAAGGGTCACCGACTGGCCGGCATAGGTGAGCTGATTACCGTCACCGGCGGCGGTGAGGGCAAAGGCTTGGGGACTCCAATCGTTGAGATTGGTGGAGGACTTCACGGTGTAGGTGCGGCCCGGCACCGTGGTGAAGCGCAGCCGCGCCCGGCCGTTTTCCACCGCGAGGACTTCCAGCGCCAAACCGTCGAGGCGGTCGAGGGCGTAGGTGCCAATCAGATACTCTTGAAGATTCGTCAGACCATCGCCGTCGAGGTCGTCGCCGGGTTTGATGTCGGCCAGGGTCCGCAGGCGGCCCGAGGAATCGCGCTCGATCAGGGCCCGCTCCCACGCATCGGGGATGCCGTCGTTGTCGCTATCGACGCCAAGCGTGAGGTCGAGGCGGGTGCGTTTGCCCGGCTGGCCCAGAGTCGGAGGCAGGCGCGTGATCTCGATCGGGACATAGGCGACATTGCCCACGAGGACGCTGATCGTAAACGGGCTGGTGGGCAGGAGGGCCGTCGGCTTGTAAACCGTGCCGAGGCTGCCGAGGTCCATCGGGAGGCGGACGAGATAATTCGCATCGGCCTCGGCCCCGCGCGCGATCGGGGTGCGGGCGATCACCCCGGCGGCGGTGCTCACGATCACCACCGCGGTGCCGGCCGCGAGGGGGCGGCCCAGTTCGTCACGCACGGTGCCGTAGAGCACGTGGTCGGGTGCCGGTGGATAGGCCTGCACCGTCGCGCCCAACAGGACCGCAGCGAGGAAAAAACAGAGGCGGAAGGAGGTCATGGTCAATTGCCAGCGGTGGAGTACGTCTCGAAGTGGATCTTAATATTCTTCACCGAATCGATGAAGACCTGCATGCCCTTCTTCGGGTCGCTGAGCAGCGTCTCGGCCGGGATAATCAGCTTCCAACGGCTGTTCCACACCGAGCGGCCGATCAGCCGGCCGTTGGTAAAGCCGGCGTCGTCGGAGAAGACGGTACCCTCGCCCACGGCGCGGAAAGCCTGATGCTGGCGGAGCACAAAGTTTTCGGTGAGCGACTCGCCGGAGCTCCACGTCTTGGCCGCAGCATAGTTGCGCTGGCTAATGTTGAAGGGCAGCGGCACGGCTTGATCCGCGATCGTCCAGGTGCGGACGACCGAGCCCTTTTCCATGGGGGAACGGATCGAATCCACGCCGGCTGGCACGAGGTAAACATAGGGCGTGCCGCTGAGCGCGGTGCCGTCAGTAAACGCGGTGTAGGGATCGGACGGCGAGCTGGCACCGATGGCCGCGGTGGTGGTCGTCGTCCCGTTGGGGTCAACCAAACCGACGTAGCCGGCAAACGCCACGCCGGAGACGCGGATTTTGGTGGCAAAGGAGGTCGCGCTAAACGTGGCATCGCCACCGGCGAGCGGCTGGCCGAAAAAGTTGAACCCGGGGGTGATGGTGGTCCCAAACTCAAGGATAAAGCCGGGCACGGCCACGCCCGTGTTCAGCCCGAGGTTCAAGCAGTAACGGGCCGCATCGGGGTCATCCATCAGGTTGTCGCGCCGCGCCGCGAGGAGCACTTCGCGCCACGCGGGGTCGCCCGCCGAACCGTTCACGATCCGGAATTTCTCCGCCCGCAGCGAAAACGTCGTGCGATAGCGGTCGGGATTATTGAAGCCGAGGCGGGATTTGACCACGCTCCAATCGCCATTGAGCTGCGCCAGCGCGCCGGCGAGGCCAGGGTCGCCCGCCGCCGCGCCGCCAAACTGCGGCACGCCATTGGTCATCACGCCGGGTGAGCGCGCCTTGACGATTTTATCGAGGAAGGTCGCGGAGGCGCTATTGCCCGCGGGATTGAGCAGGCCGGTCTCGTAGTCGTAGGCCGTCGCGGCGAGGAAGGCATAACGCGCGGAGAGCTCGTAGAGCTGTTTGTATTTTTCCAGCGCTTCGTCGCGGAAGGCCCGGAAAGCGACGTCCTTGGTGCGATAGCCTTGAATCAGGGCGGAACCGCGGCGGCGGAAGGTCTCGCGCTCGGCCTGCAGGCGATCGCCCGAAGCCACCAGAGAGCGCAGATTGCGCTGCGCTTGATCGTATTGGCGCAGCGTCGCGTCCACGGACGCTTGTTTGTCGACCAGAGAGCCCAAGGCGTCCCTTAAATCATAGATGAGCTGTTGGTACTCGGCTGCCCATTGGGCCTCCGAGTCCGATAGATCGCGTATCCGTTCCAAAATGGCTTTGGTTTGTTCAGCAAAGCGCCCCTGGACCTTCAGCAGGGCAATCCCCGACCTCATCGTGGTGACAGTACCCACCGCCGCCAGCTTTACACCAGCGCGGGCCGGGGCGGTCGCATCCGTCGCCAAACCGACCACAGAGGGCAGCGCCTCGGCAAGGGCGTCAGCAGTGTCATCGAGCGCTTCAATCGAAGCCTCCAGCACATCTTGGCTCGAACCGAGCACCTGCTGGATCACTTCGACGGTCGTGATGGTCGCATTAAAACCAATAGCGATCCCCAACTGCGCTGCGTGCCGGTCAACGTTGGCCTTAAAGAGGGTCACCGAGTTTTCGACTGAATTCTTCAGTTCACTATATTCACCCACGGCCTGCACCAAGGCGAGCCGAGCGAGCAATAAATCGGACACGGCGGTTTGGATTTGGCCCGGGCTGGCTCGGCGCCCCGCCCACGTTTCTGGCTTCCTGAAGGCCCCCGTACCATCAATTGAGTAAGTGATCGTTTGGCCAGAGTTGTAATTGATCACTCCGGGGTTGTTCTCGTTAAATTTTGGGTTCAACAGCAGACTATAACTCCGCGCATCTTTTGTCACGAGCCCCTCGGGGATATCGATGTACATGGAATGGAGCAGATCGGGACCGCTGTAATCTTGCACATAGGTCCTACCCGGGCCGATGTCGTCGGTGTAGGGTGTGCCGTAGAGCTCGATCATTTGATTCGTATACGCCTGCTCCTGTTCATTGATGGCCGTGCGAGCCGCGGCGAGAGTGTCTTCCTGCTGGCGGAGAAATTGCGTGGACGACTTGGCGTTGGCAAACGCCGTAATCGTATTCTTGAGGGCCGTGGTCGCACGGCCGTAAATCTGCTCGAAATGCGTCACGCCCGAGTCCACCTCTCCGGGCGAAATATCGAAGGCGAGCGCCCCACTGGCCAGTCCGAGTGGATTGAGCCGGCCTTCCGCATTACTCAGCGATTGCTGCATGGCGCCCGCTTGGGCGATCAATTGGGTCAGCTCCGTGACCGTGGTGCGGTCGATCTTTTGAATCCCT
>Ga0209550_10001867_pt1 | contig 20312 bp, 16 predicted proteins | sample LauGreSuBDMM15SN_2_FD_187567 | JGI IMG/M metagenome (GOLD analysis project Ga0209550, IMG submission 187567) | Freshwater lake microbial communities from Lake Michigan, USA - Su13.BD.MM15.SN (SPAdes) (version 5) | ecosystem: Environmental > Aquatic > Freshwater > Lake | place: Lake Michigan... | reverse complement strand
CATGTTAAGTTTGGTTTCTTCTTTAGCAGAAGAATTAAATAACACAAAAATGGGGTTAAACCATTTAACTATGATGATTGGTGGTAGAGGTCCTAGTGTGTCTACAAGTAATACGCATGTTTTAAATATGAATAATGAAGATAATAATTTGATTAATGTTTCGGATGACGACGATGATGACGATGACGATGATGACGATGATGATGACGAGGACGACGATGATGACGATGATGACGATGATGACTCGCACAAAATTACCATCGGTGAAACGAACGAAATTAAAATATTAAAAATAAATATTGAAGACGATGAAAGTAGAGTAAACAATTGTATTGATGGCATAATTGAAGATGACTCTGATAGCGAGGAATTAGATGAATTAAAAGAATTGGAAATCGCATCCGTATCAGATTCGGATTCTGGTAAAACTTTTGCACCGTCAAAACTCAACAAATCAAAACAAGTAGCGAACGATTTTGATTTTATTAAAGAGACTAGCAATGAAATTAAACTGCAACAAACAAACAATTTGTTTAATTTAAAATCGATTAACATATCTAATTTAGAAGAATTGACCGCCGACCCAAAAGAACCAAATCACGATAAAGATTATAAAAAAATGTCCGTTACAAAACTTAGAGATATTGTTATAGAAAAAGGTTTATCTAATGATGCAAGCAAACTAAAAAAACCAGAGTTGATTAAATTACTCGATTTATAATAAGATTTTATCTAGTAATAATATAATATGAGCTGGGGAACTTGTTATTCAGGGTCAAACAATACTCATTTTAATTTTCCACCAATTATGGCTGATGGAAGAAATTATGCTTCTTGGCAACCAGAGGCTGTCGTAAACGAAAGAATACAAAAATCCGAAGGTATTACTAGCAATTGGGCTTATCGACAATTTTTGCAACACAATAGTAAACAAATTAGAAACTACAACAATTTAGAGGCTTGTTATGAGTTAGGTTTAGACCCACATGTTCATACTGGAACTACTCCATCTAGTAATGTTCCTCATAAATTTAAGTCTATATACGATACGAATAAACCCGGATTTGGTTATAGCAGTAGTGATTTGAAAAACCCATATTTAACAAGCGAACAATTAAATGCCAGAATGGTTTCTCCTTCCATTAATCCTGCCAACTTTCAAAATCAGAATCAACAGAAATAAAAACAACCGGATAAAAACAATATAATAATAAACTATTTATTATTATTATATGAAAGTATTGAGCATTGATGTCGGGATTAAAAATTTGGCTTTTTGCCTATTCGAAAAACAGGATGGAAATACAAATTTTATTATATCAAAATGGGACATTGCAAACGTTTCAGAAAAAGAGACATTTAAATGTTGTGCCATTGACAAAAATGTAGCATGTAATAAGCCCGCTAAATATAAAAAAAACCTAGATTGCTTTTGTTTAAAACACTCGAAAAAACAAAAGTTTCAAATTCCTGCAGCAGAATTACACCCGACGTCTATTCAAAAACAAAAAATACAAACCCTTTTGGAAATAGCAAAGAAATATGGTATTGTTCATGAAAAATCGCCAAAAAAAGCTGAATTAGTTACAATTATTAAACAATATGCATACAATAATTATTTTCAAGCAATTGATTCTGTTAACGCAAGCAAAGTGGATTTAATTCATGTAGGATATAATATTAAAACCAAATTTGATAGTTTATTTTCTAATGAAGATACAATTGATTATGTTATTATTGAAAATCAAATTGGTCCTATAGCAAATCGTATGAAAACATTACAAGGCATGATTGTTCAATATTTTATCATGACGCCTATTTTTGTAGAACACATAGAGTTTGTTTCTGCATCAAATAAACTAAAAGATTTTAATATACCAGACAAAACTACATATAGCGAGAGAAAACAAATAGGCATTCAAAAATGTTTAGAAATAATTACCGCAGACCATGCTTTTTCGGAACATATTGAATATTTTAGCAAACATACCAAAAAAGATGACTTATCTGATTCTTTTTTACAAGGCTTGTGGTTTATTAAAGATAAAAAATTGTAAATAAATATATATATCTCTATTCGTATTACTTAAAATTATATGTTCTATTCAATGAATAATAATGAGTGATATAATTGAATTATCTGATTTATCTGAATTAGATTTTGCCGGAAGAAATAGTAATTCCCTTAAATCTGCAAATTTTGGTGGCGGTCTTGAATTGTTAATGAATGATAAAGTAAAGGAAAGCTCACGACAAAGCACCGAAATTGATTTAGAAGACCTTAATAATTTAGAAAATGAATTGAACAATCTTGTAGAAGAAATTCCTATGAGCGGCTTTAAAACGAAATCTGATTTGTTTAGCAGCATAGATTCTTCTAATGATAACAAACACTCCGTTAAATTTACTGACTCTGAATCACCACCTTCTATTGGAAAATCTACTGCTGACTCAACAAGTGAATCTAAAACATGGGACGGATACGGTAAATTTAATAACATCCCTATGAATCCTGATAGACAGGCTTCAACTCAACCACAAATGAACAAGGATGAATTGCTGCGAGAGAAATTTAAGTTTCTTAGAAAGTTGGAGGCACTAGAAAAGAAAGGTGTTGAGCTCTCAAAAAAATACAATATGGACTCTCCACTTCAAGAAATGCAGGGAGAATACGAGACTATTATTGAGGAAAAGGCTAAAAATAACTCTGTTAAATTTCAGGGCAATATGCTTATGGCATGCATTAACGGTATCGAGTTTTTAAATGGAAGATTCGACCCTTTTGATATTAAATTAGATGGTTGGAGCGAGCAAGTGAATGAAAATGTCACCGATTACGATGAAATATTCGGCGAATTGTATGATAAATATAAATCAAAGGCCACAATGTCACCCGAGCTCAAATTGCTATTTCAACTTGGTGGAAGTGCCATGATGGTTCATATGACTAATACCATGTTCAAGAGTGCGATGCCTGGAATGGATGATATATTGCGCCAAAATCCTGACCTTATGCGCTCATTTCAAAATGCAGCTGTCAATTCAATGGCACAATCTAGTCCCGGATTTTCAGGGTTTATGTCTAATATGATGAACCCCGAGACTTCGCAAGGTCAAGGACCTCCTCCTCCAATGGCTACGCAAGGACCTAATGCTATGCCGCCGCCTATCTCACGCCCTGGAAATAATAATTTTGCAAGACGCCCAGATACAAATATGGGGCGTAGTAATTTTGTAGATGATGGAATCAATATACGAGAAAACGCTGACAGAGTTGATTTGTCTCGACAATTTCGCCCTGAAATGAAAGGACCTAGCGATATTTCAGACATTTTATCTGGATTAAAAACAAAAAACATTAATATACAAGGTTCTCAACAACAACAAGACCAATCACAAACTAACGATAACAGCACAATTAGTATAAGTGATTTGAAATCGTTACAAGGAGATGGAAATATGCCTAAGAAAAGTAGACGACGTCAAAAATCCGCTAGTAACACCGTAAGTCTCGACATTTAATAAACTTGTTTTTTGTTATTTTTTTTATTTCATATAAATCATTATTTTATATGAAAAATATATACACCTTTATTGCTTATCGCTTATAAATTCTATTTTCAAATCCGATAAATGTTTGTGGTTTTTATGTATTACATCACGAATTGTACTAGCACTTAAATATTTGTCTACCTTTAATATGTCAGACGTTTCTTGGATTAATTTTTTGGATTTTCTTAATAAAATTTCAGCATAACTGTATGCTTTGTTTATTAATTCTATCACATCAGTGTCTATCAATTCCTTATACTTATCGCTTGAACTAGGATATATTACGTTTGTTCCCATACCATAATAAATTACCATCTTTTCCGCCAACTTTAATGCCTCCTCAAAATCATTTAACGCTCCAGTTGTTACCGAAACACCATAAAATATCTCTTCTGCTATTCTTCCTGATAATAAAATCATTAAATGTTCAAAAAGTGATTCTCTTGTGTATATGTTTGAAGTGGAAGACTCAAATACTGTATACCCTGGACTTTTTGGCGAAGAAAAATTAATTACCACTTTTGTCATTTTTGAATGATGTTTGGAAAATATACCTACTATTGCATGCCCCATTTCATGTATGGCTATATGGTCAATTATTTCCGAAGTAAATTCATGTTCATTGGGTTGCCACCCTACAAGCATCTTATTCAAAACTAAATCAAAATCCTTAAATGTAAATTGTTGTCTACTATATCTCAACGCATTCAACATGGCTTCGTTTAACAAATTTTCTATTTGTGCACCCGTCAATCCTTCGGTAAATTCAACTAATTCATCTATTTTAATTGAACTTTCATGCGGTTTCCCGTTGATGTGTATATCAATAATCGCCTTTCTTGTTACAGTATCTGGAAGTCCAATGTATATTTTTTTGTCTATTCTACCCGGTCTTGTCAGTGCGCTATCTAATAAATCTATTCTATTCGTCGCTGAAACCAAAAATATACCTGTGTTGTTTTTAAATCCATCCAGCTCCACTAATAATGCGTTTAACGTAGAATCTCTTTCATTGGATGAACTTTCGCCATCAGTTGACCTTTTACGCCCTACTGCATCTATTTCGTCTATAAATATTATACAAGGCAGATTTTCGCTTGCCAATTTAAACATTTCTTTTATTCGCGATGAACCTACACCTACATATTTTTCTTGAAAATCTGCCCCGGAAACTGCTATGAAACCACAATCAGCTTCTCCTGCTAATGCTTTTGCCAATAATGTCTTACCTGTTCCAGGCGGGCCTTCCAAAATTAGTCCCTTGGGAATACGCACATTATATTTAATGTAATTTTCATAATTTTTTAAAATGTCTACGCACTGTGACAATTCATCTTTCACATTATGGTATCCGCCCACATCTTTAAATTTAAAATTAGACTTTGTAATTACTTCAAAGTTTTGTGACTTGGCATTTTTTTTCGTGGATTGTTTTCTATTATAATAATTGTGTTGAGGACCGCTGTCATATTCATTATCATTATCATTACGCCGGTCATCCATTTTAATACCCAATGATTCCAACAAATTACTATCTAAATGAATCTGTAAAGACGGCGTATTTTGATTAGGAAAATTGATTGAAAATATATCATCTTCTTCATCGTCTTCGTCATCGTATTCGTCATCGTATTTGTCATCGTCATTGTAAGGTCTATTGTGGTTTAATATACTATTATGTTGCAGTGTTATATTTTTTGAATTTAGTCGTTTTAACTGTTCTTCAAAATACAACCTTGAAACCGGGTACTTGAATTTTAAAGGAATTGGTGGAACACTTTCTTTTTTTTTCCTATTTAAAAGTTCATCGTAATACTTTTTACCATATGGATTGGTATTTTTTTTATAAAATGTTTTGCTATGCATTAGCCGGGGGGTTTTATCTAAATTAACTAAAAAACCTCCACACATGGAAACAGTCGAAAACAGCAAGTATAAAACAATTGCACCCTTCATTTTATTTATTATAATACTTATTATATTTTTAAGTATAATTGATAAATATAGATAAATAAATATGGGTGCTGTTTAAAATAATCTTTACAAGACCCGTATATTTTTATAATTTTTTTCTATGCTAGAGTGAAGACGCATAAAAGGGGTTTCATTCTTTCCATATAACAACGAATCATGTATTATTTTTATATTACCTATCAAGCTCTGTTCATTAATATGAAGCCAAACAACAAATATTAAAAATAGCCCACACGTAAAATGTACATCTTTCAAAGTTATTCTCTCTTGCCTTAAATAATATAATGGTAAAATCTTTATTATCGTATTTATTATTACAAAATAAAATATAGTCCTTACACTGGTTCCAAATAAAAACATCAATAGTAACATGACTGCATTGTCAACCAACCCTAAAATTAGAGCAAATTTAGGACTATATTTTAGATATTTACATGCATACAATATAAACCATGCATATATCCAATAAGAAAATACCAAATCTACGCGCAAGGCTTTTGCCATATTGTAATAGAATTATATATTTATTTATTTTCTGCAATTAATTATTATTGCAATCATTTATTTAAAAATATAATATGATATATTTTAATTATGAAATGCCATAAAACATCCGGATGTCCAAAAAGTGGTATTAAAATACATGAAAGCAATAACAATTGTGAAAAAGGCTACGACGACGACCAATTTGAGTTTTATAACAAAATCAAAAATCAAAATAAACACACAGGCGTTCGAATTGAAGCCAGTAAAAACGAATACAATCTTGACCCTTTTAATGGGGCTAATCCATTTAGCAATCCTGATGGCGAAAAAGAAATAAATATCACGTATGATAAATCCGCTTATAATAAATTAGATTTGAATATTAACAACTATTCACAGACTGAATTATACGCATTGTTTGGAATACAAAGTCAAACCTTGACCGAAGATATCATGAAAAATTCAAAAAAGACCGTGTTAAAAACACATCCGGATAAATCTGGTCTTGAAAGTAAATATTTTATGTTTTTCTCTACTGCATATAAGCGTCTGTATAGTATTTATGAATTTCAAAATAAATCAACAAAAAAAACCGAAAATAAAAGCGAATATTATGATTCTAACAATGAAATCGCGTTGAATAAAATGTTTGAAAAAGATAAATTGTTAAAAGAGCCCAATAATTTTAATAAATGGTTCAATGACCAGTTTGACAAACATAAAACGGAAGACCAACCTGATACTGGTTATGGTGACTGGTTAAAATCAGATGAAGATATTGTAGACGTTGGTAACGTATCGCCCGCAAATATGGCATCGGAAATGGAAAAACACAAAAAACAAGTACAGGCTTTGACTGCATACAAGGGTGTAAATACACAATTTGCAAACACGTTTGGCGGCTCCTCGTTAATGGATTATAACAATAATTTTACTTCAGGTAGTCTTTTTAGAAATGATGGTATGGGATATACAGACCTTAAACAAGCTTATGTAGAATCGGTTATTCCAGTAACAACTGAAGATTATGATAATATGCCCAAGTTTAGAAATATTGAAGAATATAAAAGATATCGTGATACAATTGATACAAAGCCATTAGATAAAGAACAGTCTATGAAACAATTGTATACAGATAATAAAATTCAAGAAGAAGAAAGTGTCGCGTTGGCTTATTATTACGCAAAACAAGCCGAAAAAAACAAACAAAATAGACAAAGTTTTTGGTCTTCCATCAAACAATTAACAAATAACAATTAATGGGAAAATGATACATCAGTAAGTTTAGGTAAACCATTTATTGTATATTGTATATTTAATTAATGAATACAGAAGAAAAAGTATTATTTGATAAAGAAGGATTAAAGTTTTCAAAATTCGGTTCAAATCACTATTGCACCACATTTCATATTAAAAATAACAACATTCGATTATCAGACATTATTAATTTTGACTTGATAAAATTAATGTATGACTTAAATCCTGACATTTATGAATCTGTTCAGTTGGAAAAACTAGGCGATAATGATGCGCGATGTGTTCTCATTTTGAAACATTTTTTTGAAGATTTAGGATTACCACAAAGATATGCTTGTTTGCATTTACACAAGTCGACCATCGGTGAAACCATTTTATTTGATTCATCTTCTGACTACACAAATCCGCCTAAAAATATTCCAGCATCGTGTAAACCCACCGCTATTAAAAATGTTAAAAGTGTTTGCGAAATTATTACGCAACACGAAATTCAATTTACTCACAATATTTATTTTGATGAAGCCAATATTATGCCGATTTTTGTAGAAAAAATGGTTGGCGTAATTATTCATAAAATATTTAAACGTGTAAAACAATTTATAGAAAACGTAAGAGTATAATTATTATGTACCACATAAATAAAACAAGTTTTAAAAACATCATTACATTTGTTAACCAAATGGTGTTTTTGTCTAGCGCTAGTTGGATTATTTTAAGCGAACTATTGTTATACGCGTTATTCAAAAATTATTCATCTTTTATTGACCGATTAACACACAAATTAGCCGAAATTAATATTTTATATGTAAAAGTGTTTCAAGCATTTGCTTTAAATAATAGTTTAATTGATGATAAAATTAACAATCAATTGATGCAATTCACTGATAATGCGCCTTGGAATTTTAGTGATATAGATTACGAAACGCTCATATCTGTATGTGATGAATATGAGTTAACTTTACAATCTGGGTTTGAACTCCCTATAAATACGGGTATGATTTCTTTGGTTTTTAAGGCGTACAGTAAAAAGGACGGACCACCTTCAATTATCAAAATTAAACGAGCAAATATTGATACTAAATTGGCTAAAGCTGTCGATAATTTGCTTTGCTTTGTTTATTTATTAACATTTATCCCAATGTTAAACAAATATCAAATTTCCGAAGCGGTTAATAAAAGTATTAGCATGATAACCAATCAAACCAATTTCAAGTTAGAAGTTGCAAATATGCAAAAAATGAAAAATAATTGTCAAAATTTAAAGTATGTGCAAATACCTTCCGTAAACGAAACAGTCACAGAAAAATATGAAAATGTAATTTTGATGGAGTTTATTGAAGGAATGACAATAAATAAAATTGACACGGAAGATTATGAAGAATTCGCAAAACAGGTCCTTAAATTTGGATTTGTCACAACAGTTCTACATGGTACGACCCATGGTGATTTACACGCCGGAAATATTTTATTTATAAAGGATTCAGATGCCCCAAAATATAAACACAAAATTGGAGTGTTAGATTTTGGTATTGTCTATGAGATAGACAAACACTATAAAGGAGTATTATTAGAAGTGGCCACTGATTTATTTACAATCCCATCCAAAACATTGGCCGAAAAGTTCATTTTTTCAGGTATAATAGAACCTATGGACATATTGAAAAATCTACCCAAACATCATTTTGACAATATTATAAAATTTAGCACTGAAATTATTGATGATGTTGTTCATACTTCAAAACAGGCCAATCAAATACAAGTTTACAGATTTTTGTATAATTTTAACTCTTACCTTAATAATAATGATATTGCTAAACTAGGATTAAGACCAAGTGCCAATTTTATTAAGACGCAAATGTGTTTGGCTATGTCGCATGGCATCACGTTGACGCTGTGTAAAGATGATTACATTGTTATCGCGGATAAAGTGCTAAATGAATTGTTCCATATGAATCTTTTGACACGCGACTAGTTATCATACCCCCACGGCCATACACACGTACCTCCATTAAGTACATGTATCAAATCAAAATCAAATTTGAATCTATGTTTTGAAAAGCTTATGCATGTAGGGCAAACCGTATTTACATTTTTGTCATTTTTTAGATACGATATCGCTTCGTTCATCGTTTTTCCAGTTGTGACCATTTCATCAATTAGAATAATATTTTTACCTTGTAGGTCTGCATGTATGCCTTCGCATACAGTATAGTCGCCTAAATTGCCAACAAATGCTCTTTCATATATATCGTTAAATGTATCAATAGGTTTTTTATCGCAATTGTATTCTTTTCTGGATAATTTAATTTTGTAGTTGGGCACATTCAACTGTTTTGATATGTAATCTGATATAATTGCACCACCCGTTTTTATTCCTACTACTCCGTCAAACTGGATGTTTGTTTTTTTAATTTTTTCTATAAGAATGTCCAAGTATTCTTCCAATTCAGTCCATGTTATAAATGTGCGACCATGTAAACTCGAATTTGCTAAAATGGAAAGGAATTTTAAATAAAAGGGACTATTTCGTTTTTGTTGTATATTTGATATCATATTTGAGTCAACCCATTTAGGTATAGGCGCGTATAGGTGTTGTTCAATTTTGAAGATGATAGTAAATATAAATAGAATAGTTATTCTTAATATATATAATATGCATTTAGGTGACAAATTATTGGAAATGTAAATGTAACTATACGCGAAACCTATTATTATTCCTACGAATACTTGACCAAGTGTATGTTTTTGCATTATTACCCTTTGTAATGATACAATTGTGATAAGAACTGCACATGTGGTAAAAGATATTAATTTATAAGTATATAATATTACAGCAACTAAGGTAGTTGTTTGTGCATGACCAGATGGCATTCCTAAACATTTTACAGTCATACTTTCTTTTTTTAAACATCGTTGCGACGGGCGTTTAACATCATTGTAATCAAAAAATGCATCAAACCACATTTTTTCAAGACCGTTTAAAGTCAAGTGGTCATATAAAGCTATCACAAATATAATAACTATTATGTCACCTGTATTTAGCGGTTTTGATGATTTCATTCTGTATATTATTATGATTGATTTAAAATATTATTATTATTATTATTATTATTTTGATTTAAAATATTTTATGTATAAGCATGTATGACATCTATTTGTAAAAGTGTCGACAATTACACTTATTTATGTTATGAAAATGATACAATATCTAATAGTTTGTCTAGATACGGGTATTGGGAAAATAATTTAATCAAATATGCTGAACAATATTTAACGAATGATTCAATTATCTTGGATATTGGTGCAAACATTGGTACATGGTCTATGCCACTCGCGATTAAAAATAGAAAAGTGCATTCATTCGAACCGTACGATTCTTCTTTTTATGCCTTGTGCGGAAATATTTTTCTTAACGATAAGTCAAAACACATTTTTCCTAATCATATGGCTCTTATTGATGATGCTAATAAAAAAACAACTATGTTTCTTCCTGAAAATGTAAATATAGGAGGGTGCAAATTAATTGAGACAACCGATGACACGACAACGCATCACTATAAATTAGCGACTTTAGATTCATTACAATTTGAGCATGTTGACTTCATTAAACTAGATGTAGAGGGTCAAGAATTAAATGTATTAAAAGGAGGCATTCAAACCATTACTAAATGCAAACCGGTTATATTTTTTGAGTGCTGGAGCGTAGACAGTGATCATTGGAACAATATTCCAAACACATGCAATGAATTAATGGAGTACGTTAAATCGTTGGGTTATACCGTCAATAAAATAAATATTGACGGCAATGATAATTACGAGGCTATTCCTACAAAATAACAACTGCATACATTATTTGCATTTGTTATTTAAACTTTTTCAATGACAACTCCTTTTGCTATATTTTTAATTATTTTGCACTCTTTATCATTATCATTATCACCAAATCCGCCCATAGACTCTATAATTATTTTATTATATTGGTCTGATTTGTTAGAGTTGCTATGAATACAATCTGGATGAACCTCTTTGAATTTTTGAATCATTTTAATGTTTTTATGTGCTACTAGTTTTATCGCTTTTCGAATTTTATTTTTCTCCTCTACTTCCTTTTCCCATTTGTCCTCGTCTTTTATGTATAATATTTCTCTCTTATTATCAGTACAATGAATAGGTCGTTGAGTTATATCCAACGCTTTTAAATTTGTTGTGATTATATTGGAGATTCCTTCCACATATCCAATCTTACCCACTTTTTCCAAATCTGTCAATTGTAATTGAATTGAATCCACAAAGTCCATCAAGTTCATTGCATCTTTACAGGTTTCATTCAAAAAGAACTGTAAATTAAATGTTTTGTTATTTGAATTATTATGTGAATTTGTTGTATTGTGTGTTCCATTTTTTATTACTTCCAACAGTTCAGTGTTTTGTTTTACCAACATCATTATTAAATCTTTGTCTGACACATCCTCTTTTTTCTCATCGCATACCTTTTGTATGTCTTCTACATTATTGCAACCCTTTTTGTGTTTCCATAATCCCGAGTTCGATAAAAAAAGCCTACCACAGTCACAAAAGTAAGTTTTTTTAAGTTTTTTCGTTTCCAAAACGTTTCCATTAGCAGCTTTTTTATGTTTTGCAGTCAATATATGCCTATCCCAATCGCATTTCATATAGCATCTAAAGTCACAAGATGTGCATGAAAATCTTAGTAAGTTTTTTTTAAGTTTTTCGGTTTCCATGATTTCCATATATTGGAAACACAAAAAAACTTAAAGTCCTTTTCTAAATTAAATATTTTATTTTTTTGAAAATTACAGTCACAAATTGCAAAATTTATTTTCAGCGCTCAGACCTTAAAAAAAATTATGGTCACAAATAAATTTTTTTTCCAAGATTTATTTCCATAATTGAAATTTGGACATTTATAAATGTCCATTTTTGACTTTCCGAAAAACTTTTGGGAATTTATAAATAATCATTTTAATATAATAAATGACAAAGACAACTTAAAGAAACTTTCTCTCATAAAAATCTTTGGACTTTATTATATTAAATTGAAACCAAATTAAATCTAAGATTAAATGTATATTAATGAATATATTTGAATCGCCCGCTGAGCAAATGAATCCAACCTTTATATTCGTCGATGGAAGCTATTACTGTTTTTATAGATATTATTCGCTTATAAATTGGTGGAAAAATGCACATAAAGATGAACCGTTAGACGACCCATTTACCAATCAAGTATTTGTAGATAAATTTAGAAAAATTTTTGTAGAACATTTGCAGCAAATGCCGAAAAAACTTCACATAGATAAAAAAGTAAATCCAATTTTGATTGTTGGAAAAGATTGTAAGAGAGAAAATATCTGGCGACAAAAACTATTTCCTCAATACAAGGCAACCAGAAATAATGACCCTGCGTTTTTCGGTAAACCATTTTTCAAGATGGCTTATGAAGACGATTTATTTAAACAGGGCGGCGCAAAAGCGACATTGCACCACCCTCAGCTGGAAGCTGACGACTGTATTGCCATTTCAGTAAAATATTTGCTAGAAAAGTATCCGAAGTGTCATATTTATATTATTACAAGCGACCGCGATTATTTACAATTAAACGCGCCTAATGTTGATTTGTATAACTTGGCATATGCAAATATTGCTCAACAAAAAAGTAGTACAGGAAACCCCAAGCATGACTTGGAAATTAAAATTATAATGGGAGATATAAGCGATAATATACCGTCTTCTTTTCCAAAATGTGGGCCAAAAACGGCGATAAAATGCATAGAAGATGCAGAGTTTTTCAAAAAAAAAATGGATAATAATGCAGAATATTATAAGCAATATGAACTGAATAAAAAGTTGATTAATTTTGATTGTATTCCACCAGAATTAATTGAAGAGTTTATGGCTACTATTAAGAAGTAGCACTATTCATACTTTCTTGATTGATTGCTTTCTTACTTTGTTTTCTTCGCCGATGTTTCTTTTTAGACTTTTTGTTTGAGCGCTTATTTTTTCGACGTTTTGTTTTCAGGTTTCTGTTATTTTTGCGTTTCCGTTTTTTGGTTTTTAATAATCCACCTACAGACAATGGTGGCGTTAGTGGCGAGGATATTGATGTGTCTGGTGTACTCATACGTCCCGTATTCATACGAATTGTACTTAATTGTGACGATGTTATCCCTTGACTCGCATTACCAGACGCAAGACTCCTGTCTTTGACAATTCTTTCACTAATTTTATTAATTAAATCGAGTGAACGTTGATTGAGCTCAGAAATTGAAATACTTTCTTCTTGTTGGGTTAATGTTTTGTTTAAAAGTGACTTAATACCTACTTCGACGTTTATAAAATTTTTGAAAACGGACGATTGTAATAATTGTATACCGAATGCTTTTTCTGTTGCATCTTCTAGAATTTTACCTGAAATATAATCGCTCAACATGGAACTCATAAGAGAGAACGACTGATACTCATCTCTAGTAGCATTCAATGCACTGTTAGCGCCATTTTCACATATTATTTTTATACCATCCTCATCACGATTTAATGTGAATAACAATTCCCTCAAAGCCAATCCAACAATGTATGATTTTGCTATATTTTTGCTTTTATTTTGACCAGCGTTTGACAAATAATTGTAACCGGTTAATACAGATGTCATTTTTTCCAAAAAACCTAGATATTTGATATAAACGTCATAATCAAGAGAGCCTTCCAAGTTGGGAGTAACATTATAATTATAACCACATGCTATCATATAAATTGGCAATAATGGATGATATGCAATTGACGTATCACTTATTTTTACATCATTTATGTCAAATGCGCCACCCATTTGTAGGTTGTCGTCAGTACTAATAATTCCATCTTCTACAGTATACGGACTGTTTGTATTGTCTGCATTTATAGCGGTCAATAATTGTTTACCAACATCAGTCATGTACCCATAAATTAAAAAAGCATTTAATGTAGGCACTGACGTTTGTTGAATGCTTATATCTGTAACAATCTGAAACTGTTTTCCGATGGTTTCTACATCCGTTTTAAATCCACCTACAATTACTCCAGATTCGGGTACGACGATATCTGTTGATTCGACAACCGTTGTCTGGATATTGTCGCATGATGCTTCCTGGTATGCGGTTTCTAGAGTAAGTGTTGTATCGCACACAGGATTTTTATTATCCAGTTCAATACTCTTTGTGTTTTCACTCGCAAGTACAGATTCGGTGCAGCGTCCCCAGTACTTTGGTTCATCAACATCATCAGGTGTTATGTTAGTTATATTACCATTTGAATCAATGTACAAAGACGCAGCAGCTGTTTCGTTTCCATTCTCCATTTTGGTGTTAAAATAAAGTTTGTCTGCGGCAAAGTTGATTTCATCTCTTGATAGGAAAACACGAATTTGTTTTATTAATTCATTATTATTTGAAACAAACAAATCTTTTTCCCATATTCTGAGGGCCTTATTAGTGTTAGTTTTCTGTATAACAGTGTCATACCCCACAAAAACGGACATTATTTTGCGTGCAATTGCATCCTCAATGCTCCCAATGAAGGATAAAAATAGATACATATCATTATCTCGTTGTGGTGTTTGTCCTGCAACTGCTTTTAAAAAGTTGCGAACTCGCCCAGATTTTTTATAGTCCCAATTCCAAACTAATGCGCTTGTATAAGCGTCTGATTTTTGCAGTGCAGCAATCCATTTATTACTTTCGCCAAACGATGAGTTATGTTGTTGTTGAATACATACTGCATTGTTGTACGCGTCTACAAAAGTGTTAATTTTAATTGCATTTTCATCTGTTATGTCATCAGTTGACCGAAACAATTCTTGAGTATCCGTTTTGTTTAAAATTTCTATAGTTTTGCTTGGGTCTGGCAATGATATTATCATATGACAATACATAACACAATTTGCAAATAGAATATTAATAAGTAATGCCAATTCTTTTGCAGTTGCACCGTCGGGACATGTAGTGATGGACCTTATTTTATCTTTAAATTTTTGTAATGAGTTATCAATTGCGGTGTCATACGTGTTTATATATTTGTTGCGTAAATCTACGTAACCATTTAAGAACCTTATCAAATCTGTGAAACCTTGGCTGATTTCAAAAGTATTGGTTAATTTCCCGACACTTTCAACCTGTGAATATATGAACAATTTATAAGTGTCACGAAGTCTCTGTTCTGGTGTAGATGTGGTCTCAGTTAGTTGGTTAGTTAATACATACGCATGTTTTTCATTGATAAATATAGCATTTACACCCATAGTTAAAGCATACGCGCACGCTATTTGGTCATGCGTTACAAAATAAACTTTATTGTCGGATGCTGTAAATCGAACAGGTCTGTCATTGACCAAAGGTCCAAAATCACGGTTGTAAATGTCAAGACAAGCTAATGCTTGAAACCAATCGCCTGACCGTTTTTGTTGTAGTTTTGCACTATAATTAAATTTGCTGTCGGGGGTGGTTTTTTGAAACAGAGAAGTTAAAAATTTTAAAAGTGATTTTATACTGTTTTCTTTTTTACAATTTTTAACTTCGACGTATCGGGTTGCGTCCATCATTGAAGATATTTTTAACGTTACATGCAAATTTTGGGTTTTGCCAGACATTTGTTTAGTAGTAATAATAGGAGATAATTGAAGGTTATACGTTGAAAAAAAATTATTCAAATATTCTTCTGACGTTTTGTCATACGCATTATAAACAACAGTTTTGTTAGTGATGTCTAATAAAGGACGCAAATTAATACCAGTTCCATTGCCATTGTTATATTTCTTAAATATAGTGTCATCTAATGGGGTTTTCCCAGCAGGGTCATTTAACAATTCAGGAATCATCACATAATTAACAATGTCATTGCCAGCAGGTTTTTCTGTTGTGAGCATTTCTAAAAACCCATTTTGGTTGAAATCTACTACTAACACACTATTCGCCAACTTACATGTTTCCACAAACTTTGCACCGTTTGTAAATTTTCCTGACGAATTTTTAATAATAACTTTTATACCACTATAATTGTGAAGAGGCGTAGCGTTATCTGAATGATAACTAATACCAAAAGCAATAGGGAGTGGGGTTTTTGTTTCAACATCGGTTGCGATTGGTATAAGTTTTTTTAACGAAATTGGCGCGGTTGTTGCTGGTAATCTTAATACCGAAGATAAAGAATTTGATTCGTCAAAAAACTTACCATCCCAATCACTTTTCGGAAGGCCGTTTTGTATTTTGTCGAAAATTGCATAGGTGGCACTAAAATCGTGTTTGGCATCAGTACCGGCTAACTTTGCTAGGCTATTTGTGAAACTGTCTTTTTGTTTTATTTCCGCTGTAATAAAAGTAGGTGTTCCTGATTCTATACTCGTTGTAGACATTTGTTATAATTTATATATATAATTTATAATTGTATTTGACTCTAAATTACAAAGTTTACCATAGTATATGAATGCTTAAATTATTAGGCGAATAAGGGTTCCGTTTCCAATCTCCTTTTATTCCACGACTACGTGTCAAATAATTTTTCCTCCGCTTTTTATCCTTATGTTTGGTGTAATCTTCATAACCTAATTGGCCAAAATTCACCCATTTGTCGTGTTTAGGGTCATAAATACTGTATTTTTTTTGGGAGTTTTGCGCAGGATATATCCTTGCCGTTTTTCCTAAATATTTATATGCCATATGCTGAGCCTGTCTAGGATTAGAATATCTTAACAAGTTGCTAGAAAACCTCCGTTTTTGGGTTTTATTATGCTGTGTCATTCTTACATATTAGTTATATTTTATTAGCCTATTTGAATAAAATATAACAACTGAAAATAAAATAATATTATATAATAAGCATGAATACAATACCAAATCAATTAAAAATTACTATTAATACAACCTTACCTGGTTCTCAAAGTCTTTATTATATTCCATCTATGACAATACCAAATACCAAACAAGAAGCCGTAAAATTTAATCCTTTGGTAAAGTTAAATGAATCTGTTATAAAAAAGGTTCCTGAAGATTTAAGAGTGAAAGAGTTTTTTGATAAAGGGTTGTTTGAATCTTTAATAAACGCACACGGGTCTCAAAAAACCCCAAGTTTAGCAAAGGCAACCTTTGATGGTTACGTTGACAACAATATAAACATTACGCTTAAAACATTATTTCCTGTAAAAGGTATAATATATATTCATGATGAACCTTATGTAATTGCTGATTTACAGTGGAAAAAAGGTGATTGGAAAATCGAAACGAAAACAATCAAACGAACAGTTACTAAAACTGGTCATTTTAATTCTTTTGCACAAAATTCTATGATACATGATGAAATCGTAAGTGCAGAAAAACAATTAAAGTCGCTTCCAATAGATGTAGCGTACGGTCCTACTTATGCTGGATTCATACCAAAACCAGTGCCAGCGGTAGCAGTCGTAGTACCGTCAGCACCCCTAGTGCCTGCAACAATTATTCCTAAGCCAGAACCTAAACCCGAACCTAAACCCGAACCTAAACCCGAACCTAAACCTCCACCTAAACCACCTAAACCAGAACCAGTAACACCTCAAACAGACAAAGTAGTGCCTGCATTACCAGCGCCTGAACCAGTAACGCCTAAACCTGACAAAGAAATTATTGCATTGCCTGCACCTACTCCTAATCCTAACCCTAATCCTAATCCTAACCCTAATCCAGATAAAGTATTTCCTGCATTGCCTGCACCTGACAAAGTGGAAGAATTAAAAGAAGACACCTCACCAACACCTTTTGTACAATTGGAATTCTCGCGAATAAATTCGGCCAACCTGCGTCAATATTTTAAACAACCAGATTTTTATAAATTGATAAATTACATATACAAAGATTTGAATGAAAATGGAAAGGAATTAATATATAAACATTTTTTATCGACTACAAGCATTAACGTTCGCGACGATGCAGAAAATTTAAGTTTAGCGGCATACAAACAGACCGTAGATGGAATAAGAGTCAATTCAAATTCTGGAGCAGGAGATTGTTTTTTTATAGCTGTGGCAGATGCTATTAATTATCATAACTATAACAATCCTAATAAAAAAATAATAAGCAACCAATTTGGCATTGGCAATATGATTTTTACACAATCCTACTTGCGGTCAATAGTGTTTGAATTTATTACAGAACAATCGCCTGAGTGGGGACGAAGTAGGTTAGAAATAGCAGCTGTAAGTGCAGCTCGATTAAATAAACTTTTTGAAGCCCAACTAAAGAGTCTAGAACTAGTAAGCAAAGAAAATGGTGACTCTGATGAAATTACTTCAGAAGCATATATGGATTTAGTAAATAGTTATTATACGCTAGATGACAATTTTTTGGTAAAAAAAACAGATAGAGTTCCTATAAACGTAGACGACAAATACAACCCGTACAGTGTAATGAGAAAGTCTGAAACCTCTGGTCTGTGGTCTCTGGGTGTCGCCACTATAAAAAACTATATTTTAAGCAATTCATATTGGGCCGACCAAACTGCTATAACGGCAATTTGCGCAAAGTTGAAAGTAAACGTAATTACGATTCAAGGCGCGACGAATAAAACTAATAATTCTTTGCTAATGTCAATGCCATTTGCACATTTATTAGATAATGAATACAATGATTGGACAAAATATTTATTTTTGTATAATTATAAAAGTCATTATGAATTAATTACATTTGATTTTAAAATTACGCGAATGGTAAAAGATGCAAAAACTAATAAAATAAAATATCCTACAACTACGGACAGAGTATCTATTTTTGATAGAAACACGTCTACAACAATGCCCTCAAAAATGCCTCCCATTTATATGTTATTCTTGATGTATGCCGTTTACTATTTTCGAATAGATACAGAAACAAAAAAACATTTCTCATTGTTTTTGCCTATTTTTCAAATGATGGATGCTTCGGTTAAACTGGTTATAGCTTCGTCAAATGCAACCGATTTTATAACCTATTTTACAAAATATTTCCCCACGACAACATTTCCTAAAAAAACCGTAAAGGCAATCACTGGTGGTGCCTACAAATCGACCGCTTATGAGGTTGTTCAAATTTGTTATTCCATACATATTCAACTGCAATTAGTTAGAGGAAAAAGTGCAACAGACAAGGACTTGCAAAAATCAAAGTGTGATGGGAAACTGCTTTCAATAAGTAAATCCTGGGCGGCGCTAACAGGAAAAACATATAAACCAGCACCTGATTATAGTCAATACGTGTCAAAAAAAAATACAACTGCAAAGAAACCTCATAAAACAGGTGGGAACTTCACGAAACGGTGCGTTAGTAACGTATGTGACACAAAGAAAAATAACAAATATTATACGAAAAACAAAACATGTAAGAACCACAAATAAATATTTATTTATATTGAATAAATATTTATAATAGACATTTATATTTATATTTATATTTTTTGTACGTCAAATTTTGAAAATAGGGCACGTTGTATGGTGCGCTGTTTCTCTTTCTTGGCCTTTTCTAAAACAGATATTGCTTCGGATATTTCCGTTTCACTGACTTCTCCATCATTATTAGTGTCTACTAACTTGGCTAAAATTCTGTATTGAGGTGGTACAATACATAATGCACTTTCTTCATTAAATAAATAATCAGACAAAATGGTAAATACGGCAGTTAGTCCAAGCGCCGTATAAATATCACGAGTACCCATCCATGCCATAGAAAATACGAGAAGTTGTTTGCTTATTGAATATTTCATGTATTCTTCAGATGATTTACTAAATTGAATGGCAATAAATTTTGAACCGACGTTAAGAAGAATCATAATAACTCCTGCAAAAAACTTGCTATTATTTAAGTACATTATATGATGGTTCACGTAGCCTATACTGTTCATTAAAGGTGTAAATAAATTCGTATCGGGTACAATTTTTTCTTTTTTCATATTAAAATAACAGTATATTAAAAATATTACACACACTTTATTTTACACAATTACATTAGTCCAAATTTTCTAAAAAGATTGTTTATATTATTTGTGTGATG
>Ga0209550_10001866_pt1 | contig 20319 bp, 21 predicted proteins | sample LauGreSuBDMM15SN_2_FD_187567 | JGI IMG/M metagenome (GOLD analysis project Ga0209550, IMG submission 187567) | Freshwater lake microbial communities from Lake Michigan, USA - Su13.BD.MM15.SN (SPAdes) (version 5) | ecosystem: Environmental > Aquatic > Freshwater > Lake | place: Lake Michigan... | reverse complement strand
TGGCATCGGTGTTGGAGTTGAAGGTGAGCGTTGCCGTGCCCACGGCAGCTTGCTTGACCAGCGCAGGGTTGTAGTTGGGGCCTGGCACAGGGCCCGTGCCGCGGAATAAAGTGCCCGTGAGTGTGTTGCCATTCAACACACCCCCCATGGTGAGAAAACTGGCTTTGGTGTCGTCACCGTAGTTGAACCACGCCACAAAGATGGTGTCGTTTTGCTGGCCGACGTTCAGGCCCATGCCGCTTTGGGCGGGGTTCCACCACCAATCTTGGTAGTTGTTGGTGGCGTGTGTGAGGCCAGACGCCAAACAAAGTACCAAGGTAATGAGGGTTTTGATGATGGTCATATACGGACAGAGGTTGGCAAATACGGGACTCACGGGGTTGGGGAATCTTCGAGATTCAATGCGCTTTCATGGCCTTGCCCACTTCCAGCGTCCCTTGCTCTGAACCGGCACGGGGCACCATTTCGCCTTGGCGGTCGGTCACCTGCGCCATGACCTCGGCCAGGCGATCGGCGGTGTCGGGGCCGGTGCCCAAGTACACGCCTTGCGTGAGCGTGATGTGCGCCACCTCAAAGCTGCCTGCACCTGCACAAATGATGGTGCGGTTGGGGGCATCGTCGCTGGCCATGACCAGCATGGCGGGCACCACGGCGCTGGGGTCCAGGGCTTGCAGCACGGCTTCGGGCATCAGGCCCTCGGTCATGCGGGTCGCCGCGGTAGGGGCCAGGCAGTTGACGCGGATGTTGTGTTTTTCACCCTCAATCGACAGGGTTTGCATCAGGCCCGCCAGCGCCATCTTGGCCGCGCCGTAATTAGCCTGGCCAAAGTTGCCATAGAGCCCGCTGGACGAGGTGGTCATGACGATGCGCCCATGGTGTTGTGCCTGCATGAGGGGCCAGACGGCTTTGCTGCAGTGCACCGCCCCCATGACGTGCACGTCCATCACCAGCTTGAAGTCGGCCAAGTCCATCTTGGCAAAGCTCTTGTCGCGCAAGATACCCGCGTTGTTGACCAAGATGTCCACCCTGCCCCAGGCGTCCACCGCCTGCTGAACCATGGCCTTCACAGCTTCAAAGTCCGTCACCGATGCGCCATTGGCCAAGGCTTCGCCGCCCGCTGCGCGTATTTCATTGACCACCGCCTGCGCGGCAGAGACCGAGCCGCCCACGCCATGCACATCGCCGCCCAGGTCGTTGACCAGCACCTTGGCCCCGCGTGCGGCCAGCGCCAGCGCGTGCTGCTTGCCCAAACCACCGCCGGCGCCCGTGACGATGGCCACCCGGCCTTTGAAATCGATGCTCATGTGTTTTCCTTGTGACATTGAAAAACGGGGCTGACCTGATTCATCTGCTAATCTGGCCCCAATCACCCTGCTGCCCGCTGCGCAAGGACTTTAAACCAGCCCCCGGGCACTGCCTGTTACCCGATTGACAAGCTTATGGAATTGAATACTGAAATCCTCACCACCGCCCCCTTGGACGCCGCCACCGTGGTCATGCTGCGCGATGGTCCGGGCGGCTTGCAGGTGCTGTTGATGCGCAGGCATCAGGCCTCGAACGTGCTGGGCGGGGTCTATGTGTTTCCAGGCGGCAAACTCGACCCGGCAGACCAGCACCCCGCCTGGTTGCAACGCCTGAGCCAAAACAGCGCCACCTTGCAAGAAAGGCTGGGCGAACCCGATATCCCCGCCGCACGCGCTTCGGGCCTTTTTGTTGCGGCCATGCGCGAGGCCTACGAAGAATGTCGCGTCCTTTTGGGCTGCGCCCAGCATGCCGAGCCACTGGCTCAATCTTTGGTGCAGGCCCTGCTCAGCGGGCAGAACTGGCACGAAGCCTTCCAGTCCCAAGCGCTGACTTTGCACACCGAGCCTCTTTTGCCTTGGTGCCGCTGGATCACACCGCGCCAGGCCTCGGTCACCAACAAGCGCTTTGACACCCGGTTTTTTGTCACCCAAGTGCCCGACAACCAGTTGGCTGAACACGACAACTTTGAAGCCACAGAAGTGCTCTGGATACAACCGCGCCAGGCGCTGCAGCGCTATTGGGACCGCGAGATCGAACTGGCTCCGCCCCAGATCATGAGCCTGGTGCACCTGAGCCGCCACCCAAACGCCCAAAGCGTGTTGACCGAGGCGCAAAGCCGCCGCCCTCCGGTGGTCGAACCTGAGCCTTTTGACCAGGACGGCATCCGCACTATTTGCTATCCGGGCGACCCACGTCACTCGGTCCGGCAAGCTGCCTTCCCCGGCCCCAGCCGTTTGATGTTCAAAAACAAACGTTTTGAGCCCGAGACGGGCTTGGCCGCTTTGCTTGACTAGAATGTGGCATTAACACGTTTCATTTGCTTACGTGATTTTTGTTTTCACTTGTAACTTCGTCTCATGAGCCAAACACCTCAGCCGATTTATTTGTCCATTGAGCGGGCCATGGAATTCATTGGTGACGCGAATGGCGTGTTGTCCCTGCTCAAGACGCTGCAGCAAACCCTGAGCGATGATTTGCCTCAACTGCAAGAGTTGCTGGACAAAGGCGATGTTTACGCGGCCAACCGCATCCTGCATCAACTCAAGGGCTTCACACCCGTGTTTTGCGTTGACAGTCTGGTCGAGCGGGTGGTCATGGTCGAAGGCCTGAGCAAGCACGGTGAAACCAGCGAGGTGCGTACCGCTTATGACCAACTGGCCCCACAACTCGAAGCCTTGCGCCTGGAAGTGATCGCGCATCTGGCCAATCATCCCCAGGCCTGAGGCCCCACAGCCCAGCAGCCGCTGACTGTTGACTCCACACATGACAACGGGCCCCTCGGGGCCCGTTGTCATGTCCAAAGCCGCTGATTACTTTAAAGCCTTGAAGCGCACGCGCTTGGGTTTGGCGCCCTCTTCGCCCAGACGCTTTTTCTTGTCTGCTTCGTACTCTTGGTAGTTGCCGTCAAAGAACACCCACTGGCTGTCGCCTTCGGCGGCCAGAATGTGCGTCGCAATGCGGTCCAGGAACCAGCGGTCGTGGCTGATGACCATGATGGAGCCTGCGAATTCCAGCAGCGCATCTTCCAGCGCACGCAAGGTTTCCACGTCCAAGTCGTTGGAGGGTTCATCCAGCAGCAACACGTTGCCGCCTTCGATCAGGGTTTTGGCCAGGTGCAAGCGCCCGCGTTCACCGCCCGACAACATGCCGACCTTTTTCTGCTGGTCGCCACCGTTGAAGTTGAAGCGCCCGCAATACGCACGGCTGGCCATCTGGAACTTGCCTACGTTGATGATGTCCAAGCCGCCCGAGACGTCTTCCCAAACGGTTTTGCTGTTGTCCAGGTCGTCACGGTTCTGGTCCACAAAGGCCATGCGCACGGTCTGGCCGATCTTGACTTCGCCGCTGTCGGGTTGCTCTTTGCCCGCGATCAGCTTGAACAGGGTCGATTTACCGGCGCCGTTGGGGCCGATGATGCCCACGATGGCGCCCGCAGGCACCTGAAAGCTCAGGTTGTCGATCAGCAGACGGTCACCAAAAGACTTGCTGACGTTCTTGAACTCGAACACCTCGTTGCCCAAACGCTCGGCCACAGGGATGAAGATTTCCTGGGTCTCGTTGCGTTTTTGGTAGTCGTAGTCCGACAACTCTTCAAAGCGGGCCAGACGCGCCTTGCTCTTGGCCTGACGGCCCTTGGGGTTGGCACGCGACCACTCCAGCTCTTTCTTCATGGCCTTGGAGCGGGCATCTTCGGTGCGCTGCTCGGTGGCCAAACGGGCGTCTTTTTGCTCCAGCCAGCTGGAGTAGTTGCCTTTGTACGGAATACCGGAGCCCCGGTCGAGTTCCAAAATCCACTCGGCGGCGTTGTCCAGGAAATAACGGTCGTGGGTGATGGCCACCACGGTGCCCGAAAAACGCTGCAAAAACAGCTCGAGCCAGTCCACGCTTTCAGCGTCCAAGTGGTTGGTCGGCTCGTCCAGGAGCAACATGTCGGGGCGTGACAATAACAAACGGCACAAGGCCACACGGCGTTTTTCACCGCCAGACAGTTTGCCGATGATGGCGTCCCAAGCGGGCAGGCGCAGCGCATCGGCGGCAATCTCCAACTGGTGCTCTGAGGCATCGCCCGCAGTGGAAATGATGGCTTCGAGCTTGGCCTGCTCGGCGGCCAGCGCATCAAAGTCGGCGTCTTCTTCAGCGTAAGCGGCGTACACCTCTTCCAGGCGGGCTTGCGCGGCCTTGACTTCGCCCATGCCGCTTTCGACGGCTTCGCGCACGGTCTGCTCAGGGTCCATGATGGGTTCTTGCGGCAAGTACCCGATCTTCAGACCCGCCATAGGAATGGCTTCGCCCTCGATCTCTTTGTCGATGCCCGCCATGATCTTGAGCAAAGTGGACTTGCCCGAGCCATTGGTGCCCAGCACGCCAATCTTGGCACCGGGGAAGAAAGACAGCGAAATGTCTTTGAGAATATGACGCTTGGGGGGCACGATTTTGCCAACCCGGTTCATCGAAAATACGTATTGAGCCATGAGTAACCCTGAATAAAAAATGTTCAGAAGCCGGGCACCCCAAGGGCGTCAGCTCTGCGCCGCAAACCAGCAAGGGAGGCCGGTGCGGCTTGTGCAACCCGACATTATCCCAGCTTGCCGGGTTGTAAGACGAAAAATCAGACCGCGCGCTCGGTCAACTGGCCCGAACGGCTGGAAAACTGGACCCGGCTGTCCATCGCCTCCAACTGCACGCGGGCGCTGCGCTGGCCATAAACCTCGGCCCGCAACCAAGCGCATTCGGCATCCAGCAGCGTCTCAGAGCCCAAGCTGCACCACCAAACCCGGCCATCGCCGTCCCACCGGTAACCACGTGCCTTGAGCTTGTCTTTGGACTCAAAGGGCGCCCCAGTGGCACGCAGTTTGTAGCGCGTCTGCTCTGCCCCGGTTAAGAGGCGCGACAAGCCGGTCTGGCCGTCGGACAAGGTGGACGCCAGCACCTGCAACAAAGCGTGGCAATCGACCTGAGCCCGATGCGCGTCGTAAAACCAACCGCGCTCAGACGCCAGAAACTCCAGCTTGGCCGAGCCACTGCCCTCTTTTTTCCAATCGATCCCTTGAAAAGAACAACCCCAGGCCTTGCCCACAAACACAGGAAAACGCGCCTCCACAAAAGGCCGGTCAAACCCGGCGTTGTGCGCTACGACGAGGTCAGCCTGTTCGACCAGCGCAGTGACAGCCGCATCGTCGATGCGCAACCCCCGCACCATGCTGTCGTCAATGCCGGTAATCTCGGTGATCTGGGCAGGAATCGGCTTGCCCGGGTCTTCAAACGACTCGTAAATGGTGACCGGACCCGCGGGTAGGCCCGAGGCCGCATCGACCAGCACCGACAGCATGGCCAATTCGATGATTTTTTCGCTCTTGCTGTCCAGCCCGGTGGTTTCGGTGTCCAAAACGATCACGCGCTGAGTGGTCTGGCCGTTCAAAGGTCCGTAATCGCTGTGCGGCACCAAGCGGCGCAAGACGCGAAAGTCGGGGTGCTGCGCCAGCGCCTGGGCCATGGCTTCGTGTTCGGTCATGGCATGCGGGCTTTCTGGTTGGGTGGGCAAGTTGCTGTGGGCCTGCGCCGGGTTATGGCTGGGACGCCCCGCCTTCTTGGGCTTGTCCACCCCGCCCGACTCGAAGCCGAAAAAACTCATCTGATCGGTTTTGTTCATAGGGCGAGATTAAACCGCGACTTCGGGCACATCGGCCCACGAAATTGAACCTAAGCTTTCGGGTATGTGCAAGGCACTCATAAAACGGCCACCTCTGAAATGTGTTGAATCTTAATCAGCAGATCCGGCAAACGTGCTTGGCTCGCGCCATCGGGTGGCAAGTGCCCCGGCAAGGCACCAACAAAATGACGATCCGTCAGAAGATGTTGAAACTGCGCAGCCAAATAACCACGCAAAGGTGCAAGGCTTTCCTGGCATTCATTCAGCAAGGAAGCGCGGCCATCAATCACGCTGATGATGTCGCCCATATCGTGGCTGAACAAATAATCTCCGCCGCCTCGGCCATAAAACGCCTCCAGCTTGGTGGCAATGAATTCGGGCGCGCGCAACACACGAATGGGCAAACCACTGGGCAATGTTAGCGTTTGTGCAGTGGCCATGCCCAGGCAATACCACCGGTTGGCAAAGCCCAAAATTTCTTCCTTCGTGGGCATCAGGTCGACCGATACACCATCTAAGCGCCAACGGCACACGGGTGCATCGGGGCTTTGGTCTTGCACAAAGCCCAAGCCTCGAAACTGATCCTCAAAGCGGTAATAGTCGGCCAAGGCTTCGACGTTGGTGACGATGTCCACGTCGTCCGTTCGGCGAATGGGCGGCATGGCCAAATCGGTGATCAGCAAACCTGCGGCTGCACCGCCCACAAACACCAATTGACTGCATAGCTCGGGGCCTAAACTGCGGGCGACATGCTCCAGCATGGCCACGTTCGGGTCATTGGGGTTGAACACCTGCATCAACTGGCCCAGCGTTTGTCCAGCTCGGCAATGGCCAAAGCACGCTCGCGCATGCTGCCCCCACGCACGGCATCCACCAAAGCCAGCAGCTCGTACAAGGCGGGGTTGTTTTTGGCGGCATCGGGCACCGTGGGGTACAGCGGGTAAAACGCCACACCGCGTGCCGTGCCATCTTTGTGCGGCCAAACGGGCACGGGCTCGGTACTTTGCACAATCAGCTTGTTCAATGGTGCAGCAGCATGCGCCGTGGGCATGCCCCGACCCATGGGGCCATGCGTGGCCGGAAAGCTGTAGCGCACACCATGCTGCACAAACAGACGCAAGGCATCCAAAAACAACACGGGCTTTCCTGATTCGTCTTTACGCGCAAGCTGCGCGGCCACAGCGCGGTCCACACCTGCGTGAATTTCAGAGGCCGTGAGCTTGAGCTCCTCCGCCAAAGCGGCATAGGTCGGCACGCTGTCTGCCCCCAAAGACAATCGCAGCAGCACCACCACGTCTTGTGGGCGCAGCACCATTTGGGGATTCGAAATTGTACGGCTCATGGGCGTAGTTTAGCTTTTTATTCGCTATTCGCGAATAGCAAATAACCGCAAACTTGGCATTCAAAACACATCCGGCATACATACAAATCTGGCCAGTCACCCTTTTGATGGTTTCGCGAAAAGCCAACAACGTCGTTCAGTCCAACTTGATACCCAAGTCCACCGCCAGCTTGATCCACACGGGCACTTCGCCTTCCCAGTCTTTGCGGGTGTCGGCCAGGTTTTTGGGTTTGTTGGGGATGGCGAAGGTTTCACGCAGCTTGGCGGCTTTGTCGGTATTGGACCAGGCCACGGCTTCGTCGGCCATGCGTTTGAGCACGGCTTCGGGTGTGCCTGCAGGAGCCACCAGGGGCAAGCCGCCTTCGAGCGTGACGAGTTTTTCGGTGTTGCCTTGCTCAGTCAATGTGGGCACATCGGGCAGTTTGGGTGAGCGGTAGCTGCCGGTCACTCCGATGGCGCGCACGCCCCGGGTGGACATGGTGTTGAAAGCCTGATAGCTGCCCACAGCCACTTGCAGCTGGCCCGAGGCCACGTCTAGCCACATGGGCGCCTCACCCCGGTAGTGCACCGACTGGATACTGGTGCCTTGCTGACGGTTGGTCTGATCGGCCAACATGTGGGGGTACGAACCCGGCGCGTAGGTGCCCATGGAGGTTGGGTTCTTTTTGGCCCAGGCCACAAACTCGGCCATGTTTTTGGCAGGGATCTTGTCGGGGATGCCCACCACCAGTGGCCCGGACGGGAACACAGTCACCGGCATGAGGTCTTTGTCCAGGTTGTAAGGCAGTTTGGAATAAAGAACGCGGTTTTGCCAAAACGTCCCCGATGTGCTCATGACAAAAGTGTAGCCATCGGCGGGTGACTTGGCCACCGCATCAATGCCAATGATGGCGCCCGCGCCGGGCTTGTTTTCGATGACCACCGGCACCCCCAGCTTGCCCGACAGGTACTCGCCGTAATTGCGCGCATAGGCATCGGTCAAGCCGCCGGGTGGAAAAGCCACCACGATTTTGATGGGCTTGGACGGCCACTTGGCAGCCTGCGCCCAAACAGGACCTGTCAGGCCAAGAGCCAGTGCCAGCAAGCTCAGCTGAATAAGGGGACGGCGCAACGATCGGGTGTTCATATCTAAGGCTCTCACAAAAATGGGTGCGAGTCAGTTTAGGGCACTTACCCAGCCAGCAACAGTGGGGTTTCAACCCATGGCGTGTCGCCAAGGTGTACAGACAGGAAGCGGATTACCCTGTAAAACAGATTTCGTTTCAATCCACCTCTGGTACAACATGGTCCAACATCTCAAGTTTTACATCGACGGCGCATGGATCGAGCCCTCGCAGGCCAAGACCCGCACCGTGATCAACCCCGCCAATGAACAAGCCCTGTACGACATTGCCTTGGGCAACGCCGACGACGTGAACACGGCTGTGGCCGCCGCACGGCGTGCTTTTGAGTCCTTCAGCCAGACCACCCGTGAAGAACGCATCGCGCTCTTGACCCGCATCATCGAGGTCTACAAAACCCGCGCCAAAGACTTGGGCGCGGCGGTCTCCGACGAAATGGGCGCGCCTCTGGCGTTTGCCGAAAAGATGCAGGTCGGCGCTGGTCTCGGGCACATCGTGGCCACGCTGGAAGTGCTCAAAAACTACGACTTTGAAGAAACCATCGGCAACGCCGAGGTGGTGCGCGAGCCCATTGGTGTGGTGGGCATGATCACGCCCTGGAACTGGCCCCTGAACCAGATCGCCTGCAAGGTGGCCCCGGCTTTGGCCGCAGGCTGCACCATGGTGCTCAAACCCTCGGAATACACGCCCAGCTGCGCGCTGATTTTTGCCGAAATCCTGCACGAGGCAGGGGTGCCCGCCGGGGTGTTCAACCTGATCAATGGCATGGGTCCGGATGTGGGTGCGGCCATGAGCGAGCACCCGGGCATCGACATGATGTCCTTCACCGGCTCGACCCGCGCAGGCATTGACGTGGCCCAGCGCTCGGCCCCCACCGTCAAGCGCGTGAGCCAGGAACTGGGCGGCAAGTCGCCCAACATCATCCTGGACGACGCGGACTTTCAAAAAGCTGTGAGCGGCGGCGTGGCCCATGTGTTCCTAAATTCGGGCCAGTCGTGCAATGCGCCCACCCGCATGTTGGTGCCGCAATCGCGCATGGACGAAGTCATGGCAATTGCCAAGGCCATGGCCGACAAGACAAAGGCCGGTGACCCGCGCGCCGATGACACGCAGATGGGCCCCGTGGTCAACGAGACCCAGTGGCACAAGATTCAGGGCCTGATTGCCAAGGGCATCGAGGAAGGTGCCACGCTGGTCGCCGGTGGCCCCGGCCGCCCAGAGGGCTACAACAAAGGCTACTTGGTGCGCCCCACCATTTTTGGCCATGTGCGCAACGACATGACGATCGCCCGCGAAGAGGTCTTCGGCCCGGTGTTGGTCATCATCGGTTACGCCGACGACGAAGATGCTGTTCGCATGGCCAACGACACGCCCTATGGCCTGGCGGGGTATGTATCGGGTGGCGACAAGGACCGCGTGCGCGCTGTGGCCCGCCGGCTGCGTGCGGGCAACATCAACCTCAACGGTGTGCCCAACGAACGCACCGCCCCCTTTGGCGGCTACAAACAGTCGGGCAACGGCCGCGAATGGGGCCGCTTTGGCCTGGAGGAATACCTCGAAGTCAAGGCCATCGCAGGCTTCAACTGAGCCTCGGCCCCATCCTTCAGCCATTGCAGGGATGGGGTGCTTTCAGCGCCCCGCCCGCTTTGTGTCACAATCACCCCCGTTGTGGCCGCCAGTTGCCGCAACATCAGCACTCCTGCTGGGGCCTGACCCAGGCAACGCTCAAAACAAGCGCCTGCGGTTTTCCATGCCCACCTTAAGACTTATCGGCCACCACTGGACACTGCCAACAGCAGTTGAATGAGCCGATACCCGCGCCGGACATGGCGCTCTGAAAAAAATGAACTTTGAAGAATTGAATCTGGCTCCGGCCCTCATGCAAGCTGTGCGCGAGCTCGGCTACGACACCCCCACCCCCATCCAGGCCCAAGCCATTCCTGCCGTTCTGGCTGGACAAGACTTGTTGGCTGGCGCCCAAACCGGCACCGGCAAAACTGCAGCCTTCACCCTGCCCATGCTGCACAAGCTGAGTTTGAGTGAGCCTGGCAAAAACCGCTTTGGTGGCAAAGCCATCCGCGCTTTGGTACTCACGCCCACACGCGAATTGGCCGCCCAGGTCGAAGAGTCGGTGCGCGACTACGGCAAATACTTGCAACTCGACTCCACCGTGATTTTTGGTGGCGTGGGCATGAACCCGCAGATCAGTAAGATCAAAAAAGGCGTGGACATTTTGGTGGCCACACCCGGCCGTTTGCTCGACCTGCAAGGCCAGGGCTTCCTGGACTTGTCCAGCATCGAAATTTTGGTGCTCGACGAAGCCGACCGCATGCTCGACATGGGCTTTATCCATGACGTAAAAAAAGTGCTGGCCCTGGTGCCCAAAGACAAGCAAAGCCTGTTGTTCTCGGCCACCTTCAGCGACGAGATCCGCGAACTGGCGGCCAACTTGCTCAAGAACCCCCAGAGCATTCAGGTCACGCCCAGCAACACCACGGTGCAGCGCATCTCGCAAGTGATTCACCCTGTGGGCCGCAGCAAGAAAAAAGACGTTCTGCTGCACATCATCCAAAAATACGACTGGAGCCAGGTTCTGGTCTTTACCCGCACCAAGTTTGGCGCGAACAATGTGGCCGACTTCTTGACCAAAAACGGCGTGAAGTCCATGGCCTTGCACGGCAACAAGAGCCAGACCGCCCGCACACAAGCGCTGGCCGGTTTTAAGAGTGGCGACATCCGCGCCTTAGTGGCCACCGACATTGCTGCGCGCGGTATTGACATCGAAGACTTGCCACACGTCGTGAACTTTGAAATCCCGAACGTGTCGGAAGACTATGTGCACCGCATTGGCCGCACCGGCCGCGCTGGTGCCAGCGGCGAGGCGGTGAGCCTGGTGTGTCTGGATGAAGAAGGCTTCATGATGGACATCGAGCGCTTCACCAAGCAAGAAATTCCAGTGCAATTGCTCGAAGGCTTTGGCCCCGATGCGGGCGAAGTGGCTGAACCCATCGCCATGGGTCGCCAGACCCTGTGGGGCGGCGCAGGCAAGCCCCCCAGCCGCGATGTGATGGCCGCAGCAGCCAAGGCCGCACGCAGCGACATGATGCAACGCATCCGCGACAACAAAGTGGCCGTCGGCGGTGGCGGTCAAGGCCCACGTCAAGCACGCGGCGAAGGCTCAGCACGTCCATCGCGCAACAGCCCCCCACCATCCCGCCGAAATGGGCCACAGGGCCCACAAGGTGCCCCGCGCTTTGAAGGTCAGGGCGACGGCCGCCGCGAAGGTGTCAACCGTGACGGTGGTGGTCGTGGCCAAGAACAACGGGGCGATCCCCGTTTTGACAACCGTGGCGATGGCCAGGGCCGTCCCGCACCGCGTGGTCCTCGTCCTGAAGGTCGTGGTCCAGGTCGCGGCCCACAGGGCGGCAATGGCAGTGGCGAATACGCCGGTGGTCAAGACAGCCGACGCGACGATGGCGATGAATTGCCCCGCCACATCGACCCCTTGAAAACCACGCAATTTGCGCGTCTGGACTTGCCTAACCGCAAGCCCGTTCGCACCAGCGGCCAACCCGACCCGACCCGCACCAGCATCGACAGCTTGGCCAGCGGCGGTCGCCGCCATGGCGGTGGCGGTGGCGGTGGTGGCTACGGTGGTGGCAACCGTGGAGGCAATGGCGGCGGTGGCCGTGGCTTCGGTCGCTGACCCTCACCGATATCAGAAATAAAAGAGCCCGCACATGCGGGCTCTTTTTTTGTCTGCTTGAAACTCAATCCCGCACGAATAAGGTCACCAAGGGATGAGGCCCGACCTGACGGCTCCAATGTCCGTGTACCGTGGCATCAAACTGAGCCCCCGCAGGCAAGGTGTCTGCCGAGTAGAAAAACTCGCCCGGGCCAAAAATGCGCGAGCTGCCGTCTTGCAAAAAGATCTCCATCTGCCCGCCCAGCACAAACAACCATTGCGGGTTGCCGGTGCAATGGAAGCTGCTGCGAAAACCCACCGGGCTCTGGCGCAACTGGCACCCTTTTACGGCCATCAGGGCAGACAGCTGGCTTTGGGGCGTGCCTTCGGGCAAGGGCACCCATTCGTCGCGAAAACGCGCGCGGCCATCGGTGTCGGTGAACAATATGACTTTTTTCAGCTCGGTCATGGTCATGTGTTTCGTGAAATAGAACAAGATGTCATTGTCGCTGACCGGTCATCTTTCACACCATAAAGCGGCTTTGCTCCGCGTGCATCTGGCATAGTTGAACGCAGCACACGACCCACCATCACAGCAAAAACAAGACGAAAACACATGAACGCAACACCTTTAAAAATTGTTTTCCACGGCCAAAACGCCGCCAATTTCCGTCAAGGTTTTGAGGCGCTCATTGGCACTGAACACCAGATCCTCGACTTGAGCGATGCACTCGACCTCGCTGGCGAGCGCGCGCATTACGAAAGCGCCGACGTTGTTATCGGCATCAAGCTGAACGACAGCATGCCAGCGCCGCTCAAAGGCCGGCTGTTCCATGCGCCAGCAGCGGGCACTGACGCCATCAACACCGCCTTGCTGCCCGCGCAGTGCAGCTTGGCCAATTGCCATGGCCACGAAAACGCCATCGCCGAATACGTGATCGCAGCCCTGCTCACGCGCCATGTGCCCCTGGTCCGTGCCGACCAGGACCTGCGCCAACAACGCTGGACCTATTGGGCTGGCCGCCCCACCGCATTGCGCACCGAGCTGGGCTCACAAACGATTGGACTGCTGGGTTTCGGTCACATTGCGCAGACCGTGGCGTTGCGTGCCAAAGCCTTCGGCATGCGGGTGCATGTGGCCAACCGCAGCCCCATTGAGCACGCCACCGTGGACCAAAGCTGGACGCTCGACGGCCTGCACGACTTCATGGGCTCGGCAGACACCATTGTGGTGAGCCTGCCGCTGACCGACAACACGCAGGGATTGGTGGATGCAGGTGCCATTGCCGCCATGAAGCCCGATGCGGTGCTGATGAACGTGGGGCGCGGCCCGGTGATCGAAGAAAAAGCGCTTTACGACGCACTGAAGTCGCATCAGATTGGCGGCGCCGTGATCGACACCTGGTACCAGTACCCCACGCCCACTCAGTCTCATTGCTCACCTTCGAAGTACGACTTTTCGGCTTTGGTCAACGTGCTGATGACGCCCCACATGTCGGGCTGGACCGCAGGCACCGTGAAACGCCGCCAAGAAACACTGGCCGAGAACATCGGCCGCCTGAGCCGCGGCGAAGCATTGATCAACGTGCTGCGCGGGCCGTTGATCTGAAACCATGTAGGAGCGGCACCCTCGCCGCGATGAGGCGTCTTGATGCCACAAGCCATCGCCCCGAGGGCGGGGCTCCCTCAAGCCAAGCCAAAAACCACCTCAGGTGCTTTGACGCTGGATAATTTCAAAGCCCAGGTCCAGCTGCGGACAGCTTGGCGCCTCCCCACGCATCAAGCTCAGCAGCATCTCTGCAGCGGCTTGCCCGATTGGCGCGCGCGGAGTGCGCACGGTGGTCAACGGCGGCAGCATCTGGTCGCTACCCGTCAAATCGTTGAAGCCGGCAATGGCCACTTGCGAAGGCACCGAGACACCCAGGCGCAAAGCCGCCATCAGCGCCCCTTGCGCCAAATCGTCGTTGCAAAAAAAGATGGCATCGACGGCGGGGCGTTGCTGCATGATCTGCTCGAACATCACCCCGCCCAAAGCCAGCGATGAGGGCGCAGGGTTCAAAAACTCTAGCGTCGGCTCGTATACCCCAGCCTCTTGCAAGGCCGTGCGCCAACCATACAGCCGTTGCATCACACGCGGGTCAAGCTGCGCAGCAGCAAAGGCAACGCGCTTGCGCCCTGACCCCAACAGGTTTCGCGTCATGGCAGCACCTGCATCGGTCTGACGAAAGCCCACGCAATACGGTGCATCGGCTTCAGGTGAAGCAGGCAAGTCCATCAGGTGCACACATGGTACTTGACTGCTTTGCATGAGTTTGCGGGTGGTTGGGTTGTGATCGAGCCCAGTGACCAAGAGGCCTGCCGGGCGGTGCAGGAGTTGTTCGCGCAGTAATTGCTCTTCTTCACTAGCGTCGTAATGCGTCACGCCCATCAGGGTTTGGTAACCAGCGGCGCGAAGGGTTTTCTGAGCGGCATCGAGCAAGTCCACAAACAAGGCGTTGGACAAGAGCGGAATCAGGATGGCTACATGGTTGCTGCGCTGAGAGGCGAGCGCCCGCGCTGCCGGGTCGGGCACATAGCCCAGCCTGTCGGAGACCGCTTGCACCCGCTCGATCAAGGCCGGGTCCACCGCCCTTTCGCCACGCAGTGCCCGGGAGACGGTGCTGGAGCTCACACCTGCGGCTAGCGCCACATCGCTCAGCGTGATGCGGCCTGTGGCGCGGTGGCTCTTGGGAAGCTTGGGCAGTGAATCTGAATTGTTGGGCAAGGGTTAATCCGGAGAAAAATTCGGTGCTGCACTCGATAGGATAGCGCTATCCCAAAGTTTGAGGGAAATCACTGATCTTTTCTTGAACCAACTTGATTCAACAAGAGAATTCAGAAATCTTCACACTTGCTTTTTTTTAAATTTTCTGGACAGCGCTGTCCAAAACCTGTTCCTGACTGGAGTGTGACGTGTCCAAATCCGAAGTGCTGGCTGTGGCCAAACTCCCTCCCTTCTATCAAAAGGCACTGGAATCGGTCTACACCGTCCACGACCGCACCCATGTGACCGACCCAGCAGCTTTCGTCGCCTTGGCTCCGCGCATCGTGGGCGTGGCAGGCACGGGCGAAGCCAGCGTACCGCGCAGTTTGCTGTCGCAGTTGCCCAATGCCAAAGTGGTGGCGGTTTTTGGCGTCGGCTACGACGGGGTAGATGTGCAAGCAGCCATCGAGCACGGCATTCCTGTGACCCATACGCCAGACGTGCTCACTGACGATGTGGCCGATTTGGCCATGGGCCTGGTGCTGTCGGTAGGCCGCGCCATCCCGCAAGCAGACCAGTTTGTGCGCGCAGGTCAATGGCCCAGCGGCCCCCGCCCTTTGGCCCGCAAGGTCTCCGGTGCCCGCTTGGGCATCGTGGGCCTGGGCCGCATCGGCAAAGCCATTGCACAGCGGGCGAAGGCTTTCGGCATGTCGATTGCCTACACCGCTCGCACCGAAAAGCACGAATCGGGCTTCAAGTTCTTCCCAACGGCTGCAGAGCTGGCCGCCAACGTGGATTTCCTGGTCGCCATCACGCCAGGTGGCTCAGGCACCAAGCACCTGATCAACGCCGCTGTGCTCAAGGCGCTGGGCCCACGTGGTTTTTTGATCAACGTAGCGCGTGGCAGTGTGGTCGATGAAGCAGCCCTGATAGAAGCCCTTATGAACGGCACCATCGCGGGCGCAGGCCTGGACGTTTTCGCCAACGAGCCGAATGTGCCCGAGGTGCTCTGGAGCATGAACAACGTGGTGCTGACCCCACACATGGCCAGTGCCACCAGCGAAACACGACAAGCCATGGCCAATCTGGCTTTTGCCAACATGCAAGCCGGTATTTCTGGCCTGCCCTTGCCCACGCCTGTGCCCGAGTGCTTAGGCCTGGTGAAGTGAGCGACGGCCAGAAACCATGAGCACAACGCCTTTGCGCCTGATCGTCATGGGGGTGTCGGGTTGCGGCAAGTCGACCATGGCTGGTGCCTTGAGCGAGCGCCTGGGCCTCGACATGGTTGACGGCGACGACCTGCACCTGCCCGAGAGTGTGGCCAAGATGCGCTCAGGAATTGCCTTACAAGACACCGATCGTTGGCCCTGGCTGGACCGCATTGGCGCATACCTTGCGCGAGACCTTGCGCAAGGCCGCGTGGTGGCATGCTCAGCGCTCAGGCGGATCTACCGCGACCGCATCCGAGAACAAGCGGGCGATGTGTGTTTTATATTCCTAGATGGTGACTTCGAATTGATTCAAAAGCGCATGCAGCAGCGTGTAGGCCATTACATGCAACCAGGCTTGCTGGACAGCCAGTTCCGCACCCTCGAAAAACCTCAAGCCGATGAAACCGACATCATCCGCCTGCCTATCACCGAACCCGTTCAGAACATGGTGTTGCAAGCGATCCAGGCGTTGCACGATCACCGACACCCTGCACTCTGATTTTTAAAGAAAGCTTACTCATGTTCATTCGCTGTGCATTCTTTCAAGGCCAAGTCAAACCCGGCATGGAAGACGCGTTCAACCGCTACATCCGTGAAAACCTCGTCCCACTTTGGACGCGCTTTCCTGGCGCACAAGAAGTGCGCGTCCTGCGCCAAGTCGAGAGCGATGTGGCCGACCCGCACTTTGGCATGGTGCTGTCGGTCCGCTATCCCAGTCGTGAGTCCATCGAGATTGCTTTGGCCTCTGAGGTGCGCATGAAAAGCAAAGAAGTGTCCAAGGACATGATCGCCATGTTCGATGGCACTGTGTTTCACACCGTCTTCAGCGCTGACGAATACGCGCTGCCCACCGATTGATTTTTTTGACCGCTTTTTAACCAGGAAACAAAACCATGAAACTTTCCCGCATCCTTCTCGCCTGCCTCGTAGCTGCTGCTGGGACCAGCGCCTTCGCCGCCAAGTTCAACCTGAAAATGGGCCACGCCGTCAACGCCACCGACGGCCAGCACGCCGCCGCCTTGAAATTGGCCGAATTGGTCAAACAACGCACCAATGGCGACGTGGAAATCACCGTGTTCCCGGCCAACCAGTTGGGCAACGACGCGGCCATGATCAACGGCACACGCGGCGGCACGATCGACATCGTCTCCAGCGGTGCGTCCAACTTCAACGGCATCGTCCCCAACACCGCCGCGATGGAACTGCCATTTGTGTTCCGCAGCGCGCAACACGCCTACAACGTGCTCGACGGTGCGGTGGGCACGGGCGTGCTCAACGAATTGTCCCCACACGGCTTGAAGGGCCTGGCCTATTGGGAAAACGGCTGGCGCGCCTTCACCAACAACAAGCGCCCGGTCAACAAGCCCGATGATTTGAAGGGCCTGAAAATCCGCTCCACACCCAACCCGTACCATATCCAGGCCTTCAAGCTGCTGGGCATGAACCCATCGCCCATGCCGATTGCCGAGTTGTACACCGCGCTGGAAACCGGCACCTTTGACGCGCAAGAGCACCCGATCAACGTGACCTGGTCGTCCAAGTTTTACGAAGTGCAAAAGCACCTGACGGTGAGCAACCACGTGTACTCGCCCCTGGTCGTGGCCATGAACAAGGCCAAGTTCGACAGCCTGCCGGCCAATTACCAAAAAGTGATGGTGGACGCGGCACGTGAAGCCGCCACTTACCAACGCAACTTGAACGCGTCCAACGCGGGCAAGGTGGTGGCCGACCTGAAGAAGTCAGGCATGCAAGTGATCGAGAACGTGGACATGGCCCCGTTCCAGAAAATCGTGTCGGCCGAAATCGCCAAGACCTTTGGTGAGAAAAACGGCCCAGCTTTGCTCAAGGCCATCGAAGACACCAAGTGATGGTTTGAGTGACATCACGCCCCCTCTTAGGAGGGGGCTTTTTTGTGAATGACGAATGAAAAAAATCAACGACCTTTTCTTCAAGCTGGCTGAGATCACGCTGGTCATCATGTTGTCGGCCATGGTGATCATGGTGTTTGGCAATGTGGTGCTGCGCTACGGCTTCAACGACGGCATCATCAGTTCGGAGGAGTTGTCGCGTTTTTTGTTCATCTGGATCACGTTTTTAGGGGCCATCGTCACCATGCGTGACAACGGCCATTTGGGCTTGGACTCTGTGGTTAGAAAACTCAGTTTGCAAGGCAAAAAAATGGCTTTTGGCATCTCCAATGTGCTGATGCTGGGCTGCTGTGTGCTGATGTTTTACGGCACCCTCAAACAACACGGCATCAACGCCACCACGCGTTCAGCCGTCACAGAAATTCCCATGAGCTGGGTGTATGGCGTGGGCTACATCACCAGCGTGGCCATGGGCCTCATGATCATCGGCAAGCTGGTGCAGTTGGCCAAAGGCAACTTCAATGAATCTGACTTGATTCAGGTCCAGGACTCCGAAGAAGTCGTGACAGCACACACGCAAGGGGCACCCAAATGACCGTCCTTGTGTTCATTGTTTCGCTGCTCGCCGCCATGGCGCTGGGCATGCCATTGGCGTTTTCGCTCATCGTTTCGGGTGTGGCCTTGATGCTGCACATGGACAACTTCGACACCCAAATCGTGTCACAAAACCTCATCAATGGTGCTGACAACTTTCCGCTCATGGCCGTGCCCTTTTTCATGTTGGCCGGTGAGTTGATGAACGCAGGCGGCATGAGCCGGCGCATTGTCAATTCGGCCATGGTTTGGGTGGGTCACTTCCGTGGCGGCTTGGGCTATGTGGCGGTGTTCGCTGCCATCGTCATGGCCAGCCTGTCGGGTTCAGCCGTGGCCGATACGGCCGCCTTGGCCGCTGTGCTGATGCCCATGATGCGCGACGCGGGTTACCGCATGGACCGATCAGCGGGCCTGATTGCGGCAGGCGGCATCATCGCACCCGTCATCCCGCCCTCGATTGGCTTCATTCTGTTTGGCGTGATCGGCGGCGTGTCCATTTCCAAACTGTTCATGGCGGGCATCTTTCCTGGCCTCATGATGGGTTTTGCCCTGATCGTGACCTGGTGGATCGTGGCCCGCAAAGACAATGTGGTGGTGGCCGAAAAAGTGCCGTTCAAAAAACGCATCTCGGTGACCGTCAACGCGTTTTGGTCTTACTTGCTGGCCATTGTGATCATCGGCGGCATGAAGATGGGCATCTTCACCCCCACCGAGGCGGCTGTGGTGGCCGTGGTCTATTCATTGTTTGTGGGCTTGTTCATCTACCGCGAAATCAAGTTCAAAGATCTGTACCGCATCATTTTGTCGGCCGCCAAAACTTCTTCGGTGGTCATGTTCTTGGTGGCGGCGGCATTGGTGTCGGCCTGGCTCATCACGGTCGCCAACATCCCAGCGCAGATCGTCGAAATTTTGCGGCCGTTCATCGACAACAAAACCCTGCTGATGGTCATGCTGATGCTGCTGGTGATGATCGTGGGCACGGCGCTGGACTTTGCGCCCACGGTGCTGATCCTTACGCCCGTGCTGATGCCTTTGGTGCGCGAGGCGGGCATTGACCCAGTCTACTTCGGCGTGCTGTTCATCATGAACAACGCCATCGGTTTACTCACCCCGCCCGTAGGAACGGTGCTCAACGTGGTATGCGGCGTGGGTCGCATTCCCATGCACGATGTCATCCGTGGCGTCATGCCTTTCCTCTTGTCTCAGGTTGTCGTCATGGGCTCGCTGATTGCCTTCCCGAGCCTGGTGATGGTTCCTCTTAAATGGATGCTGATGCGATGAATGTTCTGGACTCTTTCAATTTAAAGGGCCAACGTGCCCTGATCACGGGCTCTTCTGCAGGCATTGGCCTGGCATTGGCCGAAGCCTTGACGCAAGCAGGTGCCCATGTGATCCTGAATGGCCGCACGGCCAGCAAAGTGGACGCGGCAGCGCATGCCCTGCAAGCGCAAGGCTTGTCAGTCAGCACCTCGGTGTTCGATGTGACCGATGCCGACAGCGTGCGCGCTGCCGTCGAGCAGATCGATGCCGAAGGGCCCATCGACATCCTGGTCAACAACGCGGGCATGCAAATTCGCGGCCCGTTGCACGAGTACCAGGATGCCGACTGGCACACCATCATGAAGACCAACCTGGACAGCGTGTACTTCGTGGGCCAGGCGGTGGCCAAGAAAATGATCCCACGTGGACGCGGCAAGATCATCAACATCTGTTCAGTGCAAAGCGAGCTGGGTCGCCCCGGCATCGCGCCCTACACCGCCACAAAGGGCGCGGTGAAGATGCTGACCAAAGGCATGGCGATTGACTGGGGCCAGTTTGGCATCAATGTCAACGGCATCGGCCCGGGCTACTTCAAAACCGAACTGAACCAAAAGCTGGTCGACGACCCCACGTTCAGCAGCTGGCTGGTGGGCCGAACGCCCAGTCGCCGATGGGGCGATGTCGAGGACCTGGGCGGCGCGGCCGTGTTTTTGGCCTCGGATGCCTCGCGCTTTGTGAACGGCCATATTCTTTACGTTGACGGCGGTGTCACTGCCACACTCTAAAAACCTTTTTTTCAAAGACCTCACCATGAAATCTGT
>Ga0209550_10001865_pt1 | contig 20321 bp, 25 predicted proteins | sample LauGreSuBDMM15SN_2_FD_187567 | JGI IMG/M metagenome (GOLD analysis project Ga0209550, IMG submission 187567) | Freshwater lake microbial communities from Lake Michigan, USA - Su13.BD.MM15.SN (SPAdes) (version 5) | ecosystem: Environmental > Aquatic > Freshwater > Lake | place: Lake Michigan... | reverse complement strand
CGGGCAGCCATGGCGCATGACTACGGGCTCGATCAGACTTGGCCGATGATCCTCGACTTCTTCGCCCGCCAACCCCAGCGCTGACAGTGTGGTCCGGGCAAATATGTGCCGCTTTGCAACCATCTTGGCATTCTGATCAACGATCTGATCTGTCTGAAACCGGCTGATGACTTTACTGACTTTCAATCGCAGGTTCCAAGATAGCGAAAGAGCTAGCTGCAGCGGCAGAGCGGGCCTCTGCGTAGCTTAGTGTTTGCTTGGCGGGATCCTGCAAAAACGTTCGGAAACGTTTAAATTGATCGCTTCCCGCAGCTGCGCGCACGCCTACTCAGGCCCCCGCCAAGAGAGTTGGGGGCTAGGCCCACTCCCTCCGTCAATACATTCTGCAATCATTGAATAATTTCAGGATTTTGAAAGGATGCCCCCAAACCTTCCCTCCTATCTCGAAAACGATGACGAATACTGCAAGCGCTCCAATAGCGTGCCATTGCCTTTTTTCTTAAGACGGTATACTTATTGGTATACGACTCAAGTGTATAATCAATTTATTCTATTTTAAAGCAATAATTTGACCGAAAACAAGAGGGGGGTTTCACACCCCCTGCACCCCCGTGGGATATTTAGACCCGTATGAAAGGGGGGTGCGGGGGGCGTTAGGTGAGTTTGAATTGTTTGGCGAGTTTGAGGCCTTGGCCTTGGTAATTCGACGCAATGCCTGTGCCATAAAGCGTATCGGGGCGTTCGGTCATGGCTTCGTAAACAAGGCGGCCCACGACTTGGCCATGTTCCAAGACAAAGGGCGCTTCGTGACAGCGCACTTCCAACACCCCGCGCGAACCTGCCCCGCCCGCTGTGGCATGGCCAAAGCCTGGATCGAAGAAGCCTGCATAATGCACGCGAAATTCGCCCACCATCGCCAGATAAGGTGCCATCTCGGCGGCGTAATCGGGGGGAATGGTGACGGCCTCGCGGCTGACAAGAATGTAAAACGCGCCCGGGTCTAGGATGATCTGGCCGTTGGTGGCGCGGACCTCTTCCCAAAACTCTTGCGCGGGGTAATGCGCGATGCGGTCAAGGTCGACGACACCGGTGTGGGGCTTGGCACGGTAGCCCAAAAGATCGCCTTGGGCCGGACGCAGATCGACGGAAAAGCCTAAGCCTTCTGAAATCACTGGCGTGCCAGAGACGAGCGGATCTTGGGCGTGGAGGGAGCGCAGTTGGTAATCCGACAAGACGGCGTGGCCGTAGCGGAAGCGGATTTGGTTCAGCCTTTGGCCTGCCCGTACCAGCACGGAAAAACTGCGCGGGCATACCTCGGCATAAAGCGGGCCTTGGTAGCCTTCGGGGATACGGTCAAACTCTGCCCCGCCATCGGTGATGGTGCGGGTAAGCAGATCCAGCCTGCCGGTGGAGGATTTGGCATTGGCCACCGCCGAAAGCCCCGCAGGCAAAGCAAGGCTTTCCATCAAGGGGATGACATAGACGCAGCCCTTTTCCAGCACAGCGCCTTTGGTCAGATCCACCTCGTGCATGGTGAACTCTTCCAGCCGTGCCGTTACTTTGCGGCCCGCACCTGCCAGAAACGAGGCGCGCACGCGGTAGGCTTTGGTCCCCAAGCGCAGATCAAGGCTGGCAGGTTGCACTTGGGCCGGATCGACGGGCGGATGGGCCTTGATCGCCCCTTGGGCAATCAAAAGGCGCAAGGTTTGCGCGGGCAGCACACCGGAGCGGTTCATGGGCGGGCCTTTCGCGGCAAGACAAGCGTTTCAAACAAAAAACCGCCCGCAAGGCCAGATGCCCCACGGACGGTTTTTGCAATGGTCGGGCCGGAGAGATTCGAACTCTCGACCTCCCGCCCCCCAGACGGACGCGCTAACCAGGCTGCGCTACGACCCGACACTGGGGGCGATACATAGCGATAATCCGGATGGGGGCAAGCGGGAAATTGATAGGCAGCACACATGGTTGCTTGGGCCTAGCTTTGGCGTTGCGGGGGTTGATCCATCTGGGCGTTCAACAGACTGAGACGGTTGTGCAGATCGCGCAGCGTTGTTTGGCTGTGGCCCGCGGCAGGGGCGGGCAGGGACTGCAACAGGGTTGCCATATGCGCCAAGGCTTGGGCTGTGGAGCTTGGTGGGGTTGCGGCTTTGGCCCGCAGGGGCACAAGATCAACGACAGAAGTCGCCTCTTCCTCGACCCAGATATGGGGAGCTTCAGGGGCCTCTGGCTCTAGGATAAAGGGCAGGCTCTGTTGGTCATGGTCTGCCAAAACAGGGCGCGGCGCGGGCGGTCTGGGGCGGCGCGGAGCTGGCATTTCATGGTTTTCGCGCGGCGTCGGCGCTGGGTCTAAGGGAAAGAGGGATTGGATCGTGGCGGCCTGCTGCGGCGGGGCTGCGTTGGATTTGCGCGGCGCGGGTGTCAGGGCCAGAACTTGGGCAAGGGCAGGGGCCACCAGCGGCACGACAGGTGCCAAAGCCTCTGCCGCGGCACGATCAAGATCAGCTGAATTTGCCCCCCCTAGGGTTGCCACATGGCGCACGCCCTGCTCCCGCAGGATCTGTTGCACGGCGCGGATGGTTAACCCATCTTTGTGGAGCAGCTGCTGAATGCCCGCCACCAAAGCCACATCAGACGGGCGATAATACCGCCGCCCGCCCGCGCGTTTGACCGGTTTGATCTGCGGAAAACGGCTTTCCCAAAACCGCAACACATGAGCGGGGATGGCTATGGCATCCGCCACTTCTGAAATGGTGCGGAATGCGTCCGGCGCCTTGTCCATATTCCGCTGACCTGTTCTTACTTCGCCCCGCCAGCGACGCGATCTTTCATCAGATGCGACGGACGGAAGGTCAGCACACGGCGCGGTGAAATTGGCACTTCATCGCCGGTTTTCGGGTTGCGACCCACGCGCGCGGTTTTAGAGCGCAGCGAGAAGGTGCCAAAGGACGAGATCTTCACTGTCTCGCCCGCGGCCAGCGCGTCCGAGACATGTTGCAACACAGATTCAACCAGTTGCGCCGATTCGTTGCGCGACAGGCCCAAGGCGCGAAACACTGATTCGCTTAGGTCCATCCGTGTTAGAGTCTTCTCAGCCATTGTGTCCCCCCCGGGTATTTTATCCGAAGATGCGGCGGATCAAATTGCGAGTCAATAACAATGGCTTGTCGCGGGATCATTGGGTGATCTGTCCAAGCGAAAGGGCGCGCAGGGTGGATTTAGGTTGGCTCTAGGCCCGCGCGCGCCTTACCAGCGCAACACCACAGCGCCCCAAGCCAAGCCGCCGCCAATCGCCTCGGTTACCAAAAGGTCGCCTTGCTTGATCTGACCGCGCTGCACACCGACGGACAGGGCCAGCGGGATCGAAGCGGCCGAGGTGTTGCCATGGTCTTGCACTGTCACCACAACCCGTTCCATCGGCACCTGCATCCGTTTGGCTGTGCCTTCGATGATGCGGATATTGGCTTGGTGCGGCACGATCCAATCGACGTCTTCGCCGGTGAGGCCCGCCTTATCCAAGGCCGCGTGGGCGGTTTCGGCCAGTTTTTCCACAGCGTGGCGGAACACCTCTTTGCCTTGCATCCGCAAATGGCCCGTTGTGCCGGTGGATACGCCCCCATCGACATAAAGCAGGTCTTTAAAGCGCCCGTCGGAATGCAGATCGGTCGACAGAATGCCGCGATCGGCAGAGGTTCCGGTTGCCTCTTGCGCTTCCAGCACCAAGGCCCCCGCGCCATCGCCAAAAAGAACACAGGTGGCGCGATCTTCCCAATCCATCAAGCGAGAGAAGGTTTCGGCCCCAATCACCAGAACCCGCTTGGCTTGACCCGAGACGATAAGCGCATTTGCAGTGGAAAGCGCATAAACAAAGCCCGCGCAAACCGCCTGCACATCAAACGCAAAGCCTTGGGTCATGCCCAGCTTGCCCTGCACCATCGTGGCGGCAGAGGGAAAGGTTAAGTCGGCGGTCGAGGTTGCCAGAACGATGGCGTCAATATCGTCAGGTGCAAACCCAGCATGGCTTAGGGCTGCTAGTGCTGCCAAGGTTGCCAGATCGGACGTTGTCTGCCCTTCGGCCACAAAATGCCGCCGCTCTATGCCAGAGCGGCTGCGGATCCACTCGTCAGAGGTTTGCACAAGGGCTTCAAGTTCCGCATTCGGCACAACGCGGGTCGGCAGGTAATGGCCAACGCCCTTGACCACAGCGCGCAGTGTCATTCCGGTTGCCCCATTCCCGCATCTTGGGCCGGCAGGTGGGCCCCTTCGGACGCACCTTGCCCCGTGACCACAGCCGATGCAACCCGCGCCGCAAGTCTTTCGCGAAAGCCGGAGCGGGCGAGTTTATAGGCCATGTCCACGGCGGCTGCGACGCCCGTGGCATCCGAGGAGCCGTGCGATTTGACCACAATGCCGTTCAGCCCCAAAAACACCCCGCCGTTCGAACGGCGCGGGTCCATGCGGGTGCGCAGCCGTTTGAGGGCGTTCATCGCCAGAAGGGCTGCGAACTTTGACAGGATCGTGGCGTTAAACGCCTCGCGCAGGAAATCGGCGATCAGGCGGGCGGTGCCCTCGCCGGTTTTCAGCGCAACGTTGCCGGTGAAGCCATCGGTGACAATGATATCCACGCGGTTGGAGGGCAGATCCACACCTTCGACATAGCCGATATAGTCATAATCGCCGCGCACCGAGGCCTCGGCGATCAGATCACTTGCGGCTTTCAACTCGGCGCTGCCCTTATGCTCTTCGGTGCCCACGTTCAGCAGGCCCACTCTGGGGCGCGACAGCCCCATGCCATTGCGCGCGTAAGAGGCGCCCATCATAGCATATTGCGCCAAATCGGCGGCATCGGCCTTTATGTCGGCGCCAGCATCCAGCATCAGATTATACCCGCCCGGATTGCGCGAGGGCCACAGGCAGGCAATGGCGGGGCGGTTCACCCCCGGCAAACGGCGCAATCGGATCATGGCAATTGCCATCAGCGCGCCAGTGTTGCCGCAGCTGACGGCGACCGTAGCCTCACCCGCGCGGACCGAATCAATGCAGCCCCACATCGATGTGCCTTGACCATGGCGCATCACTTGGCTGGGTTTGTCGTCCATCGTCACGACTCGGGTGGCGTGTTGGATGGTGACTTTGGCTTGCAGGGCAGGGTAGCGGGCCAAAAGCTTGGTCAGTTCCGCCTCATCGCCGTGCAGAATGAAATTGGCATCGGGCATCGAGGTCGCGCAAATGGAAAGACCGGCGACAACTGCCGCCGGCCCAAGATCGCCACCCATGGCGTCTATCGAAAGCACCACAAGCCTGCCCATCGACCCTTTGGGAAGCGTGCCGCGGGCATCAGTGCCTAGGCTCGCGCGTGTCATGGGTTTGTCCGGCCTCTGGCCTAGATGGCGCGGCTTACGCCGCGTCCTCGTCCGAGATGGCCGCTGCGGTCGAGGCCACAACTTCACGGGCGTCATAATGGCCACAAGCGCCACAGACGTGGTGCGGGCGCTTCAATTCGCCGCAGTTGGAGCATTCTGCCGGATTTGCAGCCACAAGCGAGTCATGGGCGCGGCGCATATCGCGCTTGGAGGAGGTCGTACGATTCTGCGGGACAGCCATGTCACACCTTAAACTGAAGGGGACAGACCCCTGATTTCTTTGCGATTTCCGCTTAACTGATCAGCGGTCTAAACCCTTGATCAGCCTCTTGGATGAGGCGCGGAACATAGACGGATTTGGGCTGCTTGCAAGCCCTTTTCTGCAAGTTTTTCATATGCCTGTCACAGAAGCAGCCAGCAAGCATTGGTCTGGATCAGGCTTTGTCGCTGTCTTTGGCTTTTAGCACCAAACCTGCCAAAGCGGCAAAGGGTTTCAGATCGCCTTCGCGCAAAGGTGCCAAACCCGGTTCGGTAAAGACAGCCTCGCCCAATTCGACGCCTGCGGCACGCGGGTAAAGCGGCAATGCCAAGGCCAAGGCTTCCACCACCACGGTCACTGCATCGATCACTTCGGGCAGAGCTTCGGTGGAATCGTCTTCGGGCATTTCCAATTCGTCCGCCTCGGGCAGTTTGTAATCGGCGATGAAATGGCGGCGCACGGCTTCGCTGAGGCGGGTTGTTACCGGATCCAGCGTGACAGAACAGGGTTGCACCACCGTGGCCGCCATTTTGCCCTCTAGCACCATGTCGCGCTTGCCTGCGGGGCGGATATCGCCGTCAAAGGTCAGCACAGGCAGGTTCAAAAGGCCCAAGGCTTGGGCAATGGCCGCGCGTTCTGGGGCGCTGGGGTGAAAGCGCACATGGGTCGAGGTGCGGCCCGCAATGGCCGTAACCTTAAAGGGCAGGCTGGGCAAATCGGGATGAACTGCTGCCATATCGGGGGCTGTGGCGGCGGGAGAGGGGGATTTTGGGGCTTTGGTCATGGCTTAGCTCCTTATGATGACATCGGGCTTAGAACTGCCTTAGGGCGCGGGTCAAGCGTTCCTTTCTTGAACCAGCCCCCTTGCATGATGTAAGCCTTGGGGAATGGATCGTTTCACGCGCCTTAAACGCGGAATGCGGATCAAGGTGGCAGGGCCGCAGACTGGCAGGTCACGCCGGCAAGGCAGGGGAAGGCAAGACGTTGGGCAAAGATCAAATCAAACACCTGGGCCTGATGCAAAAGCCTCGGTCTATCGGCAGCAGCTTTGCGGGTGCGCTGAAGGCCGCTTTGGGGGGCTTGGCCGTGGCGCTGCTTGTGGCCTGCACCCCGCTTTATACCAACCACGGCTTTGTGCCTGACGACAGTGACTTAGAGGGCATCGCCACCGGTGTGGATACCCGCGAAACCGTCGGCGCTTTCTTGGGCCGACCTTCGGTGGAAGGGCTGATCGGCGAGGCGCAATGGTTCTATGTGCGCAGCCAGTGGAAAACCATCGGCGCCAAAGCCCCGCAAGAGGTGGACCGCCAAGTTGTGGCGATTACCTTTGATGAGGCGGGCATCGTCACCAACGTCGAACGATTCGGTCTAGAAAAAGGCGAAATTGTGGCAATTTCGCGGCGCGTCACGACAGAGCCGATCAAAGGCCGCAATGTTTTGGCCCAAATCTTTGGCAACATTGGTCGTCTGGATCCATCGCAGCTTTTGGCGAATTAAGCAGGCGGGGGCGTTTATGCCCGCGCTTACTCGGCCGGATCAAAGGTCATCGCGACGCCGTTCATGCAATAGCGCAAGCCCGTGGGCGCGGGGCCATCGGGAAACACATGGCCCAGATGCGCGTCGCAACGCGCGCAGTGCACCTCGGTGCGGCGCATGAACCAGCCATTATCCACGCTTTCGCCCACAGCTTCCGGCGCTATTGGCGCATAGAACGACGGCCAGCCTGTGCCGGATTCAAACTTGGTCGCCTGATCAAACAACGGCGCATCGCAGCACAGGCAGCGAAAGGTTCCGGCGGCTTTGGGAAAGTTATCATGCGTGCCCGCCCGTTCGGTGCCATGCTGGCGCGTGACCTTATAGGCCAGATCGTCCAGTTCTGCCCGCCATTCTGCGTCGGTTTTAACAACCTTATCCATTGCATCCTCCTGCGACTGAATGCCAAATCTAGGCCGAACCAAGGCTTGTGCAAGCGAGAAGAGGAAAAGGGCGATGTGGCCGCTGACACGGGGGCGCTATCGGGCGCGTTTGGGGGAAAGTGCGGGCGATGTGCTGGCCGCCCAAGCCTTGCGGCATTTGGCTTTTCATGGGACCGACGGGCTGGATCAAGATGCTTTTGATCTGCGCTGTCAGCATTTGCTGGTGGAAAATGACCAAGACCAACTGGTGGCCTGTTGCCGCTTGCAGGTGTTTGGGGCGCAAGATGATCTGCAGGCCAGTTACTCGGCGCAAAGTTATGATTTGACGCGTCTGGCGCGATTTGCGGGGCCAAAGCTGGAACTGGGCCGCTTTTGCTTAAAGCCGGGGGTCAAAGACCCCAATATCCTGCGGCTGATCTGGGGGGCGCTGACGGTGATCTTGGATGGGCACGGCGTGACGCTGCTGTTTGGCTGCACCTCGTTTGCAGGGGCTGACCCGGCTTTGCACAAAGCAGCCCTTGCCACCTTGCCGAACCATACAGCCCCGCTCGAATATGCCCCCGCGCCGCGCGCGTTGGAACGGGTGGCTTTGCCAGCAGGGCAGGGCGATTCTTTGGGCCTGCCGGCTTTGCTGCGCAGTTATCTGGCGATGGGGGCTTGGGTGTCGGATCATGCAGTGATCGACCGCGCCATGAACACGCTGCACGTTCTAACGGCCTTGCCCGTGGCCCAAGTGCCGCAAGCCCGCGCAAGAGCGTTGCGTGCGATTGGGGCGGGAAATTCCACCGCTGGCGATTGACGCCTTGCCCACTTGGCCTTAGGGGCAGGGCATGGCACGCGCACCCCTTTTACAGCTTTCCGATCTGTCGTTGACCTTTGGCGGCGACCCCTTGTTCGAGGGGATCACTCTCACCGTTCAACCGGGCGATAGGCTTGCACTGGTCGGGCGCAATGGGTCGGGCAAATCGACCCTGATGAAGGTGATGGCAGGGCTGGTCGAAGCCGACCGTGGCATTCGTGTCGTATCGCCAGGGGTGACTGTGGGCTATATGGAGCAAGACCCCGATATGTCGGGTTTTGCTACTTTGGGCGATTATGCCGCAAGCCGGATCCCGGAAGGCGAAGGCTACAGGGTTGAGGTTGCCGCCGAAGGCTTGGGGTTCAAACCCGATACGCCGGTGGCCTCCGCCTCGGGCGGGGAAAAGCGGCGGGCGGCGCTGGCCAAACTGGTGGCCGAAGCGCCAGAGTTGATGCTGATCGACGAGCCGACCAACCATTTGGATATTGCGGCCATCGAATGGCTGGAAGATTTCCTAAACCAAACCCGCGCCGCCTATGTGCTGATCAGCCACGACCGTGCTTTGCTGAACCGCTTAACGCGCCAAACCTTTTGGCTTGATCGCGGCGTGTTGCGGCGCAGGGAACTGGGCTTCTTGGGCTTTGAAGAATGGCGCGAAGAGACGTGGGAAACCGAAGACGAGGCCCGCCATAAGCTGGATCGCAAGATCAAAGCCGAAGCCCGCTGGGCGGTTGAGGGTATTTCAGCACGCCGCAAGCGCAACCAAGGCCGCGTGCGGGCACTGGCTGCGCTGCGCGATGAAAGATCAAGCCAGATCCGGCGCAAGGGCACGGCAGCGCTAGAGTTTGATTCGGGCACAGCTTCGGGCAAAAAAGTGATCGAAGCGAAGGGCTTGGGCAAAGCCTTTGGCGACAAGGTGTTGTTCCAAAACTTTGATCTGCGTATCCTGCGCGGGGACCGTGTGGCCTTTGTGGGGCCAAACGGCGTGGGCAAGACCACGCTTTTGAAGATGCTGACGGGTGAGATTCCCCCCGATCAAGGCAGCGTGTATCTGGGCACGGCGCTAGAGATTGCTGTTTTTGACCAAAGCCGCGCTAGGCTAGACCCTGAAGCGAGCCTATGGAACAACCTGACCAATGATCCGCTCATGGCGGTGTCGGGCAATTCCGATCAGGTCATGGTGCGAGGCTTTCCAAAGCACGTGGTGGCTTATCTTAAAGACTTCCTCTTTGACGAATCGCAGGCCCGCGCGCCGGTAAAATCGCTGTCGGGTGGGGAAAAGGCGCGGCTTTTGTTGGCCAAACTTATGGCCAAGCCGTCGAACCTGCTGATCTTGGACGAACCGACCAACGATCTGGATGTGGAAACGCTTGACCTGCTGCAAGACATCTTGGGCGATTATGATGGCACGGTGCTGCTGGTCAGCCACGACCGCGATTTCATCGACCGCGTGGCGACAACCACTGTGGCGCTTGAGGGCAACGCCAAAGCCACTGTTTATCCCGGCGGTTGGTCAGACTATGCCGCCCAACGCGGCGCGCAAGAAGAAGGCCCCGTGGCCCAAGCGCCGCGTGCAGCGGTGGAAGCGCCCAAACCGATCAAGAAAACTGCCGTAGGCCTGACCTTCACCGAGAAAAAGCGCCTCGAATCCTTGCCCGGCCTGATCGCCCGCATGGAAGCTGAAATTTCCAAACTGAACGATCTGATGTCAGACCCCGAACTTTACAAGCGCGAGCCCGTCAAGTTTCAAAAAGCCTCTGATATGCTGACCGAACGGCAAGAGGCTTTGGCCGCCGCAGAAGAGGAATGGCTGGATTTGTCAGACCGAACCTGAGCCATTCCTCATGGTTTCAATACTCATGCGCTGCGGGCGGATCGATGAGTGTTCAAGTCTAGATGACGGGGCAAGATCACCACAAACGCGCGACGTGGGGCGCAATCAGGCGGGTGTAGATGTCGCGGGCAGCTTGTAGCGTCGCGGCGGAGAAAGCGGGTTGGGCATCGGCCAGCACATTGGCTTGGGCTTGGGCGGGTGATTTTGCGCCGGGGATGACAACCGATACCGCATCTTGCATCAAAATCCAGCGCAGCGCAAAGGCCGCCATTGTTGCATTGGCAGGTACTAGTGCGCGTAATTCGTCCACAGCCGCCAAAGCCACATCGAAGGGCACACCTGAGAATGTCTCTCCCTTATCAAAGGCTTCGCCGTTGCGGTTAAAGCTGCGGTGATCGTCGGGCGCAAAAGTGCTGGTGGCCGTCATCTTGCCCGTAAGCAGCCCCGAGGCCAGCGGCACGCGGGCAATCACTGCCACATCGGCGGCCTTGGCTGCGGCTAAGAACGCATCCGCGGGGCGTTGGCGGAAAAGGTTGTAGATGATCTGCACCGACACAACGCCGGGGTGGCGGATAGCCTCTATCGCCTCGTCAATCTTTTCCACCGACACGCCATAGGCCGCGATTTTGCCTTTGGCTTTCAACGCTTCCATCGCGTCATAGATCACGGGGCCGGTGTAGACGGATGTCGGCGGGCAGTGCAGTTGCACCAGATCAAGGCAGTCCATCTGCAAATTGGCGCGGCTGCGATCGACGAAGGCTTCAAGATTGGCCAAGGTATAGCCTTGGGCCTCATGCGGGTTCAGGCGGCGACCGGCTTTGGTGGCGACAAAGGGGCGTGGGGCGCTGGGGCCGCGTTCGGCCAGCACGGCGGCGATCAGGCGTTCCGACCGGCCATCGCCGTAGACATCGGCCGTATCTAGGAAATTGACGCCGGCATCCAACGTGGCGTGCAGCGTGGCTTTGGCGTCAGCCTCGCTCACCTCGCCCCAAGTGCCGCCAATGGCCCAAGCGCCAAAGCCGATGGCGGTGGTTTGAAAGCCAGTTTTGCCAAGACGGCGGGTGGAAAGGGGCATGGTTCTTCTCCTGTTGCGCGGCATACTTAGCGCGCAGCCCCCGCCAGTCCAAGCCCTTCCCGCTGGATGCGAAAGGGGTTAAGGTTATGCCCATGTTACAAGTTCACGATCTGGCCGTGTCGCGCGGCGGTTTGACGGTTCTGGAGCGGCTGGGTTTTGCCCTTGGCCCGAGCGATTTGTTGGTTTTGCGCGGGCCCAATGGGGTGGGTAAGACCACGGTTTTGCGCACATTGGCGGGATTGCAGCCAGCGTTGCGGGGGCAGATTGTGGCGAACCCCGATCAGATCACCTACTCTGGCCATGACGATGGGTTAAAGGCCACGCTGACCGTGGCGGAAAACCTGGGCTTTTGGGCTGCGGTGCACGGGCACAGCGTCATTGATCCTGCGATCTCGGCGATGAACTTGACGGCCCTGCGGGCAAGGCGGGCGGCGGATTTGTCGGCGGGGCAAAAGCGCCGCCTTGGGTTGGCGCGGTTGCTGGTGACGGGGCGCAAGATTTGGCTGATGGATGAGCCGACTGTATCGCTGGATGCAGCTTCGGTCGCTTTGTTCGGGGCGATGTTGCGTGGGCATCTGGCCCAAGGTGGGGCTGCGATTGTGGCGACACATATTGATCTGGGCCTGCCAGAGGCGCGGATGTTGGATCTGACACCGTTCAAAGCCGCCGCCACCCGCCAAGGCGCCTTTGACGAGGCCTTTGCATGATAGCCCTGTTGCAGCGCGATCTGCGGTTAGCCCTGCGCGCGGGGGGCGGATTTGGGCTGGGGCTGGCGTTTTTCTTGATGGTGGCGGTGTTGGTGCCTTTGGGCGTGGGGCCAGAGGGGGCTTTGCTGGCCCGTATTGCCCCCGGCATTTTGTGGGTGGGCGCGCTTTTGGCCTGCCTTTTGTCGCTTGACCGGATGTTTGCGCTGGATTTTGAGGATGGCGCTTTGGATTTGATGGCGGTCTCTCCTCTGCCGTTAGAGGGCGTGGTGGCGATGAAGGCCTTGGCGCATTGGCTGGTAACGGGCTTACCCTTGGTGCTGATTGCCCCTGTTCTAGGGTTGCTGCTTAGCTTGGCGCCGGGGGGATATGCTTGGCTTCTAGCCTCGCTTTTTCTGGGCACGCCCGCTTTGTCACTGATTGGCGGGTTTGGGGCGGCTTTGACGGTGGGGCTAAAGCGGGGCGGGTTGATCTTGTCTTTGATCGTGCTGCCCATGTATGTGCCAAGCCTGATCTTCGGGGCCGAAGCCGTGCGGCGCGGCGCTGTGGGGGGGGATGCCTTGGTGCCGTTGCTGCTGTTGGCGGCCATCAGTCTTGGGTCGGTGGCGATCTTGCCCTTTGCTGCTGCGGCGGCGTTGAGGGCCAATCTGAAGTGATGGGCTGACGAAACTTTGATTTGTAAAGCCAAGGCCCATTGGGCAAGGACGGAATATGTCGATCTGGGAATATGCCAACCCGAAGAAGTTCATGCAAACCTCGACCATGGCTTTGCCTTGGGTTTCGGGGTTGGCAGTCGTTTTGCTGGTCGCAGGGCTGGTATGGGGATTTTTCTTTACGCCGGATGATTACAAGCAGGGATCGACCGTCAAGATCATCTACCTGCACGTGCCCGCTGCGATGATGGCGGTGTCGGCGTGGTTTATGATGCTGGTGGGGTCGCTGATCTGGCTGATCCGGCGGCACCATGTCAGCGCTTTGGCGGCGAAGGCGGCAGCCCCTGTGGGATTGACGTTTACGGTGATCGGGCTTGTGACGGGGGCTATTTGGGGCCAGCCGATGTGGGGCACGTGGTGGGCGTGGGATCCGCGGTTGACCTCGTTCCTGATTTTGGGGCTGTTTTATCTGGGCTACATCGCCTTGTGGGCTGCGGTGGAAGATGCCGATACGGCGGCAGATTTGACTTCGGTCTTGTGCATCGTGGGATCGGTTTTTGCCTTTTTGTCGCGCTATGCAGTGCTGTTTTGGAACCAAGGCCTGCATCAGGGCGCATCTTTAAGCGTGGATGCCGAGCAACACGTTTCGGATGTGTATGCCTTTCCGTTATGGATCAGCATCGCGGGCTTTTTGGTTTTGTTCGTGACCCTTGTTTTGCTGCGGACCCGCACTGAAATTAGGTCGCGTCGGATCAGGGCTTTGATGGCGCGTGAAAGGGCGGAGGCGTGATGTTGGATTTGGGCAAATATGCCGGCACCGTGTTAAGCGCTTATGGCGCGGCGATTGCGCTGCTGGTGGCTTTGGTGGTGGTGACCCTGTGGCAAGGGGCCAAGATGAAGCGCCGCTTGGCCGAGATGGAGGGCCGCTTGGCCAAAGGAGAGTAAATGACATTTCGCCCGCTGATCCTGCTGCCTTTGGCGGTTTTTGCGCTGTTTGCCTATTTGGCCTATCAGGGCATGCAAAAGGGGGATCAGCCCTTGCCGTCGATGATGGAAGGGCATGAAGCAGCCCCCGTGCGGGTGACCCCCTTGGGAGAGGGTGATCCCATCACGGATGCCGATTTGCGCGCACCGGGGGTGAAACTGGTGAACTTCTGGGCAAGCTGGTGCGAACCCTGTCGGGCGGAACATCCGATCTTAGAGGCTCTGCAAAAAGAAGGCGTGGTGATTTACGGGGTGAATTACAAAGACACGCCAGAGGCTGCGGCAAAATTCTTGGCCGAGATGGGCAATCCTTATACCAAGATTGGGGCCGATTCAGGGCCGATGGCTTTGGATTGGGGGGTTTACGGCGTGCCTGAGACCTATGTGATTGATGGCAAGGGCGTGGTGGTTTTGCGGGTGGCGGGGCCGATTACGGCAGGGAACTTGGACACGATGCTGCGTCCGGCGCTCAATAAAGCGGCGCAGTAACGGATTTTCTGCGAAAATCCTAAATGCCGAATTTTCTGCGAAAATTCGTTTGTTAAGATTTTTCGCAGAAAAATCATCTGTAGAGTTTTCGTCGAAAAGTCGTCTCTAGAACCGCACTTTGATCGGGCCAGAATGACAGATCACCACCAACTGATGTCCCGCTTCAATCAGATGAAAGCCCCGTGCCCGCACAGCCAGTTCAAACCGTTCTAACCCAATCTCGGTTTCGACCCAAAGCTTCGATCGGCGCACAACACCGCCCGAGGCCACGGCCTTGGCAGCAAAAATCTGGCCTAGCCAGACGTCAGGATTGGTGATGCGGATCGTGTCCATGGGGCGACACATAGCGCCCCATGGTTAAAAGATCGTTACTCAGACCGCGCGCGACGCCCACCGCGGCGTCCTGATGTTGCGGCAGATGCCGCAGCCGATGCCTCGGCAAAGGTGGCCCCCGCTTCGACCGCTTCCAAAACTTTGGCAAAGCGGATCCACTCGCCGCCATTGGCATCGTGGTTCATCAGGAAGTTGGCGGCGCGGATCGCCTCCATCTCGGGCTGGCGCACGGGGTTCATGATGGCCGATGTCATGCCGGCGGTGATCGCCATAGGCAGGAAGGCGGCGTTGATGCCGTGGCGCTGCGGCAGGCCGAAGCTGATGTTCGATGCCCCGCACGTGGTGTTCACGCCCAGCTCTTCGCGCAAACGACGCACGAGGGCGAAGACCTGTTGTCCAGCCGACCCCATAGCGCCCACGGGCATGACCAAGGGGTCAACCACAATGTCATGGGCGGGAATGCCAAAGTCAGCCGCGCGCTGCACGATCTTTTTTGCCACGGCAAAGCGCACGTCGGGGTCTTGCGAAATGCCGGTGTCGTCGTTGGAAATTGCCACCACGGGCACGTTATACTTTTTCACCAAGGGCAGAATACGTTCCAGACGCTCTTCCTCGCCCGTGACCGAATTCAAAAGCGGGCGGCCTTCGCAGGCCAAAAGTCCCGCTTCCAAAGCGGCAGGAACCGAGGAATCAATGCACAAGGGCACATCGACCACGCTTTGAATGATCTCGATCAGCTTGCGCATCAGCGGTGGTTCGGTGAAGTTGTTATCGGCATAGCGCGGATCGACGGCCATTTTGTTGGTGAACACAGCGCCAGAGTTCACATCCAAAATGGTCGCGCCACAGGCGACCTGCTCCAGCGCGTCTTTCAAGACGGTGTCAAAATTATCCACCTCTAACTCAGCCGCCAGTTTTTTGCGGCCAGTGGGGTTGATACGTTCGCCGATCACGCAGAAGGGCTCGTCAAAGCCGATGATCACGGTTTTGGTTTTTGATTCTACAACGGTACGGGTCATTTGGCTTATCCTTTATGCGTTCACAGGCAGGCCAGCAGCGCCGCCGTTGTCGGTGACCCATTGGGCATTGGTTTTGATGCCGCCCAAGGGGAAGAAATGCACCTGTTCGATGTTAAAGCCGGGGGTGGCCGCTTTGTGGGCGGCCAATGCGCCGGCCACTTCGGTGGGTTCATAGGGCAGCAAAAGCTTGGTCACATCCATCGCGCGCTTTTGCAGCACGCGCAGTGACGGGCCAACCCCGCAAGCGATGGCGAATTTGATCAGGGTTTGCAGCTTGGCGGGGCCTGCGATGCCGATGTGAATGGGCATGGAAATACCCGCTTCTGCCAATTTGTTGGCCCATGCAATCACCGGATCAGCTTCAAAGCAGAACTGGGTGGCGATGGCGAATTTGGCGTCTGACGTGTTGGCAAAGGCCTGTTTCCACGCCAAAGCCTCCATGATCACAGCGTCACCGTCTTTATCGATGTCTTTGTTGCCTTCGGGGTGGCCTGCGACGTGCAAACGGTCAAACCCACCAAACAACCCGCTTTCCAAAAGCTGCATCGAGGAATGATAATCGCCGTGCGGGGCTGTTACACCGCCCGCCAGCAGCAAAGCCTGACGCACGTTAGCCTCGCCTTGATAGCGCGCAATCCAATCGGCCAGTGTGGCCTTGTCTTTGATGATGCGGGCGGGGAAGTGCGGCATCACGTCAAAGCCTTCGCCTGCAATGCGCTTGGCGGTGGCCACCATGTCTTCAATCGGCGTGCCCTCGATATGGGCCACGTAAACGCGTGTGCCCTTGGGCAAGATCGCGCGAAAATCTTCGACCTTTTCAGCGGTGCGGGGCATCACCTCGATCGAATAGCCTTGCAGAAAAGCTTCCAGTTCGGCGGCAGAGGAGGCTGGGGCCGCATCGCGGCGAAAGTTGAACAGGGCCATGGTATATCCTTTGCGTCAGGCGTTTGCCCAGCCGTCAGCGGCGATGAGGGATTTAAGGCGTTCGGTGTCGTAGCTGGCTTCAATCTTGGCGGCTTCGGCTTCGGCCACCTCCATCTGCTCGCCGTCGACGGCGAAAGGATCAGCTTTGCGCCATTCGGCCAAATACGCATCGGCATCCTTGGCGCCGATTTTCATAGCACAGCGGTCAATGGCCTGTTCAAAGCGTTCGGTCAGCTTGACCTTGGCCCCCGTGCGGCCCTTGCCGACAATGACCTGGGCGGGAATGTCGCGCCAGTAAACGATGGTAACGTCGGGCATGGGAGTGATTCCGCTCTGATGAGTTCGTGCTCTGTTTAACGCCAATTTACGACAAGCGATGCCGGATTTCGACATCAGACGGCGTGGATGCGACGGGCGGGGCTGCCCCGTCGCCCGTCGCTGCAATGCGGGCTTGAGCATGACAGCCTTCGGGGCTAACATTAGCGCAACCATAGATGGAGGGCGGCGATGGCGCCCCAGCGTCCCAGGGGAGTGGACGCACACGAGCCGAAGGTAGAGCCTGTGATGGGCGCCCTTTTGCCGGAACAGTCTGCTCCCTTACCGACCTTATCCGGTCAGCTTTATGCTGCGCTGGATTTGGGAACAAATTCGTGTCGGATGCTGATTGCCCAACCCAAGGGCAGTCAGTTTCTTGTCGTGGATAGCTTTTCCAAAACGGTGCAACTGGGCGCGGGGCTAGAGGCTTCGGGCAAATTGTCGCGCGCCTCGATGAACCGCACGATCCAAGCGCTGCGGATTTGTGAAAAGAAAATCGAAAAACATGGTGTTGGGCGGATGCGGCTGGTTGCGACCGAAGCGTGTCGCCGCGCCAGCAATTCCAAGGAATTCATCAAGCAAGTGCGCCGCGAAACGGGGCTTACGATTGAAATCATCGGATCGGAGGAAGAAGCCCGTTTGGCGGTGATTTCTTGCGCGCCCTTAGTGCGCGCGGCTTCAGAGCAGCTTTTGATCGTCGATATTGGCGGTGGGTCGACCGAATTGGTTTGGATTGATCTGTCGCAGGTCGATCCAGACGATCGACCAAAGTCGATCATGCGTCTGTCGTCGGGCTTTGACAGGCAGGGTTTGGGTGACGCGCGGGTGGTGGATTGGATATCGGTTCCGCTTGGTGTCGCCACGCTGAAAGACCAATTCATTGATGTGGAAGATGATTCCGCCCGTTTTGCGCTGATGTCTTGGTTCTTTGAGGAAAGCCTTGCCACATTTTCGCCCGCCACAGTCGCCCAACCGCGCAAGGGGTTCCAGATTATCGGCACCTCGGGCACGGTCACCACGGTGGCTGCATCGTTCTTGGGGCTGCGGCGCTATGATCGGGCGAAAGTCGATGGGTTGGTGATGTCGTCCGACCAAATCGACCTTGTCATCCGTGAGTATCTGGCGCTTGGTCCGGAAGGACGCAGGACAGACCCGCGCATCGGGCGGGATCGGCACACGTTGATCATGTCGGGCGCGGCTATCTTGCAAGCCTTGATGCGCATCTGGCCCACCGATCAGCTTTCTGTAGCGGATCGTGGGCTGCGCGAGGGGCTGTTATACGCACAAATGACCGCCGATGGCGTGTTGGGAGACGGACCTTTTGCATGACTGAAACAAATGACTCCGGCCGAGGGCGGCGCGATCTGCGCATCAAGGTCAAGACGGCCAAGGGCAGGAAACTGTCCTCGACCCTGTGGTTGGAACGACAGTTGAACGACCCTTACGTCACCAAAGCCAAGCGCGAAGGCTATCGCGGGCGTGCGGCCTATAAGATCATGGAGCTGGACGATAAGTATGGCTTCTTCAAACCCGGTGCTCGGGTGGTCGATTTGGGCTGCGCGCCGGGCGGGTGGTGTCAGGTGGCTGTGCCGCGCGTGAACGCTTTGGGCGAAAAGGCCAATAAGCCGATTGGCACCGTGCTGGGGGTTGATCTGCAAGAGATTGAGCCGATTGCCGGATGCGAACTGCATCAGTTGGATTTTCTGGCCGAGGATGCGGATGGCTTGGTCAAGGGGTGGTTGGGCGGCAAGGCCGATGTGGTTCTGTCTGACATGGCGGCGTCCGCATCTGGGCACAAGGGCACAGATCACTTGCGCATCATCGCCTTGGTCGAGGCCGCCTTGGCCTTTGCCTTTGATGTGCTGGAAGAAGACGGCACCTTTGTCGCCAAGGTTTTGGCGGGCGGGGCGGAATTGACGATGCAAAACCAGTTGAAGAAAGCCTTTCGCAAAGTGGCGAATGTGAAGCCGCCCGCAAGCCGCGCGGATTCCTCGGAAAAGTTCGTCGTCGCGCAGGGGTTTCGCGGGCTGAAGATGACGCAAGACGATGATCCGCGCGATTATTGAAGCCTTTTCCTAATCGATCAAAAAGAAAGGGCACCCAAAGGTGCCCTTTTCTTTGCGGTCTGCGCCAAGATCAGCCAGCCCAAGTGCGCACGGGGCCGCAATCCATATGAACGAAGTTCCCGTGGTAATAGTGGCCCACACCGCCCGCGGCACAAGCCTCACCCGCTTTGGCCATTTGCTTGACGCTGCGCGACTGCAACCGCAGATCCGCAGCCATGCCTTGCACATGCAAAGAGTTCTTGGCGACGCCGTGCGATTCAGACCGCAGCATGGAGTTGGTTTTTGTCGTGCGGTAGCCCGACAGCAACATATAGGGTTCGTTCACGTCCAGCAGGTGATGGGTGGCGGCGATGATATCCAGATTGTGCGGGTTCATCGCAATCGAGGAATCCACCCGCAGATCGCGCATGAAATGGCTGATTTCTTTAACCACCTCGGGGATATACTCGCCATCGATCCAGTAGATCGCATTGACGCTTTCGCCCGAACGGCCCGAATACATATGCACACGGCGCACATCGCCTGCGCCCTTTAACAGGCCGGCTGCTTTGGAAAAGGTCGGGGCGGCAATCACAGTGGCGGCGGCAAAAATGCCCAACAAACTGCGCCGCGATAGATTTGCGTTGATTGTTTGTGTCATTCGTCTGCCCGTCCTGTTCTTTGCCCAATGTGCAGGTATGCCGGAAATTCTGGTGATCCGTTCACGTTCTGCTCCGTTTTAATGACACATCTTGGGCGTTGGCCCAACACTCAATGCAGGGTTGATCACGAACCTGGGGGTGCATCGGCAAGATTTCGCTGAGTCGGGTGGCGAAAAAGCGCCAACCCGCACAATTAAAGCCTATGTGGCCTTTCTGTGACAGGTCCGAAAATCTCGCAGGCGTGATCTTGGCGTGATTTGCAAGATCGGCGGATTTTCGCTAGGGTTCGGAAACTTAAGCAAAAAGAAGGGCTGCACGTTACGTGTGACAGCTGAGAGGGTCTGAGGATGCAGAGTGGTGCGGTTAATCGCAGGGCGGCGCTTGGCTTGATGAGCACGGGCTTGGCTTTGGGCGCGGGGATCACCCCAGCCTTTGGGGCGCTGAATGCTTTAACCACGGTACAGTTCGATGATCCTGTTATCGAAAAATTCTACAGCGCGCGGGGATTTGCCACGCTGTGGACCGGCCAAGGTGACGGCGCGCGGCGCAAGGCTGCGTTGCAAGTCTTCGATAGGGCATCAGATCATGGTTTGCCTGTGGCGCGCTATGACGCCAAAGCGTTGCGCCAAGCCTTTGGGTCTGCCCAGACCGAGGCGGATCTGGGCCGGTTGGAAGTGGCAATGACCACGGCGCTTTTGGCCTATGCCCGCGATATGTCCTCGGGCGTGTTGACCCCAATCAAGGTTGACGAGGGCATCCAGCGCAAAATCCTGCGGCCTGATCCCGAAGCCATCCTTGCCCAAGCCGAAGGAGCGGATTTTGGCCCTTGGTTGAAAAGCCTTGTGCCATCCACCCCGGTTTACAGCCGCCTGATGGCTGAAAAGATCGCTTTAGAGGAGCTGGTGACCAAGGGTGGCTATGGTCCCGCACTTACCGCAGAAGAGATCAAG
>Ga0209550_10001864_pt1 | contig 20326 bp, 22 predicted proteins | sample LauGreSuBDMM15SN_2_FD_187567 | JGI IMG/M metagenome (GOLD analysis project Ga0209550, IMG submission 187567) | Freshwater lake microbial communities from Lake Michigan, USA - Su13.BD.MM15.SN (SPAdes) (version 5) | ecosystem: Environmental > Aquatic > Freshwater > Lake | place: Lake Michigan... | reverse complement strand
ATGTTAAGAGGGATCGACCACCACGTGAAGGAGATCAATCTACATATGTTAAGAGGGATCGACCACCACGTGAAGGAGATCAATCTACATATGTTAAGAAAGAATTGTCACCTGAAGAAAAAGCTGTTCGTGATGAAAAAACAAAGGCTTTCAATCTAGCACAAGATGCAGTAATTAAAATGTGTGTCGATAGATGTAGTCCTAAAATTCGTGAAGATATTAAAAGTAATTTAGCATACCAGGTTTATTATAGTAGGACTCTTGTGATGGATGTACAAGATGATAATATTGTAGTAGAGGTTGATGGTAATAAACATTGTTATTCTCTAAAGAGGTTTCTTGACAATCGATTTTTCCAAAGGAAACTTCGTGATGAATATGCTACATTTTTGCCTGATGCATGGATTCGTCTATTTGAAGGAAGAGATGAAGGAACATATTGTATTGGTGTTCAAAAACGTAAAGAATAATATTAAATATTATTTTAATTATTTTATCTAAATTTATTTTATAATATTTAAATTTATTTTATATATTATAATATAATACTATGAGTATAGTTGATCAAGAAATATATAAAAAAAAATATATAAAATATAAAACTAAATATATTAAATTAAAAGAACAACAAGGATCTGCATTATTATCTTGTCCCAAATGGAGATATTTCTTTTGTTTTGATACTTTTGAAATTGATGAGACTCTTAAATATACAGAATTTAAAAAGAAAGCAAATTATCAATCTTTCTTATTAGCAGATGATAAAATATCTTTCTCAAAAATTGATTCTATTATTGGAGGTATTAGAGAGAAAGATCCTCTTATACAACATGTACGTAGTAATTATACTGGTATCACAGATAGTAAAGGAATTTTATATACTAAAAGTGATAAAAAAAAACATATTAAGATACCCGCAAATATTATTCAATATATTAATAATATTTATTTAATAGGAGAACAAAAATTATTAAATAGAATAAATCAATTAATACTTGAATCAAGTATTATTAACAAAGATAAAACTGAAGGTACATTTCCAAAAATTAAAAAGATATATTCATTTTTTGGTGAAGATATGCAATATAAATATAATGTAAAATATAATGATGGATATGATGTAACTAAAAATACAATAAATCTAATTGAGATTACTATTGATTCTAATTCCATTAATAACCATTTACTTGGACCTTTAATAGATAAAGAAAAATCCAAATAATGATTAATCATTTTTTTTAACAACAGGATCTAAATATTGTGATGCTAATTTATTACCCAAATTTAATTCAACTGATGCTAAAGACTTTTCACCAGATTCTACTTTCTCTAAATTACTAAACATTGTATCTAACATACTTAAATCCCCACCTTTACATACTTTTTTTACTAGAAATGGATAAGCTTCGTAAAATTCTGGATAAGTATTCATAATTTCTAATTCATGTTCTAAAGTATTATAATTACCTTTTTCTTTCATATCATTAATTACTTTTGTAATTGTAATAATATTTTCTTTAACAAGATTAATATTAAATGTTGTTCTTACAATTGGTTCAGTTTTATTCATATAATATATAATATAAATAAAACTTTAAAAACCTTTTTTATTTAATTCTTTAAAAACCTCTATTTTTAAATAAGAATGTTATTAAAATTATTAATAATAATAATCCAAATAAATAATAAATACCATTATTATTAAATAAATTTTTATTTTCTCCACCTGTTTGTTGATATATAATAGTATGTTTACATTCAGTATTGTTTTCTATTAATTTACGCGCGTCTTCATATTTAATAATTGGTTTGTTTTTCATTTCATTAACAATATTATGAACATCAATTAACCATTTAATTAATGATTCCTTATTTTGTAAAACTTCATCTGATAATGGCATTTTAACCAAGTTTTCTGCAAAATGATTAGCACATATAGAACATGGTAATACATCTGATAATAATGTAAAAAATTGTTTATACTTTTTTTTATTATCTTCTGAAGGGTTATCCGGATAACCTAATGTTATATAATGTAATGCATGCCATACACTAGGTCCCCAAACATCAGGTCCAATCACTTTATTACTCATTACTTATACTAATATTTTTTTTATAATTAAATTAATTTTTCTTGGATTAAATTAATTAATATTGCTTTAGTAGGTTTTTTATCTACAGTAATGTTAAATTCTTTCGATAAATCGACTAATTCTGTTAATTTCATTTTATTTAATTTTTTTATATCATACTTAATTTTATTACTTTCATTATTATTAATTTTATAATCTTCCATACTAATAACATCATTTATATCACCAATAATATTAAATACTTTATCAGGACTAATATAATTTATTAAATCTTTAGTATATAATATCTTTTTAATAATAATATTATTATAATCAAATAACCGTTGTTGATCCCCTTTAGAATTTAATGACATTATAGGTTCCCATAAATTATTATATTTTGATAACAATAAAGTTTGTTTCCATGGATTCATCACATCGTCAGGATATACTGCTTTTATTAGATTATCTTTAAAATCAAAAATTAATAAATTTATATTAAGAATATCAACAATATATTGTAATACATTGTTATCTGGATCAAGTTTAAATCTTTCCCTAAAATCATTTTTATCTAATTTTTTAATAAAACTAGATAATTTACTCAATTTATATTTTTCAAGTATTTGAGATTTAAAATTATTAATTATTGTATTTTCATCTTCAGTATATGTAATAATAAATTCATTAAATAATAGTGTAACAACTGATGACCAAAAACTAACATTATTATTTTCAGGATCATGTATAGTTACTCCATATCTATAAAATTTATCAGTAAATAATTGTTTAAAAGTATCTGGCCATGATGTTGAATATGTATAAATATTTTTTTGTGTTGTAAATGTATCACCTGTTTTTAATGGATTAGTCATATTATTTTTTACTAAATATTTTATGATTAATTCATAGTTTATTTCCATTATATTATTAATTAGTATCATGTGTTTAAATATAATATTTAAGATTTCAATTTTTATTATAATTATAATATATTTTATGTGTTTATGTGCTTAAAATAAAATATAATTATTTTAAATATAATTTTGTAATTGTAAATTCACAATTATTATGTAGTTTTAATGACTATGGTGTTAAAATTTTAATGCAGATTTTTGAAATGTTGTTAATCTTGATTTGAATGCATTTAATTGTGTTGGCGGTACATCAACTATTTGTTGTGGTGTTATTCCACCTATTTGTACTGTTGTTAATTTAGCTATTTGTGATTGTGTTAATTTTGATATAATTGCATTTAATTGTTGTGATGTTAATGCAGTTATTTTTTCTGATTTTATTTGAGATATTTCGTCTGGTAATATCATTTGTATAATTATAGCTATTCTTTCTGGTGTTATTTCTCTTATTTCAGATGGTTCTAAACTATTTTTTATAAATAAACCAGCTAATTGTTTATCAGTTACAGCTGACACTGATTCAAAATATATATTACAATCAACAGTATTAGGATTAACAGTATTAGGATTACATGAGAAAGGAGATTTACAAATATTTTTACAATATCTTTTTTCGAGTTCAGTTTTAGTGGATGCTTGTTTAATTATTCTACCAAAGTTTTCAATATTAGTGTTTTTATCAGGGAATAACCAATTAATAATAAAAACACCTAAAATGATCGAGATTGATGCATATAGTATATTTTTAGTTTTATTTAAATTATACATTTTTATTACCCATAATACTAAAATTATATATAAAAAATATTTAAACATATAATTTATATTAGAAAATTATTTTAAATAATAAAAACTAGTATTTATTATTTATTATTTATTATTTATTATTTATTATTTATTATTTATTAACATATCAAACCTAATTAATATCTATAATCTATTGTAGAATTAAAATTAGTACAAATTCATATATGCTTATATACCAATAATATTGATCATATACCAATAAAATATTTCTTATAAAATAAAATTCATTTATGAAAAGTTTATTATCAGTCAAACGATAAATAAAGTAAATATTATATTAATCTGTATCAAAAATTAATCGGTATCAAAAATTAATCGGTATCAAAAGTAACTGAGTTTAATTTAACTTTCAATTCAGATTTTTTAAATTTTGAAATTGTGTTACACCTAAAAATATTAATTTTCTTTAGCTTTTTTAATTCTAATAGATGACTAAGGTATTCATCCATAATAGGACATTCATAAATTGATAATTCTTCTATATTTACTAAATATGGTAATCTATACCCTTTTATATTACATCCATATAACGTTAAATTTTTAATCTTTTTTAAATATATTAAATTATCATCATTTATCGGCGTTGATAAATCTAAGCTTTCAAGTTTTAATAACTTGTCATAATCTTTGCATTTTATTCTTTGACAAGATGATATATGTATTTTTTTTATATTTGATAAATATAGAATTCATCTATCTGTTATATGACCGAATGTCATACTTAAATCTTCAAGATTAGTTAGATTTTGAAAAACATCATCTGTTAATGCATTAAGATTATAAATTTTAAGTTTAACTAGAGTTGTTAAATTAGACAAACCATCATTAGTAATCTTGCTACAATTACTTATTGTCAAATCTTTTATTTTTGTTAATTTTTTAATTCCACTACTAGTTATAACATGATTATCATCTATATAAAATTTTTCTAGATTTGATAAATAATCAAACATTTTATCGGTAAAATGATGACCACCAATCCAATGTCCGCAACAACCTTGCAGATCAAGATCTCTAATTTTTGATAAATATCTAAATGCATGATCTGTTATTGATATTTGATCACATAAATTCATCCTAAGAATTTGAGTATTATCAAGATATTTAAAATCTTCATCACATAGATCAGTTCTTCTACTAATATTTGCACTTGTCATATTTGGGAATGACTTTTTCCAATATTTTAATGATCTCTTGATTCGTAACATATTATGATTATCATAACATTTAACATATTCTACATTATCTTTATTAGTAGTTCTTAATCTTTTCAAATCACTCAATGAAAGATTATTAATAATTAGTTTTATTACATCAGTATTTAAGTTATTAAACATATATGTTTTATCTATAATAGATTAAATGTATAAAAAAATCAATTTTTTATATATTTATTAGAGTTTTTTATATATTTATCAGAGGTTTTTATATATTTATTAAAAGTTTATATTTTACTGACTAGAATTAAAATAATAGGTTGTTATACGTATCACTATTTTTTTCTTCTTCTAATCCTCTTATATTTACTTCTAGTCTATAAATTTCTTTATTTAGTACAAATAATGAGAATGGTGGTATTAAATAAAAATACAAACCCATAATTCCATATGTATATCTAGATGTATATAAATATGTTCCATAATTATCTTTCTTATAATTATAATCATAGTAATTCATTCCACGTGTGAAACCTAAGAAAGACCAACCAGTACCTAATATCAATAATTTATTTTTAGTGTTCATTTAATCTATAAATTAGATAAATCTTTATCTCGTTGCTAGAAACATATTAATATATTCACTAAAATACGTACTATGAATAATTTTGTAATAATGAATAATTAAAATTGAAATAGTTATTATTTATATAAATAATAACTATTATTAATGGTTGAAATGAAAGAATTATATAAATATATACAAATAGTATTACATCTTTGTTGTATTATTAGTATATTTACTATAGCAATATGTGAAATGAAATATATTTCTTATTATTATAATAAAGATTTAGTATTAACAAGTGAAATTGAAGGATATAATTTTACATATATTTGTTCAATTATGAATATATTGAATACTATATTTTTATCATGGGTATTACTTGATAAAAATAATGTAAAAATAATAAGTTATGCAATTTTATTATTTATTATAAATCTAATTATAGGTTTTTGGACAGTATCACTTTATTGTAACCTTCGAATTTTTGGACGATTTAATGATATTATTATTATTCAGTTTGATCTATTTTTGATTGAATGTTTGATTCTTATAATTTTTATTATCTTTTCATTTTATAAATATCATAATAACTTTAATGAAAATAATACAAATTATGATATATTACCAGAACCTAATATAAAAGATATTACAAAAGATAATAATAAATAAAAAAATTGATTTATAATGATCTAAATTATTTTATTATATCTTTCATTATAATGAAAGATATAATAATTTTTACAGATGGTGCAACAAGCAATAATCAAATTAAAGGTAATCGAAAAGGTGGAATTGGTGTTTTCTTTGGTGATAATGATTCAAAAAATATATCTCTTCCACTTGAAGAAACTAAAACATTTAAAGTAACAAATCAAGTCTGTGAATTATTAGCTTGTATTAAAGCAATCGAAAAAGTAATTTCAACAGGAAAAATTGGGAAAAATAATATTATAATAAATACAGATTCGATGTATATTGTTAATACTATAAATGAATGGGCTGAAAGATGGGAAAAGAATAATTGGAAAAAATCAGATAATAAACCTATCCAAAATAAAGAATTAGTAATCCAATTATATTATTTATCATTAAATTTAAATGTTAAATTTAATCATGTGAAAGCACATACTAAAGAGCCTCTAAATAAAGATTCACCAGAATATTTTAATTGGTATGGAAATTATATGGCTGATTATTTGGCTGTATCATCAACTAAAAATTAAACTAAATATAAAAAAGTCCATATTATAGATAATTCTTTATAAAGATTTATTTTATATATTATTATAATGTTAAAGTATAAATATATTAAAAATATAAATTTATTTAGTAATGATAAATCATTAATTATAGATAATAATAAACAATCAAAAATATTAAATAAAAAAAGTTCTATAAATGAACCAGCTAAAATATCAACCGTGAAAAGAGGATTATCATAATATTTTAATTATTTTTTATTTTAATCATAACATTTGGATAATTTTTAGTAATATAATCTATCAGTTTGTTAGTTACTAATGATTTATCATTAATTTCAATTGCAACTAGTTCATCCAAATTTACTTTATTTCGCACTGCTACTTGTTGAAATATTTGGAAACTATAACCATTTAACACCGATATACTATAATCATATAATTTTTTTAATATTGTATTATATCTTGTATAATATTTATTATATTTTCTTTTATACATTTTATTTTTATCTACTTTCCATTCACATAATTTATTTGGCGTACTTGAATGTAATGTTGCAACATAAAAACTTTTATTAAATAACAATTTTGAATTAAAATACATTGTTATCATACTATGTATTTTTTTATCTAATAATTTATCAGTTACTGAAAAATACACAAATTTATTTTCAGTATATAAACCGCTACCTTCACTATTTTTTGGAGGTTTATCTAATAAAGAATATGATTTTAAATAACCATCTTTTAATATTGATTTTAATGCAGATATACTAGTATTATGAAATAAATACATATATATAATTTCTATATTATATATGTATTAGAAATTATATATGTATTAGAAAAATCTGATTGAAAATGTAATAAAAAATTTAGTTTTAATAATTTTTATTTTAATCAAAATTGCAATAGTAGTTTATTATAATTATAAAACCTTGTTTTTATTTGATTGCAATTATTATAAAAATTGTTCGCAAATGTAACAGGAATTCCATGTTTCATTGCAATAATAGTTTATAATAATTCAAAGCTTTACTTTTGAATTATTATAAAAATTGAAAAATTAATATATACATATTATATTAATTATATTATATGAATAATTCGAATATAATTAATACATTAAGGATCGAGGCTAATAAGAGTCTGATAGATCATCAGTTGGCGGCTGCAATTATTAAAGGAAAGAAAATGATTTCTAAACCATATTGTAATACTTCACGTGGTATTTGTCGAGGAAACTGTGTTGGAAGTCTCCACGCTGAAGCAAATGCTATAATGAATTATTATGGTAGAGCTTTATCATATGATAGGAAGACTGGATGGATCTTAGATGAAAGAGCACGATCAAAATTAGATATTGTTGTGGTTAGAATAACTAAATCTGGAGATATAGGTAATGCGAGACCATGTCATAATTGTCTAAACATGATGAAATCTGTTGGTATTCGTCGTGTTTATTATTCTGTAAATAATGAAGAAGTTATATCTGAGAATGTTAAAGATATGATAAGCATACAAGCTTCATCTGTTGATAAACATATTGATCAAGTAAATAATAATGATTATAAAGATCATAATTCTTATTATGAAAATTTATTAGTAAAATATTTTCCAAGTATGATTCGTAAATATAATCTAGATAATTTTATTCAATATAATTTATCTAATTTATTACCAAATCATCAAGTTATTATCCAAACTAATAAATCTACAACTTATGTTTGGATAACTGATTCTGAAAATAAAGAATTAATTAAGGCAGTTGTTATTATATGACATTTATTTTTTTATAATAGATTATATTTATTTTCTAAATAAATATAATATGATTATTATTTTAGTAATGATTATTATTTTTTGTATAATGATATTTAATTATAAAAATATAGAAAATATGACAAATGTTGTTCCATATTCTAATGAAGATGAATTAACTCCTAATCTTAAAACAAAATGTTGTTTAGTTGAAAAAAAATACTTACCTGATAATACAAATATATATGGTGGTAATTTTAAATATCTTTATACTAATAAAGAAAATGAACAATGTAACCCTTTATTATATGAATCAAATAATAATCAACAATTATTAATAGATGGTATGAATAATTGGTCAAATCAATATTGTTCAGACAATACAGACTCAAAAACTGGTAAAAAATTAGGATCATGTCGAATGATAAATAATGAATGTATTGATTTTGTTGATAAAAAATATTGTGATACAATTAATGGAATGGTTTGGTCAGATAAAACATGTAATAATCCATTAGAATATGTTTGGAAAGATCGAATTGTTAGAAATGTACCAGAAAAAGATAAAAATGATGGAACTTATGTAATGTTTCCAGAAAAATTTAAAAAATTTTAATTTAATTTAATTTAATTTAATTATATATATATATATATATATATATATATGAGTGGAAATAACACCATGAAAGTATTATTAATAGTATTTCTGTTAGTACCTACATTAATAGGATCGTTGATCGCATCAATAATTACATATTTTATATTTTCTGGAGCAACATCACTTCAGAAAAAAACAGGTACACCAGTTACAGTTTTCCCACTTATTGTACCATTTTTAATTTCATTAATTATTTTTATAGGATCAATAGTTTCAATTATATTAGTTAGTAATATGTAATTTTTATAATTGTTTAATGAATTCAACTAATAGATTAACTCCATAGCTCATTGATATTTCTTTAATAAAAGCAGATGGTGCAATATCTAAATGTATCCATGGGCAATTATCAGTCGCAAAATAATGTAAAAAACTTCCTCCAATAATACATCCTGCTTTAACTTCTAAATTTAAATTTTTAATATCAGCAACAGGTGATTTTAAAAAATCTAAATATTCTGGTCTAAGTTTAAGATATTCTAAATATTCTCCTACATTTTCTCCAATTTCAATTAATTTATTCTTATAAGATTCACCTTTTTCATTACACATTGAAATAGATGCGACTTCTGATGTAATTGCAACTGCACTTCCGGTTAATGTGGCAATATCTATGATTAAACAATTATTAGAATTTTTATTTATTAATAGGTCTTTATTAATATATTCTAAACAATCCGCTAAACATAATCTTCCTTCAGCATCAATATCTGTTATTTCAACAAGTTTTGAATTATAAGATTTAACTACTTGTCCTGGCCTAGTAGAAGTATTACCTATCATATTTTCAACTATTGGAATTAATAAATGAATATTATAATTATTATCATAATTCATTGATGATAATATATTTAAGACACTAACAATAATTGCAGAACCAGCCATATCAGTTTTCATTTCTTCCATATGTCTTGTTTTTATATTTAAACCTCCAGAATCATAAGTTACTGATTTACCTACTAAAAATATTGTTTTTTTATCATTTACTTCATTCATAGGTTTGATATGAACAAAATATGTATTATATGATGATCCAGCTCCAACTGCTTTTGTTAATGGAAATTTATTAAATGTTTTTAAGTTGTTAATTTCTATATTATAATTATTAGGTACTCTTGATTTAATATACTCTAAATAAGTTTCTGGATTTTTATTTGGATCCATAACAATATCTTTATAAAGTTTCAATTCATTCATTAGATTTTTAGTTTCATTTTCAATATCACTAATTTTATCATTTGTTAATGAATATCTATACATTTTAATTTCTTTTTTTGGTCTATAACTGTATAATATATTACTTAATTTTGTAATTATTTTATTAACTAAAAATATTTCTAGATTATTGAGAAATATTATATTTATAGTTTTAATATTTTCATATATATTTAATATCTCACTGATTTTTTTAAGTTCTTTAATTAATTTATATGATGTAATATTAAATACATTGATTTTCATGATGTATTTAGTACCATCAATATGTATAACGGTTCTGACATCAGTATTTTCTATATTATACAAAAATATTATTTTTAGATTAATCATATATTAACAATTAGATATTAATATTTTTTTAATTCATTTAAAAAAATATTAACTTTATAAATAATGAATATTGAATCAACAAACACAATAATCTGTAGAAAATGTGGTGGTCCGCATTTTACTATCAAATGTGGTAAAGCTAAACCAGAACCAGTACCAGAATCAGTGCAAAATCAAGTACAAGAACCAAAATTAGTACCAGGTCAATTAAGAGAACGTGAACAAAATCAAGAACGAGAACCAGTACGAGAACAAAGACAAAGATATAATAATGATTATAAAAATAATAAACGTGATAATTTTAGTTCAAAAAAAACATATCGTGTTAAATTATCCGAACTTCCTAAAAATATGACTGAAGAAGAATTGATGGAGATGACTTTTGAATGGGGACATATTGTTAAAATTAAAGTATTGAACTATGAAGAAACTTCAGTCTCGTATATTGATTTTGGATTTGAGGATGAAGCAACTTATTTTATAGAGGCAATTGATAAAACCCCATTAGAATCATTATTATTATCAGCTATTAGAGTTGATTCATATTAATTTTTAAAATGATTCATACTAGTTTTTTGTATGTTAAAATAAAAAATATTGAAAAATAGTATATTAAAAACATATTTTTATTAATATTAATGAATAAAAAGATATGTTTCTTATATACTGAGACAAATGGCTTACATCAAACAAATGACGATATCACGAAGAAAAATTTGTTTTCTTTTGCTCGATTAGTTGTTCTTAATTATGAAATAGGTGTTGTTATTAATAATGAATATACTCTAGAGAAAAGCGTGAAACACATAATTAAACCAAGATGTATGATTATTCCAGAAGAAACAGTTCAATATCATGGGATTACACAAGATAAAGCTATGAAGAAAGGGATAGATCCTGAAGAAGCTTTAAATATTTTTAAAGCTGATTTGAAAGGGGTTGATATTTTAGTTAGCCATAGTATAGATTTTCATCTTAAAACAATCATAGCTGAATCATTAAAATACAATATTTCCATTGATTTTAATAAAATAATAATTGTAGATACAATTAGTTTTTATCATTCATTTGGGTTTCTTAAATTAAAAGGTCTGGCTGAGAAATTAAAGATTAAAGATATCCCAGAAAATAATAAGAATAATGTGGAATTGATTAAAAATGTATTTTTTAAATTATATTCCAAGTTTCAAAAATCATTAAATTAGTATTATTTTTTAATTACTTTATAAAATAAAAAGTTGAAAAAGATATTTTTTCATTAATTATATATATAATTAATGAAAAAAATAAATATATCCTTTGAAGTTAATCTTGATGATTATCCAATGTTAAATAATTTTAAAGATGTTGCTAGACAAAATATTATTGAAGAAATATTTAAAACTGGTTATAATATTCATTTTCCTTCTCTTGAAAAAATAGAACAAAATCATCAATATAATGAATTACTTTGTCAAATTAATAATTCTGAAATAAGTGATAAATTATCTAGTTTAGAATGTAGTTTAACAAAATTAATTGGTATTTCTTCAAATTCTTCTAAAAAAGGAGAAATGGCTGAAATCTTACTAGAAAATATTATTAAAGATCGATATGGTGATCTAAAGTTTGAATCTAAAAGTCAAACACCTCATTCAGGTGATGCATGGTTATATCTTCCTGATAATAAAATAATTATGTTAGAAAGTAAAAATTATACTAGTACTGTCAATAAGGATGAAATTATAAAATTAGAATCTGATATGGTAACACATCATATTAAATGGGCTATTTTAGTTAGTTTTAATTCTATGATTCAAGGAATGAAAGAATTAGATTTCCATACCTTTTTACATAATAATGAAACTTACTCAATTATTATGATTTCTAATTTTTCAATGGATTATCACAAGTTAGATTTAGGATTACAAATTATTAGAAAGTTAATGTTAAAATTTGATAATTTAGCAAGTTTCCCATGGATAATTAATGATATTACCCAGAATTTAAATGAATTAAATCAAATCATAAAAAAAAATTACATATTACGAGATTCATATTACACTATGGAAAAAGATATTCAAAAGATATTATCTAATTATCATATCTTTTTAAGAGATTATCAATATGATCTTGAACAGAAAGTTAATGAAATTATTAATAAAATTCAAGCAACAACAAATAAATCAATTGAAATTAAAAAACCAGAAATAAGTTATCAAAATATTTTAGATAAATATGAAACAAAAAAAATATTACCATTAATTGTTAGATTGGTAGATTTATGTCAAGAAAAATTATGGAGTCTTGAATATAATGAAAATGATGATAACTGGTCAATTAATAAAAACAATGAAATATTTGGTTATGTTAAAGTTCAAATTAAAAAAATGATTATAAGTGTAAATGATATTAGTCTAACATTTAATCTAGGTAATGAAAAAGATATTAAACAAAATTTTGATATTATTAAATCAATAATTTCTTAATTTATAAAGTAATAGTTTAATTTATAAAACAAAGCTTTTATAATTATAATAAAAAATTGAATTATAATGATATAATAATATTATATATAATATTATTATATGAATATACCATCACAATTCTTAAAATTACATGATTGGATTGATATTAATAGATTATCTATTGAAAACTTATCAGATAATCCAAATGCTGAAAATCTATTAAAGCAATATATTGATCAAATTGATTGGTCATACTTATCTCAAAATCTAAATGCAATTGAAATTTTGGAACAAAATCAAGATAAAATAAATTGGTATTATCTATCAGAAAATGACAACGCTATACACATAATTAAAAAAAATCTTGATAAAATTAATTGGGATATTTTATCATTTAATCCTAATGCAATTGAAATATTGGAACAATACCCAGAAAAAATTAATTGGAAAAATTTATCTTCTAATCCAAATGCTATTTCATTATTAGAAGATAACATGGACAAAATTAATTGGAGTATGTTATCTTCTAATCCAAATGCTGTTCATATTTTAGAAAGAAATCTTGATAAAGTAAATTGGTTTTTTTTGACAACTAATGAAAATGCTATTTCTATTATTGAAAATAATTTAGATAAAATTAATTGGAGAATGTTATCTTCAAATCAATACGCTATTCATATTATTGAACAACATTTAGATAAAATTAGTTGGAAATTATTATCTGCTAATCCAAATGCTATTCATATATTAGAGGAAAATCTTGATAAAGTTTGTTGGGATTATTTATCTTTTAATCCAAATGCAATCAAAATTCTTAAAAATAATCAAGATAATATTAATTGGGAATGGTTATCAGAAAATCCATCTATTTTTGAAATTAATTATAATATTATTAAAGACAAATTACAATCTACATATGGTGAAGAATTAATTGCAAATCTACTTCATCCAGATAATTTTAGTAAATTTAGTGATCTAGGTTTATAATTATTTCAAATATTATATTTCTTTACTTTTTCAAGTGTTATTGATCCTCTAAATTATGGTCCTCTTGATGCTACACTACCTAAATCTGATATTTTTATTATATAATCAACAAATTGATATTGAGGGATATTTAAAATTATTTGCTTTTTCCTTAATCTTAATAAGTCACTATTAATGTTACGATCATGATCTATTAATCTTATATTAAAATCACCTGTAATATATAAATTATCAGAATAATCTAAACCTAATATTTTTTCATACATATCACGAAGACTCTTTTTTAATTCATCATCTGTTTGTAATGAGTTATTCATTCGAATCAATGCTTCATCATCATAATTACCAGTTTTATTTCGTGATTGTCTAATATGTCTTGTTGTATTAATATTTTCAATATTTTGAATACGAAATATATTTTCTATATAACATTTATGTATAATTTCTATAATATTTCTAATTGCAATTTGTGGAGAGACTTCAATTTTTTTATGTAAATTTATGAACTTTAAATTATCATAAAAAATCATAATTCCATTTGTAACCAAAATATCTCTTCTATTTATATATGTATCAATCGGAATACAATTTAAATATCTGTAATTTAAACTCATTGATTTTTTTTCCTTTTGCGTAAATTTTTGGTACTTATCTAATTCAATCCCAATATTTTGTTCTGTCATTTTTTTCCCTTGATCTCTTATCATAATATCTATGTCTGGAAATTCAAAATTATGATCATCGTCCATATCAATTATAAAAGAACAAAAACACGAATTTACATGGTATCTTTGCACCCAATATTTGGGTAAAACTTCACAACCCTTTACATCTACTACATCAGACCAGTCCTCATAAAGATTATTACAAAATAATTTAGTATATACACATTTTTTACCTCTGAATTTTAGATTTTTTATTAAATAATAATATAATGATGGATAACATTCTTGTAAATTTATAATGATTTTTTTAATACCATCATTAAATTGTTCCTCAATTTTCTCCATTAATTTTATAAAGATTCCATGATTTCTAAAGTTTATTAATTTTATAAAATCATCTTCAGATAATGTATATTGAGAATTACGATTTTTTTCTAAACCACACTTATTAGCATCATTAATTGGAGGGACTAAATTATTAATATTATAATTTATGTTTTTAAGAATTGCACTTGCACTTTCAACATTTAATGATAAAAATAATAATTCACCATCTATACTATGTATTAATGGATGATCTGATAAATTATTTTCATAATTTATTATATGTCTAGGATTACTATCTTCTTTTTTTATTATTCCAACAATATTATCAGGTATAACGATTGGTACTAGAGAATCTCCCAAATAGGGTACTGTTTTGCATGTTGGAGGTGGTTCTTCTTCATCATCTGAAAATGAACCAAAACTTAATTCTCCTGATGGATTACCCCCAATTAAATTTTTTAATTCTAAATATTTATTTTTGTAGGACAAATATTTCCTTTTAAAATCAATAGACATTATCTAATATTATATAATATTAGATAATATTATTAAAAAACAAAAAATTGAATTTAATTATTATTAATATAAAATATATTAATAATAATAATGAATAAATCTATCTCACAAAATGATGTTGAAAAATGGCAAAAAAATAAGCTAATTAATCCAATAACAAATAAGACTATTAAATTAAATGGACCTACCTATAAATCATTTGAAAAAGAATATAATAAATTATATGCTAATGAACTTAATAAAAGTAAAAGTTCAGATGAATCTGGATCATTATCTATCCTTAATCAACTAATCAATTGTTATGATGATCGTGATCCAATTAGTATGAATATATTTTGGACAGAAACTAATAATAATAAAACTGTTGTATATCCATTTGATCAACTAGATCAATTAGTTTTCTATATTGATAGTAAAAATAAACAAAGATGTTTGGAAAAAGAATCAATCTTATATTTTAAAAAATATAATATATTAAATCATCCTATAACAATGGAACAATTCCCTGATGAATTATTTGATTCGGTTAAATCAATGAATATTGAACCTAAGAAAGAAACTATTGATGATATTGCATTAAATGTATTTCAATTATTTACAAAACATTCTATTTTTATTGATTATAAATTATTTATGGTATTAGATAAAAATAAATTATTAACTTTTAATCGTGAAATTAAAGATGTTTGGGTTCAAAATCTAACTTTACAACAAAGAGATATAGTTTCTGATAAAAAATTATTTGAAAAAGATAATACGGAATTACAAAAATATGAATTAGATAATTTACAAATGTATTTTCTTGATAATATTAAATTCGCATTAGAATGTAATAAAGAAGAATTATCATTAATGATTAATTATATTTTAATTGGCACATTGGGTATTGTAATTCCTGAAATTAAAGATAATTATTCAGATGTAATGTTTTCATTTTTATAATTTAAGAGTTAATTATACTTAAACTTTCTTTATCTATAGGTATCATGAAAGTTTCAATATAACCTGCATATTCTGCAGCTGATTTTTCTCCTGATAAATAATCAATCATATTTATAACTATTTCTATTTTTGATTTATCCCAGATTAAATCAAATTTATCTAATAATTCATTTGTGTATAATAATAATAATTCTGATTCTTTAGATTTAGTATCAATTTTATCAATATCATTATTAGTCTCAGTATTATTAGTGTCATTAATAGTCTGATTATCATTGGCATTATTAGTTATTATATTATCTTCTAAATTATTATTTTCTTTTATAATATTATTTTCTTTTATAATATTATTATCAACATTATTATTTAACACAGTTTCTTTATTCAAGTCATCATCAATTTTAACAGGTGATGTTATTAATTCTGGATTATTTATTTTTATTTGTTTGTTTATCATTTTATTATGATTTTTTAATGATTTATCATTATTCTTTATTTTATTATATAAGTTTTGATTTGGATTAAATATACTATAGTTAAATGAATCATTATTTATTTTATTATCTTTATTATCTATTTTATCATCTATTTTATCATCTATTTTATCTATTTTATTATTATTTAATAACAGTTGATTTTGTTCACATTCTATTAAATGTAAATGACTATCAATTATTGAATTATAATATTTTAGACAATGAATAATTATTGGATAATCAATATATGTATCCATTAAATTAGTTAAACCTTGTTGAGCACATTTGAATATTGTTGTTATTTTTGGAATTTCTTTTATTTTATTGTTTACAAGATATCTTTTACATGCTATTTCTATTGGAATAGATAAGTAATGTATATCATTTTTTGTAACACCCATATAATATCTAGCTACACCTTGGAAAGGTCCAGATTCTTGAATATATAATTGATTATTTTTGATTGATACTTTACATCCAAAATTTTTTTTCCCTAGAACTGCTAATTTAATTATAGTAGATAGAGGATCTAATATAAATTTTTGTAATATTATAGTATTATTACTTTGTGGTTTTATACTAGTCATTATATTATCATATAAATATATTTTTTTTTTAAATAATAAAAATTGATATTATATTATTTTATACTTAACTTATTATAAATGTAATGTCTATTATAAATAATATTAATGTTAATCTATTTGATCATCAAATACGTACTTTTGGTTTAGATGGTCTTACTAAAATATTTTCAAGTTCTGTTTTAATATATGGTCTTGATAAAGGTCTTGCCACTGAAATTGGAAAAAATCTAACATTAAATGGAATTAAAAATCTTTATTTGTATGATAATAATATAATTAATAAAGAAGATATTGAAACTGGTTATTTATATTCAGAAAATAATATTGGAGAAATAAGATCTTTAGTATTAATGAATAAATTACAAAAATTAAATCATAACACAATAGTTCAATCTATTGATGATTATAAATTAAATCAACAAGTTACGATTGTGATAAATCAATCAGTTGAAGTAGTTAAAAAAATTAGTGATTATTGTCGATCTGAAAATATTAAATTAATTGTCCTTTGGTCAAAAGGTGTTAGTGGAGTTATATTTGTTGATGTCGGAAATAATCATTTAGTAATTGATAAAACTTGTGAAAATATTAAACCAGTTCAAATTGAACAAATTAATGAAACTGGAATTATTCAATGTGTAACAAATAGTACTCATGAGTTTCAAACTGGCGATACTATTAAATTTAGTAATTTAGATGGAGAAAATTTAGAACAATTTGAAAAAGAATGGCTTATTACAGTCATAAATAAAAATAGTTTTCAATTAGATGAATTTAAATTAATAAAACCATTTATTTTTATCAATGGTACAGTTAATCATATTAAAAAACCATTTGAAATTAATCACAACCCATTAGATTTAAATGTATCTGAATTGAATAATGATCTAATAAAAACTTATATACAAATGTATAGTAATAATTTAATAAATAAAATGCCAAAACTATGGACAACTGAAAATAACCAATTTATGTTAGAACATAATATATGTTTGCCAAATCATGCTAAATTATTTCATTATGAATTAATACCAATTGTTTCTATTTTTGGTTCGATTACAACATCTGAAGTGATTAAACTAGTAACTAACAAGAATATTCCAATTTCACAATGGTTTAGTTGGTCTGACGAATCATTAATCCCAAAATATCAGAATGATCATTCTTGTAAATCAACTTATGGTCTATTTTATGGACTTGAACTAGAAAATAAATTAATAAATTCAAATTGGTTAATTGTTGGTTCAGGAACTCTTGGTTGTGAACATCTTAAAAATTTAGCCTTTATGAATGTTAATAATATTATAATTACAGATCATGAACTTGTTGAAAAATCTAATTTAAATCAACAATTTCTTTTTAAGAATGAACATATTGGAAAATATAAAAGTGAAATAGCATCTAATATGATTAAACAATTTAAACCAACGTTAAATATTATCTCTAATATAAATAAAGTTGGATTAGATAATACAGATTTTACTGATTTAAATTTGAATAAAGTTACTGGAATTTTTAATGCAGTAAATAATATTAATACTAGAAAATTTATGAATGAACAATGTTTTAAAAATAATTTACCACTTTTTGATTCTGGAATAATGGGTACTAAAGGTAATATACTACCTGTAATTCCATTTGTAAGTGAATATTCATCAACATTAAATGATTATACACCTGAAAATTCATATCCACTTTGTGTTATCAAAAGTTTCCCAAATAATATAAATCATACAATTCAATGGTCGTTAGATCAATTTGAATTTTATTCAAGAGCACCAAATACTATTAATAATTGGTTGTTAGATTCATCATATCTTAATACATTAGAAGAAAATGATAAAACAATTGCAAAAGAAGATGTTAATCTATTTACTGTAAAATATCCAACCCAATTAAATGGTTTATCATCATGTGTTTTATGGGCAGTTGATATGTTCAATGATTATTTTTACGAGTCGATAAATAAGTTACTTGAATCATTTCCTCCAAATCACGATATTGCAGGTGTGCCTTTTTGGTCAGCTGGTAAAAGATGTCCAAAACCAATTAAGTTTGATTATACTAATCAACAACATTTAGAATTTATTGAAACAACTGTACATTTATTAGCAATGTGTTCTGGAATAGCTGATAATTTTAAAAAAAGTGATATATATAAAATATTAGATTCTTCATCAGAAGAACCATTAGAAAATAAACAATTTAAACCAATATATGTGTCACAACAATTTGAAACTAATAATGATTGGCATGTTAAATGGATAACAATTGTTTCTAATATGAGAGCTAATAATTATTCAATTCCAAATATTGATTATTTTCAAACTAAAGGTATTGTGGGAAAAATTATCCCAACAATTATAACAACATCTTCTATTATTTCTGGTTTAAGTATACTTGAGATGTTAAAATATTTAATGGGTTTCAAAGAAATTGATAAGTATAAATTATTAACTGTAAATTTAGCTGATTTATCAATAATAAAGTCAGAACCATTAGTAAAAGCTTCAATGATTGACATTGCAGGTGTTAAAGTAAATTCATGGACAAAATTTGAATATAATAAAGATACAACATTAAACGAATTTAAAATATATTATGAAAAAATATTTGAAACTGTTATTTCAATGATAGTTATTGATACTACAATGATTTATGCAGATTTTTTAGATTCTGATAAACTTGATCA
>Ga0209550_10001863_pt1 | contig 20326 bp, 11 predicted proteins | sample LauGreSuBDMM15SN_2_FD_187567 | JGI IMG/M metagenome (GOLD analysis project Ga0209550, IMG submission 187567) | Freshwater lake microbial communities from Lake Michigan, USA - Su13.BD.MM15.SN (SPAdes) (version 5) | ecosystem: Environmental > Aquatic > Freshwater > Lake | place: Lake Michigan... | reverse complement strand
AGAAGCAAATCAACGGTGAAAAGTAAATCATATTGAAAACATCAATAAATATTAATTTATGGCAAGTTTAGATACCGGCGATGGCGGCGGAGGCAAAAAAGGGCCTGGTGTAAAAAAAGCCAAGAAGTTGTCTACTATGGTAGACATGACTCCAATGGTTGACCTTGGCTTCTTATTGATTACTTTCTTTATCTTCACTACAACCATGGCACAGCCAACGGCAATGAACCTGTTCATGCCTAAGGATGTTGACAAACCTGAAGATCAAAACAAAGTAAAAGAATCTGGTGCTTTCACCATCATGTTGGGAAAACAAGATGTTGTTTATTATTACGAAGGACTTGATCCTTTGCAGATTAAAACAGCAACTTTCAAAACCATCAGGGATGAAATCATCCGTAAAAAACAAAGTACCAATGTTGAAGATCTAGTTGTAATCATCAAACCAACCGTTGATGCCACTTATAAAAATACAGTGGATATATTGGATGAAATGACCATCAACGCTATCAAAAGATATGCAATGGTAGATATCTCCCCACAGGAGTATCAATTGATTACCTTGACTGAAGCTGCTTCAGGAATCAAGTAATTTTGTGAAAAAAGTAGGTAACTGAATCTCAATTAAAACGCATTACCAATGGATGCAAATAAAATTTTAAGTTCCGAGTTCGTCGACCTCGTTTTCGAAGGCCGAAATAAAGACTACGGTGCTTATGAGCTGCGCAAAGATTATAACAAGCGTCTCAGAAACGCTTTGATTCTGACGGCTTCTTTGACACTGCTCATCGTTTTAGCTTCTTTCATATCCTCATTGGATCTAGGCAACAAAAAGAATGCCCTTGATATCAAAGAGGTACAATTGGAAGAAATCAAACAAGATGAACCCAACGAACCGCCTCCACCTCCACCTCCGAAGCCACCTGAGCCTCCTAAAGTTGAGATGGCAAAATTCACTCCTCCAAAAGTTGTGAAAGATGAAGAAGTGAAGGAAGAAGAGAAGCCACCTGAGATTGAAAAATTAGAAGAAACCAAGATTGGTACAGTAAACCAAGAAGGTACAAAAGATGAGGGCATCGTTGCTCCGCCTGTTGAAGACAAAGGTGGTGTAGTTGAAGCTCCAAAAGAAGATGATTACGACAAAGTTTTCCAAAAAGTGGAAATTGATGCTGAATTCCCAGGTGGAACAGCGGGTTGGACCCGTTACGTAACCAGGGAAATTGAGAGAAACATCGACGACCTTCAAGATGAAGGTAAATCTGGTACCGTGGTTATTCTTTTCATCGTGGACAAAGAAGGTTCAGTAAGTGAGGTGCGTGCCATGTCATGCAGCGAAGCTGGAGTCCCTAATTGCCTCGGTCCTGGTACAAAACTTGCTGAAATAGCTACCGCAGCTATCAGAAAAGGTCCAAAATGGAAGCCAGCTGTTCAAAACGGTCGTCAGGTTAAAGCCTATCGCCGTCAGCCAGTTACTTTCCAATTGGCAGAATAAAGTTAATTTTAAATACATCAATACTAGCCGTTCGTTTCAAACGAGCGGCTTTTTTTTATCACAAACAATAAATTGTTGTAATTTAATTTTTGAGCTGTCTCTTTTTAATCATTACACCCGGTTTTTAAATTGACATAAATAAACAATTATTGATAGATTATTATGGGATGGATTCTGAATTCTAAGGCTTATTTTGTTTTAGTAGTTGTTATCATTGTAAATAGCAATGAAGCGTTCTGCCAGAAAAAATGGCAATTTGACTTCGGCAATGGATCAGCCAAAGCAGGATTCTTGCCTATTGATGCTCAAACCATGTATAGCGATTCATTGGGTTATGGGTTTGAAACATCTCAAAATCTTAGAATCTATAACAATAGAAAAGTAAAAAATCCCCTTACCTCTGATTATATTACTTCTTCTGAACCCTTTTTTTTCTCGGTTTTAGTACCTGAAGGGAACTACGATGTAGAAGTTGTATTGGGCGACAAACAAGGGATTTCAGAGACTGTTATCAGGGCAGAATGCAGGAGGGCTATGAGTGATTTGGTTGTTACCAAGAATGGAGAAATTGTAAAATTGAAATTTACGGTGCATGTACGCGATACCATCATCAGAACCAATGGGATTGCAACAGGATTTGTAAAATTAAAATCAAGAGAGCGCGATTATTTGCACTGGGACAGAAAACTAACGCTGGAATTTAATGGGAAAGAACCCAAAGTTTGCGGACTTACCATAACACCCAACAACGAAGCAACAACTGTTTTTTTGGCTGGAAATTCTACTGTGGTAGATCAGGATAAAGAGCCCTGGGCAGCATGGGGACAAATGATACCAAACTTTTTTATCCCCAGTAAAGTTGTGGTAGCCAATTATGCAGAATCAGGTGAGGCATTAAACTCATTTCGTTCAGCCCGCAGGTTAGAAAAAATACTAACCCTGATGAAACCAGGTGATTATTTATTTATAGAGTTTGGCCACAATGATCAAAAGCAAAAAGGCAATGGAATAGGACCATGGACCAGTTATTCCAATGATTTAAGGGATTATATCAACAAATGCAGAGGCAAAGGTGGCATACCAGTTTTGATTACTTCCATGCACCGAAGAAGTTTTGATTCTACCGGTTATATTACGAATACATTGGGGGAGTATCCCGCCGCCGTTAGAAAAGTAGCCATGGATGAAAATGTGCCGTTGATAGATTTAAATCAGCTCAGTAAAATTTTATATGAAGCATGGGGCGTGGAAGAGTCGCTCAAAGCATTTGTTCACTTTCCTGCCAACAGTTTTCCAGGACAGGATAAGCCGCTGATGGATAATACACATTTCAGTACTTATGGAGCATACCATATCGCTCTATGCATTGCAAAAGGAATGATTGATGCAAAGCTTCCGTTGGCAATTCAATTAAAAAATAATTTACCGTTGGAATATATTGTTAAACCAATGAAATTTAGTGAATGGTACTGGCCCCTCAGCAGTTTACGCCCATCCCTAAAGCCCGAGGGAAACTGATTTAAGAATTTGTCAAATTATCATGAAGATGAAAAAATTATTGTTAGCCTCTTTGTTTTTTATTTTTGTTAGTACATCCTTGAATGGACAAGTTATTATGTCAACCGGCGGAAAGTCCATGCCAGATTCATGGATTGACAGTGCAACTGGGCATGTGGTAAAACGACTAACAAATAGAGTAGGTGATAACATGAGTTTTTATTTCCACAACAATCCATTTGTGGGTAATGAAATGATTTTTTATGGAACGGATCAGCTTCCCGCTAATCTAAATACTGCCGTAAAGCAGGAAACTTACAACATCAACAGCAAGAACAAGCAGCTATATAAAGTAAATCTTTCTTCAAATAATATCGAGCAGTTAACAACGCAAACCTTGCCGATGAATGGTGAAATTGTTGGTAGAAAAAGGAAAGAAATATTTTATCAAATAAAAGACAGCATTTTTTCTACACATGTGGAAACAAAAAAGACAACCCTGATTTATGTTTTCCCACCTGATTTTAAAGGAAGCATCACTTGTCTGAATGCAGATGAAAAACTGTTGGGTGGAGTTTGGTCAGGTGATTCCGAAAAAGAGCTCTTTAAAAAGTATCCCAATAAATCAAGTTATTTTGACATAATTTATGAAGCACATTTGCCCAGAACCCTCTTTACCATTGACATTAAGACAGGACAGTTGCAAAAAACATTTACTGATTCTGCTTGGTTGAACCATGTTCAATTTTCACCAACAGATCCTAAATTGATGATGTTTTGCCATGAAGGACCTTGGCATAAGGTTGATAGAATTTGGACGATAGACATTGAAAAGCGTATTCCAGTTAAAATGCATACGCGGACCATGGATATGGAAATTGCGGGACATGAATGGTTCAGTAAAGAGGGTAACATGATATGGTATGATTTGCAACAGCCACGCTCTAAAACATTTTTTATTGCGGGCGTTTCATTAAAAACGGGAGAAAGAAAAAAGTATAGTATAGAAAGAAATGAATGGAGTATACATTTCAATGCCAATAAGGATCAGTCAGCTTTTTGTGGTGATGGCGGCAATCCTGGACAAGTAGCGAGGGCTACTGATGGCCAGTGGATTTATTTGTTCAAGCCAGAAGGAGACAAGATGAAATCAGAAAAGCTGGTTGAAATGAAACACCATAATTATAAACTTGAGCCCAATGTGCATTTCTCTCCAGACAATAAATGGGTGATTTTTAGGGCAAATTTTGAGGGAAGTACACAAGTTTATGCCGTTTCCATTGTAAAGAAATAGGTTATACCAACATCAAGTTTTATTTCAAATTGGGGAGTTCGCATTTTCGCAGGAAACAAGGGTTTAGAAAATGGTATTATTTGAGGTTATTCGAAAATGAGTTTTCGGGAACGATTGCGTAAATAAATAGACCATTTCGGGGTGGTACATGATTGTGAAAAATAAAGACTTCCCTATATTGTAGCCCATAAAACGATTGAATCTTATTTAAAAACATTTTTTACCATTTATTGCAAACTGAATTATGAAAAAAAGTCACGCTTCATTTCCTTTCTCTCTGGTGTTTTCTCGCACAATTACATTGCGGTTCGTATAGGTAAAATGTATTTTACAAGCTATTTATAAAATTATTTTCCTAGGAAGGAATAGTTATCAATAATTTTCTCAAAATCTACAATGAAAAAATTCACTTACCCATTAATGCTGTTGATGCTGATGTTGATAGGCAGCATGAGTTGTAAAAAAGAAGCATGGGATGCATATTATGGCCGACCAGCAACGCTGGAGCCACCAATTTACCAAGTGCTTGAAAGCAAGGGAAACTTCAAGTCCTTTTTGTCGGTGATTGACAAATCTGGGTACAAGAAAACATTGTCATCTGCAGGATATTGGACAGTTTTTGCACCACATGATTCAGCTTTTCAAGTGTACATAACTGAAAATGGAATTACTGGTATTGCGCAGTTAGACAGTGCCGCTTGTCAGAAGTTGGTTACCTATGCTGTGGTATATAATGCATATAAGAAAGAGCGGATAGGAGATTTTCAGAGCAACATAGGATGGGTTCCCAATTCTGCATTCAAAAGAAGAACGGCAAATTATGTAGGTGTATATGATGGGAAAGATTCCTCGGGAAAAGCAATCAAGATTATTTCTAGCAACAGAAACAACAATGGAATTACTTATTTCGTGGATGCAGATAACAACAGTAAACATTTGCCATATTTTGTAGACAACTTCATGGCATCCAAGGGATTGACCGCTGCTGATTATAATTATTTCTATCCTAAAACAACCTATACAGGATTCAACGTGGCAGATGCCATGGTAACAGAAAAGGACATTCCTGCTGAAAATGGGGTGATACATGTTGTAAACAGGGTGTTGACTGTATTGCCAGGGTTGGATGAGTATATATCTTCAAAACCTGAATACAGTGAATTTAAAAAAATATTTGATAGGTTTTTAGTTCAGTATGCTTTAAATGCGAACGCCACCCAGAAGTTTCAAGCCATTAATGGGGGAACTGCATCGGTTTACACTAAAATCTTCAATTCAAATCTTGCCTTTTCTCCGAATAACGAAAATTTTACCAAGTTGCAAGACAATGATGCACAGTCCAATACCTATACCATGTTTGTGCCAACAAATGATGTATTGACAACCTATATCAATACCGTTTTGTTGAAACATTATCCCAGCTTAGCCGCAATGCCAATCAACATCATTTATGATTTTGTAAATGCGCACATGTGGCAAAGTGCTGTTTGGCCAAGTAAGTTTGCTAGTACTTTCAATTATTTAGGCGAAGAGGCTAGGTTTAGTTCATCTACCGATATTGTTGAGAAGAAGGTTCTTAGCAATGCCATATTCTACGGAACGAAAAAAGTACAAGAAGCTAATGTTTTCAGCAGTGTCTATGGAAAGGCATATTTAAACCCGAATTATACCATGATGACCAGTTTGTTAAACCAGGAATTGAAGTTTCAGGTTTCAAATGTGAGACAGAAGTACACGCTGTTTTTGGTCAGCAATGCTGTGTTGAATGCCGCAGGATATTTTGCAGATCCAACGGTTGACAACAACATCAATAACCAGTGGAGATACATACCACCAGCAGGGGGTACACAGCTCACAGGTTCATCGGCTTTGGTTCGATTGCTAAGGGTAATCAATATGCACATCGTACCCCAAGTTGACATTAAAAGTACTGCCTCAAATGGAGTAGCGAATACATATAGTGGGGAGTTTGTGAAATACGGCAACAATGCTGTTTTGGGGTCAGGAAACTTTGACGAGGGAAATGTTGCAAAGGTTCTTTCCTCAGAACCAGCCCAAAACGGAACGGTGCATTACATCGATAGAATCATCAACTTCAGTGAGAAAACAATTGGGAAACACATCGAATTGATCGGAACACCCGCAACTTCAGAATTTAATTCTTATTGGCAGTTTTTGAGAAATTCAAGCATTTATACATTGGCTACTGGGGATATAACCTCTGTGGCATCAGGAACTTTTTATACCATGTTCATCCCGAACAACAGTGCCATCAGAGCTGCTGTAAATGCAGGGTTGTTGCCAGGAACAGGAGTAGCGCCCAATAAGGTTCCACTGTTTAATCCGACGCTACCAGCAGATAGAGAGTTGGTTGTTAAATTCATCTATGCGCATATCTTAAATAAGAAAACTGTTGGAACAGATGGACTTGAAAGTGGTTCTTATGAAACACTTCAAAAGACTGGAAATGGAGATCCTAACAATGTATTTGTAAACAATTCTGCTTTGAATGTGATGTCGTTAACAGATATGAGCAGCAGGAATTCAAAAGTTATCCTAGGAAGCAGTAATTTTTTAAGCAACCGATGTACGATACATCTGATTGACAATTATTTAAAGTACAATAATTAAACTCATTCTAATATTTACTTTATGACGTATATAAAGAAATTGTTTTTGATGTTATTGATTTCATCTGTAGGGATGGTGGGTAAATCTCTTTTTGCCCAAGATGCAACAGCAAAGCTTATCATTCGCGGAAAGATTACAGATAAAAAAACCAAGGAAGCCATTGCTGGTGTTTCTGTAACGGAGATCGATGCAGAAGGAAGGATTGTTAAAGGGGCATCAACCGATATTGCCGGAAATTTTGTGTTGAAGATTATCAATCCAAAAAATAAAATCAGTGTTTCAAACATTGGTTACAAATCGATTACAAGGGCCATCGGTGGTGCAACAACCATCAATTTTCAATTAGAGGACGCCTCTGGCGATTTAGGTGAAGTGGTGATTGTAGCCAACAGAATAATTGATAACGGGATGCTTCCAATCAACGAGAGAAATCAAACCGTGGCTTCGGTAAAAATAAATGCAAAAGACCTTGAAGAGTTGCAGGCAGTAAGTATCGACCAGGCTTTACAAGGACGTTTGAGTGGGGTAGACATCACCGCAACGAGTGGAGATCCAGGAGCTGCCATGAATATCCGGATACGCGGTGTTTCTTCAATCAGCAGTACCGGAACGCCACTGATTGTGGTTGATGGAATGCCTTATGATACTGAAATTCCAGGTGATTTTAATTTTGGAACTGCTGATGAGCAGGGATATGCGCAGTTGTTAAATATATCACCAGCAGATATTAAAGACATCACTGTGTTGAAAGATGCAGCGGCAACGGCGATTTGGGGTTCAAGGGCAGCAAACGGAGTTTTGGTGATTACAACCAAAAGAGGAAGCATTGGGAAACCATCCATTACGTATACATTCAAAGGTTCTTCTTCGTTTTTGCCAGCTCCCATCCCAATGTTGAATGGAGACCAGTATTCAACTTTGATACCGGAAGCCTTCATCAACAGAAATGGATCAACGTTGAACAGTCAGAATGTAAGAGAATTTAATTATGACCCGAATGATCCGTATTGGTATAATAACTACAGCAACAATACAAATTGGGTGGATGCCATATCTCGTGTTGGAGCACTCCAAGATCATACGGTAAGCATGAATGGTGGAGGAGAAAAGGCAAGGTATTTTGCATCAATTGGATATTTTGACCAGGTAGGGACCACTTTGGGAACAGACTTGAAAAGAATCAACACAAGGATCAATTTGGATTATAACATATCTGAAAAAATCAAGATTTTCACCAGCATAGCCTATACGCATACTGACCAAAATAGGAATTATTTAAGTGCAAGAGATGGTGCTATTCGTGGTGTAGCTTACATCAAAATGCCTAATATGAGTGTGTTTGAATACGATGAACTGGGAAATCTATCACCCAACTATTTTTCGCCAGCAGCCAATGTACAAGGACAATACAGCCGTATTTACAATCCTGTAGCCATGGCCGCAAAGGCAAAATACAATGTTTTGGGAGAGCGCATAGTTCCTCGTTTTCAAATGAACTACGACATCATAAAAAGGGTTTTGAAAGCCACATTTGACGTACAGTTCGATATCAACAACACAAAAAATCAGAGTTTCCTTCCACAAATTGCAACAGGCAGGCCAAATATCGAAACAGTAGTAAACAGGGCATACGATGGAGATATTGACTTGTTCAGCGTGGGCACGAAGTCGAACTTGGTGTATACGCCACAGTTGAAAAACAGAAATCATTCTTTTGTAAGTTTCTTGAGTATCTTAACAAACGACTACAAAGCATTGAGTCAGGAATTGATGACATCTAATACAGCATCATCTTTGCTTACTGATCCTTCAAATGCATCAAGAACACAAAATGAAGAGTTGCGTGCATTTTCAAATACAACTGAAACAAGAAGTGTGGGTGCTGTGGTTAGTGCACAGTACTCTTTTAAAGACAAATACATCATCAATGGAGGATTGAGAGGCGATGGAAATTCAAGGTTTGGACCAAATTATAAATACGGTCTATTCCCTTCAATATCAATGCGTTGGAGGGTTTCTGGTGAGAAGTTTTTTGAAAAATACAAGAATTTAGACGACCTAAGCTTAAGGGCGAGTTATGGACAAAGTGGAGAAGCACCAAGATACGATTACACTTTTTACAACCGCTATTCAACATATAACTGGAGTTATTTAGGACAAAGTGGTGTTTATCCAGCATCAATGGAGTTGAAAAATCTTAGGTGGCAAACAATAAATGGTACTAATCTCGGAGCAAATGTTTCTTTTTTCAAAGGCAGGATAAGAATGGATGCAGAGGTTTATAGAAATAGAACGAAAGACCTTTATTTTGATGGACTTCAAATTGCTTCATTTACAGGGTTCAACAGCGTGAACCTGAATGTAGGAACGTTGGACAACAGGGGTTGGGAAGTTGCCGTATGGACGACCCCCATCAAGAAGAAAAATTGGGGTTTTGGGTTCGATTTTAATATATCACGCAATGAGAATATCATCCGTGAGATATCAGAATTTTATCCAAGCAGCAAAGGAGACGCAACTCAGTTGGGGAATTACATAAGGTTATTACAGGTTGACAATCCATTTGGTTCTTTTTACGGTTACAAGTATAAGGGAGTATATAAAGACCGTGCAGCAACAATCGCCCAAAGCAATACTGGAAAGCAGATTATTGGTCCAAATGGACAAATCGTTTACATGAGATTTAATTATCCCAATATCGATTATGTTTTCCAGCCAGGGGATGCCATTTATGAGGACATCAACAATGATGGAAATATCAATTACATGGACATTGTTTACCTCGGAAACAGCAATCCAAAGCTTTCAGGTGGGTTTGGGCCATCATTTACATGGAAGGATAAGTTGAAAGTATCAACATTTTTCAACTTCCGTTATGGGTATAATATCATCAATGGAACAAAGTTGAGTACAACCAATATGTATTATTTTGACAACCAAAGTACCGCAACATTGAGACGTTGGAGGAAAGAAGGTGATGTAACAGACATTCCAAGAGCGGTAATTGCCGGAGGATACAACTGGTTGGGAAGTGACAGATATGTGGAAGATGCTTCTTTTGTTAGGTTCCGATCATTAACCGTAAGGTATACTTTTGACAAGAAGGTTTTGTCAAAGTTCAAAATGAAGACCATCAGTGCATATATCACGGGAGAAAACCTCTTCACCTTAAGCAGGTATACAGGGCAAGATCCTGAAGTAAGTGCAACAGGTGCAGATCCATTTAGGATAGCCTATGATTATTCCATGACACCACCTGCCAGAATTTTTACCATAGGATTGGTGGCAGGCTTCTAATTTGAACGATTGAAAAAATAATTTTTTAGAAAATTAATAGGACCCCAAAAATGAAGAAGTCAATTATATATATCGCCCTCACAATTGTGGTTTTCGGCAGTATTTCCTGTAAAAAATACCTCGACCTAAAACCGCTTGATGGTATTGTACGGGAAGAGTTTTGGCAGACCAAAGAACAAGTTGATGCAGCTGTTACCGGAATTTATGCGTCAATGCTTGGAAGCACCGGAAATGATTTGTCGCTTGCAGAATATTTTTTTATATGGGGTGAAACGAGGGGCGACATGGTTGCGCCTGGGTTTAGGGCAAACGACAGTGAATATGATATTGTTAACCTGAATATTCTTCCCACCAATATTTATGCCAATTGGAGAAGTGTGTATCAGACCATCAATTATTGCAATACGGTAATCGAACTAGCCCCTGGTGTGTTGGCAAAAGACAATACATTTTCAACAGCTCAGTTGAAAAGGGCTACTGGGGAAGCCTTGACAATCCGCGCATTGATGTATTTCTATTTGGCAAGAACCTTTAAGGATGTGCCGTTGAAGCTAGATGCAACCATCAGCGATGAAGACATCAAACCCATACCTAAGTCAACCCAAGACAGCATTTTTATTCAGGTGGTAAAAGATCTTACAGAGGCAGAAAACAGCTTACCAACAACTTATGGGGCATTGGATACCGACAAGGGAAGGGTTACCCGTTATACGGTAAATACTATCTTGGCAGATGTGTATTTATGGATGGAGAAATACACCGAAGCGGCTGCTGAGTGTGATAAAGTGATTAATTCAAAGAATTTTGGTTTGATTGGAGGAAATTCGAATTTGTTCACTGAAATCTATTACGAAGGCAATTCCAACGAAAGTATTTTTGAACTACAGTTTGATGCACAGAAATTGAATCCATTTTATTTTATGCATGTTGCCAACACAAGGAGATGGGGCGCTGCACCGCATTTGATGGATGAAGTTTTTGGTGTGGACTTGCTCAATGCCGTGCCATTGGTAGATCAGCGAGGTGATGGTGTATCGCTCAGGGCATCCGATTTGGCGATTTGGAAATACATTGGAGCCAATGGATTTGGAACATCAACAAGGGCCCCGGATCAATCTTATGCTCATTGGATTTTTTACCGTTATGCTGATGTTTTGTTGATGAAAGCAGAGGCCATCAATCAGCTCAATCAACCCATTGAAGCATCAAGGTTAGTAAAGACTATACGGGAAAGGGCCAAGGCTTTTGATTTCAGTCAGACCATGGATTCTACCAGTAAGACAGCTATGACAGAATATATCTTGCAGGAACGCCAGCGGGAGTTTGCTTTTGAAGGTAAACGGTGGTACGATTTGTTGAGAAATGCAAAAAGGAACAATTATCAAGACATTATTTTCTTGCTCAATTCAGCCCGCATAAGTGTGCCATCAGATAGGCAACAAGCGGCAATCAACAAACTAAGAGATAAGAACAGTCACTATATGCCCATCTTCCTTTATGAAATGCAAACCAATAAATTATTGGTACAAAACCCTTTTTATAAATAACTCAATTGTCAATCATGAATAAAAAAATTATATATTATTTTTTCGCTGTTACGCTTTTGATTGCGGGTTTTAGCATGAACAGTTGTAAAAAGTTGGAATTTAAAATCAGTACAACTGAAGATGTTAATATCGTCGGTTATTTGGATAAAAACATTGATTCTTTTTCGTTGTTCAGAAAGATTTTGGCAAGAACAGAATACGATAATTTTCTAAATGCGTACGGATCATATACCTGTTTTGCTCCAACCAATAGTGGCGTTTCAGCTTGGTTGACTAAGTTAGGCACAAACTCAGTGGAGTCTGCCGATTTAGAAACACTTAAGAACATGGTGAAATTTCATTTGTTGGTGGATACCATTACAACAGGTTCTTTTAAAGACGGAAAGTTACCAGTTCCAACCATGTTTGGCCAATATCTTGTGACTGGCGTTGATTTCAAATCAGGATCCTCAAATTACAACATCAACCGGCAGGCAATTGTAACAAAATCGAATGTCAAGGTTGGCAACGGTTATATCCATGAATTGAACCAAGTATTGGTGCCAGCTTCTTTGACCATTGCTAAGCAACTTGAAGCAAAGCCAGAATATTCAATTTTTGTGCAGGCAATAAAGGACACAAAATTCTATGACCTACTCAATACTGTCAATCCAGATTCAACAAAACGATGGATGACAGTTTTGGCAGAAAGCAATGCAGCATTGGCTTTGAGTGGATTTAAATCCTATGCTGATTTAAAGGCGAGGTATTCAAAAACAACTGACCCTTCACTGCCTAATGACAGTTTAAGAATGTACGTTGCTTATCATATTCTCACTGGGATTAAATTTTTAGGGGATATCATCAATTCGCCTTCACACCAAACTTTACAACCTCAAGAGGTAATTAGCACACAATTGAGCAACTCTGATGTTATTGTAAATGAAGTTGAGTTCAATGGTCTTCTTGAAAAGGGTGTTACCTTAACAAGGCCTATTAGCGACAATGCATCAACCAACGGGGTTTGGCATGATGCAGGTGGTCATTTTGCTGTGAAATACAGAAAACCAACTGCAGTTTTTTGGGATGTTTCATCATTTCCAGAAATATTGAAGTTGGCTTCATTTTATAAAAAGCAAAGCTATACTTGGACAAGACAGTCAGAAGCAGATCAGCCTTTCTCGGAGCTAACTTGGGGATGGGGCCCATTGGCTGGAACAAATACACTAACCTACAGCTACAGCACGGCGTCTTCAATTACAAACTATGCAAGCAATGCCGATGTGAATATTTTGCCGATGGGGTTGCCAAACAGGCCTGTTTATTGGGAAATGACAACACCCGCCATCATCAAGGGTAAATACAAAATTTGGATATGTTATAGACAGCAGAAGCAGTCAAGCAGTTCAAACATGCTATGTGCAGTATCTGTAAACGGAACAGAATTGCCGCGTACAATGAACTTCTGTGATACCCGTCCAGCCGGTACCGATGCAGAGCTTGAAGCAATAGGATGGAAGCGATATACAGAAAATACCACAAATTTGTTCGCCGGTAAGTTGGTAGGTGTTTATGAATTTACAACAACTCAAAAGCACAAAATTCGCATAACACCGTTGAATGGCACACAGAATAACAACAACTTGGACATGATTCATTTCATTCCGATTGATGAAAACCAAGTTTTGCCAAGGTTTTTACCGAATGGATCGAAGATTTTCTTTTAGTATTAATCCTTGCTTTTAATGTGATTAAAATTATCAATGATGCAGCTAGAAATGAAAAAAATAGTTATTATAGCCCTTTCCGGAATTCTTTTTCTTGTGGGATGTAAAAAATGGGAATCACAAATTTCCGTGAATGATGCACAATTAGAGATTCCTTTGATGAGACAATTGAGGTCGGATCCATTGTTAACAACCTTCACAGCGATGGTAGAAAGAACAGGGTATGACGCGATTTTGACATCTTCACAGAACTTCACAGTTTATGCGCCATTAAATGCTGCCTTGGCATCATTAGACCCAGCCATTGCCGGTGATTTAAACAGGCTTACAAAATTTGTAGCAAACCACATTACTCCACAAACATATTACAGTAAAGATGTAGTTTCTGCTCAGCGCATAAAAATGAACAGTGGGAAATACAACAATATAAAAGGGAGTATAATTGAGGATGCAACAATTGTAAAAGCTGATCAATATGCAAAAAATGGCGTAATACAAATTATTGACAAGCCTCTTTTGTTTCTTGAAAATACCTGGAATACACTAAGTACAAACGCAACAATACCATCAAAGCAAAAAACATATTTACTTTCCTTGTTTGGGAAGGTATTTGATCCTTCAAAAGCTGTTCAAATTGGGGTGAATTCGGTTAACGGAAATCCTATTTATCAGGCGGGTACAGATTCTATTCAGACCAATCGGTATTGGAGGGATGTTTATGACTTAACAGATGAATCAAAACAATTTACCATGTTTGTATTGGAAGATACAGCGTGGGATTCTGAAATAAATAAATTCAAATCTTATTATGCAACAGGAACGGTAGACAGCACCTTAAATGCCACCAGTTGGGACATTGTGAAAGATTTTGCAATTGAGGGTTTATACAATCAGACAGCAATCCCAGATACTTTGTTGTCAAAGTTCAATGTAAAAGTACCGGTGAACAAAGCTTCTATTGTAAGAACAATCAAGACATCCAATGGAATTATTTATGTGATGAGGAGGGTTAGTGTAGCGCCAAAAGAAAAGTTTAAATCTATTGTCATACAAGCCGAAAATTACCGTTTCCAAAGTGCAGATAAGCTCGGTGTTACTTTCTTTAGGGATAGATTCAATCCAGTTACTAAAAGCGATTTCAGGGATGTGCTTGTTTACAATCATGGCATTGCATTATTCAATATAAACTATAGAATAACAAATGTTCAAAGCGTAAAATATAGGGCATATTGGGTTGCTGTAAATGATTTTCAAGCAGCAACTTTCACGCAACGCCTTGGAATTGGATCACCAATTTCAACGCTTTTACCATACACGAATGTTGTTGCAAATAATTTTGGAGAAGTTCTGTTGGGAGAATTTACCATCAGTAGATATACACCATTTTTAGATTTGTTTTTAACAGCTGCAAACAGTACAACAGCAGCAGTGAATCCACTTGTTTGTGATTATATAAGGCTTGAACCTGTTATACTGTAACAACAAAAAACCATGACAATAGATACTCATTCAACTAAAAATAGTAAGATGCGCATAGTAATTTTTTCATTGTTTTTCTTTGTATGTGCACCAGCAATCGCTCAGGTGGCCTCAAAAAGAGGAGAGCCCGTTGTGTCAAATGACCAAAAAAGGAATACGGTAACCGGAACAATTTTAGATGCCGCATCAAAAAAGCCAGCACCAGGTGTTCGTGTGCAAGTAGAAGGGGTTTCGGTAGATATCACGGATAGCCTTGGTAACTTTTCTTTGAAAGTTCCATCTCTCTCCGCAGAGCTCCTCATTACCGGAGATGGATTCGCCACAAGGCAGGAACCCTTGAAAGGAAGAACCATCATCAATATTTCACTTTTGGATGATTCACATGGTTCTATTCACGACAATGTAGTACTTCCATTAGGCGAAATGCCACAAAGAAATACCACGGCATCCGTTCAACAGTACAATGTAAATACTTGGACTAATGCCGATGAAATGCCTGATGCTGCACTTCAAGGACGAATTGCAGGTCTGCAGGTAACAAGGCGTTCTGGCATGCAAGGCGCTGGAGCTAGCATGTTTTTGAGAGGTAACAACTCACTTTATGCAACCAATAAGCCATTGATTGTGGTAGATAACATGATCTACGACGACAATGAATATGGCAGAAGTCTTACTGCCAATTCAGTGATTAACCCATTGTCGCTCATCGACATGAAGGACATCGACAATATTTCTGTGATAAAAGATGCATCATCAATTTACGGAACAAAAGGTGCAAATGGTGCCATCATTATAACAACAGCACATACCAAAGATCAAGCGACAAAAATTAGTTTTGCTTCTTATGCCGGATACAATGAAGCACCAGCAAATCTTCCAGTATTAAATGCGGCTGATTACAGGCTTTATCTTGGCGATGTTTTGAAAACTACCGGCATAAGCAATACACAGGTAGCGGCCATGCCTTACATGAACGATGACAGAACAGCCGCTGGATATTTTACATACCACAACAACACCGATTGGCAGAAGAAAGTATTGTCTGAAAGTTATACCAACAATTACTACCTGAAAGTATCAGGTGGAGATAACATTGCAACTTACGGATTGAGTATGGGGTTCATGAAAAGTCAGGGTGTTGTGAAAACTACAGATCTATCAAGATACAATACCCGATTTAACGCCGAGTTTAATTTTTCAAAGCGTTTTAAAGGATATACAAACCTTGCGTTTACATATAATGAGCAACAACTAAAAGATCAAGGCATTGCGGACAAAACATCCCCGATATTTTTGGCATTGACGAAATCGCCTTTTTTAAATGATAAGGAATTGAATGACCTTGGGGTGGAAAGTCCAAACCTCTCCAACGTCGATATCCTCGGCAAGGGAAATCCATCTGCTATAATCCAGAACATGCAGGCATACAACCGGTATTATCGTTTTTTTGGGTCATTTGGATTTAAGTTTGACATCAGCAAAAAATTCAGTGCAACATCATTGTTCGGTATTGTATATGATAAGATCCGTGAAAATATTTTTGTTCCAGGCAAAGGTGTAGCAAAGGATACATTGAGCAATGCGGTTGCAAACAATCGATTGGGAACACAAGTGAAGAGATTGTTTTCTTTTTACAACGATACCCATCTTGATTATGTGACTTCATTTAACCAGCACAATAATTTTGCTGCTCATCTTGGATTGCGTTATCAAAACAATGATGCGGAGCAGGATTTTGCATTGGGCTTTAATTCTGCCACCGATGAATTGGTAAGCGTTCAAAATGGTGTGTCAGCATTGCGTCAGGTTGGCGGAGGCATAGGACAATGGAATTGGATGAATGCCTATTTAGGAGCAGATTATAACTACAAACAAAAGATATTTCTTACGATGAATGCCGCACTGGATGGGTCATCTAGGTTTGGTGTAAACGCAAAAGAAGGAATAGAAATCAGCGGCAGGAAGTTTCCTGTTTTGCCATCTATTGGGTTTGCTTACTTACTTTCATCAGAGAAATTCATGGCCAATTCTTTCATAGATATCTTAAAGCTGAGGCTTGGGATTGGATATTCAGGAAATGATGATATCGGGAATTACAACAGCAGACAAACCTATGGATCGCAGAACATGCTAGGTCTGCAGGGACTTGTAAGAAACGGCATTGCCAATACTTCATTGCAATGGGAGACAACTCAAAAGAGAAGTTTGGGAATGGACTTAGCTACATGGAATGAGCGTTTGAACATAAGTGTTGATTTATATGATAATTATACCACAAACATGCTTGTTTATGAATCACTTCCAGTAGCATCGGGTTTTGGCAGCGTGCTTTCAAACAGTGGTGCGATGAGCAATAGAGGTGTAGAAGTATCTGTGAATGCAAGGTTGGTACAACGTCCTTCACTAAAGTGGGACCTTGGATTTAATATTGGAAAAAACAAAAGCAACATTGATGCAGTTCCTGGAGGAAGTCTATACACAAATTATGCCAATGCAACATTGATTACAGCAAATGGACAAGCAGCGTCACTGTTTTATGGTTATCAATCAATGGGCATTTTTAAAACAGCAGCAGAAGCATCAACCAGCGCGTTGACTACTAAAAATAATAAAGGAGAAGTCCTTCCTTTTCAAGCAGGAGATGTAAAATTCAAGGATTTAAATGGAGATAAAAACATTGATGAAAATGACCGTGCTGTGATAGGCAATCCAAATCCAGACTTTTATGGAGGCATCAATTCTAGGTTGATTTGGAAAAGGTTTGAGCTCAATGCCTTGTTTACTTTCAGCAAAGGAAATGATGTTTTCAATTATCTCCGTTACCGTTTAGAATCCCAACAAGATGCTTCAAACCAAATAGCCACCGTAAACAACAGGTGGAGGACAGAAGGACAGATCACAGACATGCCAAGAGCAAGTTGGGGAGATCCATTGGGAAACAACAGGTTTAGTGAGCGTTGGATTGAGGATGGCTCATATTTTAGGTTGAGAAGTCTTTCTGTTAGTTATAATATTCCTTTGAAGTCTGGCTTGATTAATGATATTAATATTTATGTAAACGGAAGCAACTTGTTCACACTAACAAACTACAAAGGGTTTGATCCTGAATTCAGCGTTGGAAGCAACTTGTTTGTACAAGGCATCGATACGGGTTTACAGCCTCAGTTTAAAAATGTAACATTAGGACTCCGTTTAGGTTTATAAAAAATTGATTGTAATAGGAACATTAGATTGAATTTATATGAAAAAAGTATTTATCAGAAATATTGTACTAACCATTATCGTCATCGGTTCATTAGCATCATGCAAGAAGGTATTTGACTTGCCACCACAGGATCAGTTGGATGTATCTCAGATGTACCGAGATGTATATGATGCCGATGCCGCCATTGTTGGATTGTATGGTAAGTTTCAAAAACTTGCAGAGCAGTACATCATTTTAAATGAGCTAAGGGCCGACATGGTGAACTATACAGCCAATGCAGATCAATACCTTAGGGAGATCAGCACCCACAATGTTTCCTCTGAAAATCCTTATGCAAATCCACGTCCATTTTACGAGTTGATTATCAATTGCAATGATGTGATAAAAAACTTCAACATCATGCGTGCTGATAAAAAATTGAAGGAAGCCGATTTTCAACAACGCTATGCTGATGTCGTTTATCTACGTACATTTCTCTATTTACAACTAGGGATTCATTATGGTGAAGTGCCTTATGTAACAAATGCTTTAGAAACATTAGATGCTGTAAAAGACCCTACCAAATTTCCAAAATTATCGTTTAACACACTGCTTGACAGCTTGATTAATTTTGCAGAAGGCGTAAACTTTAAAGATGAATATCCCGCAGGAACAAACCTCAATGTAACTGTAGATGGATACCCTACGGCAAAATGGTTTGTGAATAAGAAATTCATTTTGGGAGACCTGCATCTATGGAAAGGGAATTATACAACTGCAGCAAGTTATTACCGCCAGGTGATGGAAACAGGTACGGTTGGAACTGTAAATGGATCCTATTATTCCATGTATAAATTGGGATGGGACAGCAATGGAGATATTGATCATTATATATCATATTCAAAGGCAGGAGATGCAAATTCGTTGATTACCACAACACAATGGCGCATCATGTTTGAACAGCCATTTTCATCAGAAGGATTTAGAAGGGAATGGATATGGGCGATTCCATTTGACAGCAAATTCAAGCCACAAAATCCCTTTGTGAAATTGTTTTCACCTATAGGCGGAAGCTATTTGTTGATGCCTTCAAAAGAAGCAATTGACAATTGGGACAACCAGCAGCAAAAGCCAGCATCTACCACTACAGGAACGCCAGGGATTCCTTATGATGCCCGTGGACGATTGAGCTGGAAAATGATTGGAGGGCAGCCTGTGGTTATGAAATATCTCTACAATTATTTGAACAATTCAAGCAATTTACCACTAAACGTACTAACACAAAACGGCAAATGGTTTTTATACAGACAAACCCATTTGCATTTGAGGTTTGCGGAAGCATCCAACCGTGTTGGGAAATCGAGGTTAGCATGGGGTTTATTGAATTCCGGGATAGCAGGAGCTTACCCAGCGCCAACTTCAGACGTAACAAAATTCCACAATACCTTGACGGAAGGTTTTCCTTTCAACTTTGATGCCAGAAACAGTGGGTCATCTGGCGTACCATATTACAGGGCTGATTGGTACAGAAATATAGGAGTTCGATCAAGGGCAAATTTGGTTGATATTTCTGTTCCAACTTCAGATAGTTTATTGACAATTGAAACGGCATTAATCAATGAAACCGCTTTGGAAAATGGCTTTGAAGGAACAAGGTGGGCAGATTTAATGCGTGTTGCACTTCGTAGAAATGATCCAGCATTTTTGGCAGATAAAGTGTATGCGAAATTGCTGAAAGACGGCACGCCAAACGCCGCTGCTGTAAGAGCAAAACTCATGAACAAGGCAAATTGGTACCTACCATTTAATTTATAATTAGGGTTAGATTGTGTTTATTTTTTAAAGAGGTATTCATCAAATTTTGGCATCTAACCAAGATTGATGAATGCCTTTTACGTTTAATACGATAAAATGAAAATAAAATTGAAATCAAAGCAGATGGTTTTTTTGATGTGTTTGGTGATGAGCATCAACTTTTTGCAAGCACAGGTGGAATGGCCTCAAATTACCATTACCAATAAACCATGGACGAGATGGTGGTGGGAGGGTAGTGCAGTGAATGCAAAAGACCTCACACTAAATCTAGAACAATATCAACAAGCTGGTTTAGGCGGCGTTGAGATAACACCGATTTATGGGATAAAGGGACATGAAAAAGAGTTCATTCCTTTTTTGTCAAAGTCCTGGATGGAGATGCTT